>ERZ1066137.238-NODE-238-length-47851-cov-63.152795_pt1 | contig 47851 bp, 56 predicted proteins | sample MGYA00382784_ERZ1066137 | MGnify/ENA primary metagenome ERZ1066137 (study PRJEB33369, sample SAMEA5778367) | biofilm metagenome | biome: Industrial cooling water; feature: Water cooling tower basin; material: Biofilm | place: United Arab Emirates | collected... | reverse complement strand
AGTGGATTAATCTTTGGACAGGATCTCCTGCACAATTTCGGGGCGATCGCGCATTGTTCTTAGCAGTAGTTTTAGTTTTTTGCCGTAGAGTTTAGCCAGCTCTTGTATGATTTGTTGATCTTCGTCGGTGATTCGTCCTGCCAGGTAGCAGAGTTTTGTTCCATCCAGCTCCAGATAGTGGGCGATGTCTTGTAGAACAATAGCGCGACTGTCCCATCCCTCTACAGGGTGGGGACAGTCGCGCGGCAATGAAGTAGTAGCGGAATTGCCAATTAATCTTCAGGATTATCTTGGGTTGCGATGTACTTCTTAATCTTCTCAATTGGGGCACCACCGCAAGAGGCAGCGTAGTAGGAACTAGACCAAAACACAGGCTTGCTATACACCTTTCCAACCAACTCCGCAAATTCGGCACGGATGATTCGGCTGGATGCACCTTTGAGGCTGGCAACGAGCTGAGAGATGTTGTTATCTGGATGCAAATCAATCAATAGATGAACGTGATCCGCTTCACCGTTGACTTCCAGCGCTTTGCTATTGTTCTTGCCGCAAACACGCTGAAAAACCTCTGCCATTCGCTGCAACATCTCTGCATTAATAATCTTGTGCCGATATTTGGTGACAAATACTAGATGCAGGTAAATAGAGTAAACGCTGTGTGAACCCTTATGGACATTACTTTTCATTGCCTACAGGTAAGCTATAATTAGTACATGTTAACTCGTCGCATCACATTTAAGCTCTATCCCACTCAACAGCAAAAGGTGAAGCTATTTGAGTGGAGACGACTGCATTGCTATTTGTACAATGCCTGCCTGGAGCATCGCATTGTCAGTTACCGCAAGCGTGGCGAGTCGATTGGGTACTACAACCAACAAAATCTACTGCCAGAGTTCAAAAAAGTGTGGCCCGAATATGCTGAGCTGGGAGGTCACGCCCTGCAAGCTACGGTGAAGCGGGTTGACTTGGCTTTTCAGCGGTTTTTCAAAGGATTAGGTAAATATCCCAAGTTCAAATCTATTCGCCAGTATTCAGGCTGGACATTCCCCGATAAGCAAAGTTGGAAAGCCCATACCGATGGCAAGCATGGACGCTTAGAGATTGCCAATTTGGGCAGTATTCGGATGAGGGGAAACGCTCGGACGTGGGGGTTGCCTACCACTTGCACCATTGTTTATCGGGTGAGCGAAGATGCCTGGTATGCGTCCATCACCGTCGAATGCAATCCGATTCGGCAAACGAGAGATGGAGCCATTGGGATAGACTTGGGCTGCAAGGATGCTGTTTCCTTCTCCGATGGGGCTAAGGAAGCAAAGCCTGAATTCATCCGGGTTGGGGACGCGGCTGTTAAACGAGCTTCAAAGTCCCTCCGTCGCAAGCGGAAACCCAATCGAAAGGCAAGGATAAAAGCCTCATCCCGATGGCGAAAAGGGCAACGCAAGGTTTCTAAACTCAAACGGAAAGTAACCAACCAGCGAGAGGATTGGTTACACAAACTCACTAGCGACATTGTTAGCCGTAATAGCCTGGTCGCTGGCGAAAAGCTCAACGTCAAGGGTATGACCCGCAAAGCCAAAAAGGGGAGTAAGCGCAAGGCTCAAAAGACCGGGCTGAATCGCTCCATCCTCTCTGTTGGTTTTGGCATGATTGGCCCGATGATTGCCTACAAGGAACGGGAGGCAGGAGGTTTCTATCTGGAGTCTCCGACCCAGCAACTCAAGCCGACTCAACGGTGCGCGCTCTGCTGGGAGCTAACCCCTAAAACGCTGGCAGACAGGGTTCATCATTGTCACCATTGTGGACATATCGAAGATCGTGATACCAATGCTGCTCAGGTCAACCTGAGATGGGCACGGGGCCAGGAACTTGGCCTAACGTTAAGCGCAGAGTCGGCCATCCCTACCGATTGCGGAAGCATGAGGCAAATGGCGGCAAAGAAGCGCCGAAAACTCCAAGCTATGAGTGAGGGGGAAGACGAAACCCCGTCGCTCTATAGCGCGGGGTAGTTCATCCGAAGTTCCCAGGTCAGGAATTAGCGCTTGTTCATGTCAGCCAGCTTTGCAGCGTTGTAGCTGAGCAGGTTGTTTTTGACTTGCTCAAGTGGAGCCGCGTTGCTCTTGGGATTGGTCAGTTTTTCTCCAAATTCAGCCAGGGCAACTTCCAGCAGATGTTTTCTCAGGTCAGCGATCGCTTTCATATTGCTACCTGTGGGAGTTCCAAATTCAGCTTCAAACTGGGTGTAGAACTCTTTCCGCTTGGCTGGCCAGAACTCGCGGTTCAGGCGAGCTGTATCGTACTCGTCACGGGAATAGTGACCACTGGATTGACGGCGGCCAGGTGCCACGTAGTAATCATCCAGTTCTCCAACAGCTTTGGCAGCTTTGAAGATTTCGCCTTTGGGAATGCTGTCCCACCAGAAAGCGCGAAGTCCGTAATAAAGTCCTTGCAATTCTTTATTTGCAGCTTTAATTACAGCTTCAGCTTCACGGGCAAGCTTGGCGCGCTCCATGCTGCTGGGCATGTAGTTGGAATTGATTTTGCTTGGCATATAATACCAATTCTTTAAAGTCCGGCTACGGATAATGCCTCAAGAATGGAGGTTCTTCCTACAATGGAAGCAATCACCGTTTGGGTCATTTCTCGCAATCGGTCTTGCATCAATCGACGTAAGTCATCCAAATCTTTAGGCAACGTCCATCGCAGTCCTCGCTTGAGATATTACCAGACTTGTTCAATGGGATTGGTCTCTGGGGCATGAGCCGGTTGAAACATCAAAATCACGTTGGGTGGAATCCGCAATCGCTTCGCCCGATGACACCCCGCTTGGTCGAGTTGCAAAATTAAAATACTGTCAGCAAACTGTTGAGCAACCAAATTAAGAAAGACTTGGAAACAGCTGAAGGGGTGACAACCAGCTTAAAAGCTCTACTATGTAAAGGCTATAGCCATTGAGGTCCAAAAAGATTTTGAAGAAAACCAGCTATTGTTAAGTCTATTCTCAATAAGTACAGCCTGAAAATACCATTCCTTCGTTAGTCCGAGCATTTGTACTACAGAAATCTTTTGCAAGGTGTAAGTCTTCAAGTGGTTTTGCCGCAAGGGTTTCAGAACGCTTGTCACCCCGTCAGGGAAACAGTCGGTGTTCAAGTGGGTAAATTCATAGAAAAAGTGCTCTCCAGTCGCGGGTTCTACAACACCGTATAAATAGGTAGCCCGAAATTGCCATTGTACTTTTCCTTTCGGTTTCACCCCTCGTGCTGTAATTTTACGACCGCTGATCGTTTTCAGTCCGATTCGGGTTTCATCTTCACAAAAAAACCGCACTTGTCCACTGAGTCCCAGCACGCTCACGGCAAACCACGCTAACATTGCCACGTTTTCACTCAGGTTTTTTTTATACATCTCCACCTGTTGCTCCGATTGCTCGGTACTCACTGGACGAGCCACTTTCGCAGATGCTTTGAGCCGATAGCGCACTAACTGATGCACCGTTTTATAAGGCGACTCAATCCCCAACTCCGTTTTCAACCACTGGCAAATCTCACCATAGCTGTTGAAGCCATCTCCCTGGTGCAGTCGTTTGTTCAGCGCCTCCTGGGCCCATTGCGGAATACTGGGGGAGCGTCCTAACCGAGGTTTATGGCTTAATAGACCCGCCAGACCCCCGTTACGATACAGGCGTAACCACTTTTGCACGGTGACCCGATGTCGTCCCAACAGAACCGACGCTGCTTCCACGGTTGAAGCTTGTTCACTCTTCAAGAGATACAACAGGTGTATTCGCTCTTTATCTGAAGCACCCTTTTGGGCACAAAGCAACTGCTTCAGCTCATCCACGCTTTCTACAATGTTTACTTTGTAAATACCTGCCATCGACTTGAATAGAACTCTACAATTCGTTTATATCATTTGTAGCTTCTCCTTCGAGAATTGGTATAAATGCTCCGTACACTACGGGCCCTATCCACAGCGGGGGAACCAACCGTCACCCGAAGGGCGCGTTAGCGAGGGCGGAGTGAGTCCCGAACGGAGTCCCTTGACGGGGAGGTGGGTTCCCGCTGTATTGTGGCTACCCCGGTGTGCAGGGGGCGGGGGATGGCGAATCCTCGGCACAATTGGAGCAGACCCCCTGGGGGGTCGTTTAGCGAGGGGGGGATAACCGAAGGTGTCAATTTATGAATGCTTTTAACCTGGCTGAGAAAGCCGCAAACTGGAGGGTATATGACCCATAGAACTGACATTCCGCGGGTTGATACTGGTATAGTAGACAATGCTGGAAACCCTTATGCTGTAATACTTCCAGAATCTATGCCAATCTCACTCGTGAGACTGAAGTGAGACGAGTTTGTTCATTTAATAGTACCAATTAGTGGTCAAAACGCTTGTTAAACAAGGTATTCAGAGTTCAAGATTTAAATCAAACTCTGTCTCATGTGTGGAATGTCGGATAGAAAGTTAGATCAAATGGAATTTCTATATTTAGGTTAGCTGTATATTACAGCAAAAGCCTATTGCCTGAATACTTTAGTGAATAGTTGCTATCCATTAATGAGAATAGATGTGCTAACTAAATTTTCGACAGCAGTATATATGTCAACATCAATTTCTGGAACTCGAATTGACACAATTAAAGCGTAGTAAGAAAGTTGATCGTAACGTTCTAAGTACTTCTTCTCTTTCCACCATCCACCAACTGGATACACTGCAATTGCATCTTTCTGTGAAAGCTCAACAGCAGTACCTTTCCAAATATCGGAGTGTATAGAACCAGTATCCCGTATCTTGGGACCAAGAAGCCAATTTTCCTCTTCGGAAGTATTCGAAATAGCTCTGTCTTCCTCCTCTTCCCGAACGGCCTCATTAATCCGCCATTTGAAATCGTCATAGCTTTCTAAAGAGCCTTTGACTTTGAATCGTAAGCCGTGGGAAGCGTAGCGATGTTTGTATGCCCATCCTCGCTCTCCAGGATTAGGTTCAATGAAGTAGGATAGAGTAACCTTTAGCTCTACAGGGATTTCTCCTAGCCGTTCTAACACTTCGCTTGGCCAAGGCAGTTTATGGAGCTTCATATCTTTAGTTTTGACTCTGTTGTTTTCCAGAAAAAACGGTTGCAGGTCATCTTCAGTAATTAGTGTTAAATCATTGCTAGCACTTTGGAGAGCACGCCCTAAATCGGGAACCCCATAACCATAACGCCGTACAAGTTTACCTCTGGCAGCTTTTGAAGATGCACGATTGAAGTGAGTTTTCATAGCTGGAGTCCACTCAGCTGAATGCACAATTAGCGCCCGTACTGTTTCTGGACGATAGGTAGGCTGGTCCGACATAATTCGCGCTGCCATATAACTAGCGAGGGCAGTAGCACAGCTTGTATCACGCATGTAATCAAACGATCGTATTGCTGGTCGGTAATGAGTTGTGAGAACACAAAGATCATCAATAGGCACTGCTGGATTGTGCCCATCGTGTGCCATATTTCCCCCTTCAAAAACTACATCCGGACGAATTGGCCATTGAGTTTCCCATGTTACTGAGGTGCGGCTACATGGAGAGAGATCACCACCTGGTGCTAAGGGTTGCCAACCAGCGTAACTAGAATCAAGAATATTCACTTTCTCGGTGTAAGCACCTGCAATGAGAGCATTCCAAGCTTGTGCAGGGTTTTCTACCATTTCAAGGTCATTGATGTTGAGATAATCATCTGAAGCAATATCTTGCTGGATATTTCCTGCAGAAATAATCATCAATCGCCGGAATTCATTGTCGTTAAAGCAAAGCTGATCTACTGCTGCTGACCAGGATGATGGCGTTCCCTTATCTGTAGAACCATAACCACTCGTTACTGCCATGCAAAATACTCGACGACGGTCAGGTGCTTGAATTTCGGGCAAAGAAACTCCTTGCTCTGTAATTGCACCATAGAGATCAGGATCATTTGCTCCAGTTGGCGGAAGTATCTTAACTGACTCAAGACGGTGTAGAAGTTTCACCTGTCCAGATGTTTGTAACGGATCGAGGAGGTCAGCATATAAAGCTATGCCAGCCATTGATGTACCATGTCCATGCCAATAGGCACTGTCATTAACGCCCCAGGATGGTTCAACAGTGTGCATATCCTCTGGAGCGAGCGCCAATGAAAGTAATCGGTGAGTTCTTGTCGCGCCACTATCTAACAGGCTTATTGCTACTGCATGTTGTCCTGGCTCAAGCAATCGTTCAGCTAAATCTTCAGTCCAATCAGATTGCTCTAACGCTCCCATCTCAAGAAATATTGATGGTACATCCTTCGCAATGCGTAACTCCGCTACAGCATCCGAATTTTTGATAATTCGTGCCATTGCCCCAACATTAGTCATCGCCAAAACAATTTCACGTTCAGGGAAAGTAAGAGTGTGAAGTTTCGTGCGGATATTTAGCCTTTGAGTAACTTGAGCAAACACACTTCGCCGCTCATGCCGGAGCCAAACTTCCCACCAAACCTCCTGTCCATTTTCTGGGAACAAATTTGGATTATCTGTGAATAGAGATCGTACTGTTCCAATCTGAACAGTTTCTAACCGTGACACTAATGCCTCATTCTTCGGTCTACCTGTGTCTGTATTTTCATCACGGTACCGCTCCACTTTCCGCAAAAAATAATCAGTAGCTTGCTCTGGGACAAAAACTGTTGCTGAAACCATACCTTCCTGTTCAGGTATTTGATTAACTGCAACTAATTCAATCTTTTTCGTACGATTTGCCAACTTTTCAAAAGCGTTGGCTCCATCAGTTTTAACTTGAAATTCCAAGTAAAAACCAGGTGCTCCAGCAGCAATGTCTATCTCACGAGAATTCAGCTGTTGACGAGCTTCCTGAAGCGCTTGACCAATTGCAGTCTCTAAGGCTCGCGCGTGCGCTGCCCTGTCTCGATGAGGAAGAGAGGAAGTTCCACCGCCTCCTGGCGGTCGGGTGTAATTCTCCCTTTCGCCATTCTCAGGTAAGTATATATGAGGAAACCTGCGCGACTGGTCAGACATGCTGCAACTAATTTTTTCTCATTTGTTGAATAATGGGTTCTCGTCGTTCCAAGACAGCCGAAAGTAGAGTTTCACTACTAATTTCCTCGGTATCGGATAGAACTGACTGTTTTGCCGCTTCATCTGCAGCACGGACAATTTCAGCTAAACTTAAGCCCTGTGCAGCATCCAAAATCTCTGACCAACTATTCCATTGAATCTTAAATATTGAAAGCCGTGTTTCCAAAAGACGACGAATCATTTCGATCGTTGGAGGCTGATATTCAATTACATCGTCGAATCTTCGAAAGAGCGCTTCATCCAGTAGATTAGGATGATTAGTTGCCGCAATAATTAAACTGTCGCTTTCCTCGCTTTCTATAAGTTGTAAAAAGGAGTTTAGAACACGACGAATTTCCCCTACATCATTTACGCTGTTGCGTTGTGCTCCAATTGCATCGAACTCATCAAAAAAGTAGACACCTCGTGTTAATAGCATTGCGTCAAAAATCAACTTGAGGCGGCTAGCAGTTTCCCCCATCAATTTGCCAATAAGACTACTATATATGGTAGTAAAAAGAGGAAGGTGCAATTCACCAGCTAAAGCCGCAGCAGTCATCGTTTTACCAGAACCAGGAGGACCCACCAACAAAACTTTGCGGCGAGGAGATAGATTATAGGATTGGAGACGGCTTCGCTGTTTTTGCTCTATGAGGATGCGCTTTAGACGGAATTCAAGCTCCACCGAAAGCACCATATCCGATAATTTCGTATCTGGATACCGTACTGATAAAAGATTAGCTAGTTCGCCTTTCGGTTGAACTAACGGAACTGGACCACTTCTGCGCTCTATTGCGGAACCACGTGCTTTAGCTTGATCAACTAACTCTCGAATTTCTTGAGCAAGCTTCCCATGCCCCTGTCTAGCTTCATGAGCCGCCATTTGAAGGGCAGTAGAATAGAACTTCTGCTCTTCGCCTTCCACATAGCTTTTCAGAAGCGCTATGATCTGACGAGCAGTAGACATTACGTTAACTATCTTCCTTCATAGCAGCAGGTATTGATACTGCTATAGCTTACCCTTTCTAGTCCAACTTCTTCAAGAAAAGTTAATTTGACTTCTTAATAGTATTTGACAATTTACTAATTCAATCGCCAACGGAGTAAACCTATTCCTTTCTTTCCATCTCTTATATCAGCGCATTGGCAATTTGGCCGCAGAGTTGCTCCATTGTGATTCCGGTTTTAGGATGGCAGTTCATTTCCTGATCGTGACCGATCTGGTTAGGCTGGTTCGATCATGCCGCTGTATCAGCATAGCAAATAGGTGCAGCCGTAGATGACATCCTCCCGCTTTAAATCCATCTCGTCCATCCGTTTGCACACTTGCTGATCGGCTTGCTGGAGTTGTTCAGCGGTGAATGCTGTGCGGATCAGTCCGCTCCCGTGCAACCACACCAGGAAGCGATCGGTTGTTTCATCGTCCCGAATATCTGGGGGACACTGGTCCAGTATTGCATCCATCAGGTTTCGCGCTTCTGAACTGATGCAGGTTAGCAAAATCGTACCCTGGGCAAGTTTCCGATCGCTGCTCCCTTGATAGTTCATTTCTTTGCTCCGCTAAAATTAAGCCAGCTTTCTAAGCCCATGAATAGCACACTGTCAAAATAATTCCGTGCTGTCTGGCTTACCTGATAATCTATTTCTTCTCCAATAATTAGCACTGTTTTAACTGGCTTAGCACCGAGATAGTTCATTTCCATGTGTCTTGCGACGAGTATCATGCCATCCTTTGGTTTACGGAATTTTCCTCTCAAGTCTTCCATAATTAGATGAAATGGTACAGGTTTTTTCTGGTTTTGACCAACTTTATAGCACTCGTTACCCATTAAATCAGGGCAGAAGAGAGCAAATTTAATTTCAGGTATTGATTTAAGAACAAATTGCATTTCAACCAGACCTTCTACTAAATCTGTCTGGTTCGACGTTATGGCTACTGTCCAGTCCTTATATCGGGTGATTGCTTCCCTAATACCAGGAAGGAGTTCCATAGGATTATTGGGTTTGGTGGCAGTGTTAAGTAGTAGTAGTTTAGCCATTTTCCCTGGTAAGTTTTCCTTAAACGCTTATGCTATATAGATTATTCCAGGCTATTACCAATGTTTGCTGTCTCTTCATTTACCACTTATTGGAGTAATTCGAGTGAGGGGTTCTCCAAAGTCTGTCAGCTACGGTATAGGATGCCAAAAAAAGGGCCGAAGCCCTTTGGGATTAGCTTAGTCCTTCAACTAACAAGCAAGTTAGGATTACGAAATCGGTAAAGTCGATGTCATGGTGGTCAAAGCTGGATTCAGCATAGGCAATGTTCCAGTTGATTTCATTGGCTAAAATCTTTTCGCCTAGCATTTTTGCTTCAGCTTCGAGATGATTTTTAGTGCCTTGATCCAGGTCTTCAAAGTTCATAAGTTTCGCTTGAACACTACGTACTGGGCTGAGTCGATCGCAGAAGCACCGATTTTTCTGATTGAGTGCCTTGTGCCGAAATCATGAAAAATCGAGCTTGCAAGGGAGCTTGCGACCGCCGTGCTTTGCGAATCGACTATCCTGGAGTCCCTGTGTGCGGGGTGCGAGGGGTGGCGAACCCCTTAGCTCAATTGGAGCAGACCCCCTGGGGGGTCGGTTAGCGAGGGGGGACATCCGCCGAAGGAGTGTGCGACTGAGGTGGGGAAACTTACAGCCAGCGGCTGACGATATTCGGGTCAGCGATCGTCGTTCGGAATAAGAATTTTGTTCTAGGGGACGTGATCGCTGATGCACGAAAATACTTGCTCAGCCATGCTCACTCTAAAAAAAGGTGCATGATTATTGCCGGCTCCACCCTGTGTCGTCTTCTGGGATGAAGTAACGATCGCTGCTGGGGGGTGGGGAAGCGAGAGACCTTTTGCAGGGGCGGCACCGCTGTACGGGGGGTTCCCTGCGTCTGGTCCGGTTGGGTGGGGGAGGTCTGGAACCGGGCGCGCTTGCGCGGGGGGTTCCAGGTCTTTCCTGGAATTGGGGGGACTGGCCCCCCTTTGGACTAGCGGCTGATGATGAGGGTTGCCCAGTGCCGCCGATGTGCCCTATGCCATGCCCATAATGCGGGGACAAGGTGCTTAAACCACTGCGTGCTAACGAGTTTGCTGCCGTCGTATACGTACAATGCGATTTTCATTTGATTGCCTCCTGAGGCTTGCTATGCAATGCGTCTACCGTCCCATAGTCAAGGTCGAACGCAGTGAGCCTGCTTTAGCAGGTCGCCTTGACCGGGCGGTACACTGGGGTTGCTGCAAGCAGGAGTGGCCTTTCCGATCGCTGATTTATGCCCCGTCCAGATTACCCATGATCAGGGCAGATAAAAAAAGGGCAGATAAAAAAAGGCCAGCCCTGTTCAGGCCAGCCAGAGAAGTTAGCGATATTTATCTTTCAATCTCCAGATATTTATTGAGTAGCGGTCTGGATCGCTTCCCAGTGCGGCGTGTTTGTGCTTGCAGTGGAAGAGTGTGATCGCTCCGCTATCCAGTAGGTGAGTTTTAGGCTGTCCGCCTTCCCGAATGTGGTCAAAGCCCCATTCATAGGCAATGCTGGAGAGGTTGATGGAAATTGCCATCTCAGAGGCGTAGGAGTCGTCGCGGTGCCAATCAATGCCAATGCCCCCTTTAGCAATGAGAGCCAGGTCTGCATCCTGTCCGGTGGTCATGCGATAGATGTTGTTGCAGTATTCCCAGAGTGCGTTGTCCTGATATCCAGGGATGAGGATGCGGTCTTTCAGGCTCCATTCCTGCTTGAGCCAGAGCCGCAGCCGTCCTTTGGCGTAGTTGCTTTTGTCAGGAGAGAATTGAGCGTGATCAATGTGGTCCAGGTAGGCTTTCAGTTGTTGTTGCCGTTCCTGGCCGAGTGTTCCAGCAATTTTAAAAATGGTCATAGAGTTGATCCTCTGATCGCAGTTGGCGCGACATCAGCGGTGGGAGGAATCCAGCCGGAACCCGCTTGCGGGCGCTTTAGCGAGGGAGCGTAGCGACCTTGAAGGCTGGAGGGAACCGCCGCTAAGCTGCGAAATGCTGCGAGAGGGGGTGGTAAGGGGGACGGTTCCCCCTTTCTCGATTAGCGCAAGCCCCCTGGGGGGCTGAATCAGCGCGGGGGGAATTAGACCTTGAACATCATCTGTTGGTTGGCCGTTCTGAGGATCTCTTTATCGCTGTTCGTAATTGGCATGGGCTGTCTTTTGTACGGCTTATTATGAATTCTGATCACTTCTCTGGCCAGGGTTGGTTCGATACCCAGCTTGATCAGTCCCTGGATTCTGGTTTCTGTGTCGCTGTATCTATGTCTGGTTCTATGTTTTTTCATGGGTTTAATTGAACGCTACAACACGATATCGGCGGTGGGAGGAACCCGGGCGGAACCCGCTTGCGGGCGCTTTAGCGAGAGGAGCAGAGCGACTCTTGAAGCCTGGGGGGAAACCGCCGCTAAACTGGGCAATGCTGCGTTCAATCAAGCAATCGGGCCGGCGACGAACGGCGGTGAGGAGCCGGGAGAGGGGTACAGCCGTAGGCTGACGATGTTCTAGGGGTAACACGCAAAAGGGGCGGGTGTGCGTGTCTCCCCTAGAACACAGTGAAAGTGTTAACACAGGGCAATGGGTGAATGCACCGGCTCTGGAGGGGTGGTTTTCTGGCTCCAGATTTGTCGATAGGCTTCTTTGATTAGTGCCTTCTCAGTTTCGGTGCGATCGGTTTTGTTAAGGATGGGGACGATCAGCTCGGCAGTTTCTGGGTCAACGCCATTTTTGATTAGGGTTTCAAGCTGGATTTTTGGCATAGAACACAGCCAGGGACAAGGGTTAATCGATTTTACAGCCTTGCTAGTGAGTTGATTAATGCGGTAAACAATTTGTCTAGTATAGGCATTACCACCAGTTTGTATAGCGCGGGTCTTTACCTTCTCTCCAAACCATTCGTTGAAGAATAATTTTATTAGAGTCTTGGCCATGCCCAGCACTGCTGCCATCGTAGTTTCTGGCTTCTGTTGCAGGAATATACTTCCATTCGATCGTGATGCCTTTAAGTGTCCAGCGAACCGATTGCTTACCCCGCCGCTGCATCCGGGCTACGGCTTCCTCCATATCCAGGGCTTTGCCAGGGTTAGAAAATACAGTCTGGACGATATCTGTTGTGCTACCTTCGAGTTCTATTATCATTCGTTTTTCCTCTGAGGTTTAATTGGTGCAAGGATGATGGCCATTCTCCAAATGATGATTTGAAATGCCCAGTAGTCGAGGTTATCCATTTTTCGATGTACCGGGCCTAGCATGAGCCACTGACAGTATCGGCAATTATCTTTGCCTTCAATCCACCAACAGTTTTCACCCCACTGAAAGTGGTAGATCAGCCTGCTCATCCGCTTGGGTTTCTGCATTTTTGCCTCTGCTGCAACTGCATGGTTTATATGTTGAGCCAGTTTCAATATTCCAGGCGACCAAAATTCTTCCAGTATTCATACATTCGCTGCAGGAATTATTCTTTTGTTCCCACTCTTTTACCCATTCTTCGTGATCAATTTTCCCAATCTGGACTAACTTGATGGTACTTTTATCTTTCTTGCTCCAGTTGGGTTGCCCTTTATTTTCCCCTCTCGTTTTGAGTGGGCATACTGCGCCCGTTACCTCGAAGTAGCGTCCCAGGGGACATTCTTTAACCTCGAATAACCAGGCATACCAGTTCTCAGGTAATTGCTCCTTTTCCCTGGCATGAATTTCTAACAGTTTAATGCTCGTCATTATTTATCCTCGCAACAGTTTTAGAAAAGGCTTGCCTGAAGGGGTTTATTAGCTTCTTCCTCTTGTAACTCTAATTGTTTCTGCTGATTTTCCTTCTTCTTGTAGTATTTTTTCTCCATTTGCTCTAGTCTGCGCCAGCAGTCCCGATAGTAGGACAGTAGGACGCTGCGGACATTGAAGGCATTGGTGGGAGAACCGTGGAGTTCATCGGCCAGCTTTCTGAGTCTGTCATCGATTTTCAGTGCCTGTTCCACCCGCTCCTGTTGCCCTTCGTGGTATGAGCGGCGTTGACCGGGCCAGAGTGCTTTATTGATTTTCCCGATCGCGTACATTCGGAGTTCAGCTTTTGGTCTTTTACATTTGAGGATCTTGAGTAGATCTGCTTCTACATCGGTATTGATATGGAGCCAATCTGCCTGTATATCGCTTAGCTCCACGCGCCAAATTTGGGGAAGGTCAATGTCCATGCTTTTCCTCAAAGTGTTAAGCGATAATATTCCTAAGATTGGAGGCGTGTGCATTCGACGGCATCTAATGCCTCCGCGATCGTTATGCCGTCGATTCCTGATTCAGGACAGCCACGTTAATTAATTTCAAGAGACACGGCCGGCCCTCCCATCTCCAAGCATAACGGTGTGTCCGCAGCTATCAATTTGAAATGACTGGCCCTTGCTAGCCTGTATTTCCGCAGCATCTGCCTCAATTTCGGGCAACAGTTCAGGCGGCGGATTGTGCAGTTCTAATTTAAGGGTGTCGAAGAACAGGAACGCGACCCGGAGATAGTCGTTTTTGACGAGTGTTTTGCGATCGGCATAGCAGATCCCAGTGGGAAAAATCCCTTTAAATAGTCGGTTCATTATGGTGGCGATGGGTTACGCCCTTGCCGTAGGCGGTTTTGATAGGCATTTTCAGCCGCTCTCTTGGCTGCTCTGAGTGTTCTGGTCCGTCCCTCGATCGTTGATGCTGTATTTCCATCGGCGCAATAAAGCCACCAGCTATAGGGCAGAAATCCTTCTGGTCTGGGGCAGAGCTTTGCTGGCGGTGCAATTCCTATTCCTGCGACTGGGGTGGTTAAGTTGACATAATAGGCATAACGGCGATAGCCGCGTTCCCATCTGGGGTAGTGCATAAAAAAAGGGGCCGAAGCCCCACTAGATCCTAATTTGGTTGTATCAAAATTCAGGTTCTTCCCCATCGGGCATTTCCAGCAGTTCCATTTCAGCTTGCAGATCGCGGATTTCAGCCTGGAGCTTTTCAATTTGTGCGCGTCGCGTGGAGATGGATTGGAGGATAGCGGTTTTGCGCGACATCATTGGGCTACGGTTTGCGCTCCAGGCTTCGTAAAACTCCCGGATCATCTGCCAGTTGACAGGTTCATGGTTCAGGATGATAGTAATGTCGCCGGATGGCAGTAGCTCGAAGAAGGTCAGGTTGTTATTGTCCCGGTTTTTGACAAAATACAGACCTGGGATGCGATCGGCAACGGTGTTTTCTTTTTTGACAAATTCTCCCTGGATTTGATATCCTCCCTGCGCCTGGGGGTCAATCCCGGTGATGAACTTTGTCCAGTAGTTGTTGGGTTTTTGCCAGCCTTCTTTCTCCAGGGACCGAATGAGGTTGACCTGGATGGGGCGAGGGGTGGTGACTGATGGGCTTACGGTTGCTGCGGTCATGTTTCCTTGGTTTCGTTGAGTTCCGCGATCGGCGGCGCGATATGGCTGAGGTGTGTTGTTGCTGTACATTGATCTGAGTTACTGTGATTGGCTTTATCTTAACTTTCTGTTGGAAGTTCTCTTGGGCCAAAAAATTAGGTGGTTACCGGATTGGCAACCACCCTTTATTTAATTTTCAGTTTTGTTAAGGATTTCCTCAAGTTCAGCTTGAGTTAACTCACCTTCGTCGTATTTTGTTAACGCTTCATCAAGGCTCATATTCAAAATTCCTGTAGACACTACGCGGGTGTCACAGCAGCGGGAGTCTCGCCAAGTCACCCGTAGGGCGCGTTTAGCGAGGGAGCGTAGCGACCTTGACTGAGGCGAGTCCGCTGCTACACTGCAAGCGCGGTGTCACGGGGGCGGGGGCGATTAGCCCCTTAGCACTGCTTAGCGCAGTCCCCCTGGGGGGACGGTTAAGCGCGGGGGGTGGGGTAGGAAATAAATGCCCTTCTCGGTTAATTAGCCTGTGTTATCCGCATCATCAGAATCGTTACTACGAGCTAGCGATTTATCAGGTGGTGCTAGAAGACCAACAGTAACCTGTTTAGCTTGACTAATTAAAGCCTTGCGATTGCCCGACAAGAGTTGAGCCGCAACGTATGGAACTAGAAGTGGAGTGGATGATAAAACTCCAATAACAGCAGCAACTTGATAAACGATTGTTGCTGTTGGGTTGAACTCCTCGAATTGAGCAAATATTCTAGCAAGCGCCCCCAATATAAAGGCTACGACAGAAAAGCCAAGTAGGATTACAAACGATGACCAAAATGACGCAAGTAGTGTTTTTACAAGCTCCGCAACACCCTGCCATGCCTGTATAACACTTGCCGTGGATTGATTGGCGAATCTAACTGTTCCTACCTCAAACCATACCAGGAAACAAATGACTAACCCAATAGCCGCAAGAGGAAGAACACCTATAATAACAGCAATAACCGCGGACTTTAGTCTATTACGCTCTTGCATAAGCTTGAAGAAAAAAACTTAGTGATTAGTATTACACATGCGACCAGAAAAAACTATGTAGTGGTCACCACATCTTTTTCTACAGGGTCTTTTTATTACAGGTATTCAATTACACCGCTTCTTAAGTCCGACAGAGAAGATTTAGGTAAAGCCTCCGCAGATAACGAAGCAGGCTAATGGCAAAACACAGCGGCAGCAGATACCTGAGTAAGAACCAGTAGCTTTCGTCCGTCCGCTACCGTGAAGTTAGACCGTGCTTACCCAGTTATCAAACTAGAAAATTTTCTATATTACCAACCTGAATTACGCAGATTCAAATCATAGCGTGGCGATATGGAATTAATCCAGTTCTGGCTTCGATCCAGATATAGCTGTATTCGCTGAGGTTAGGACGTAAGCTAGAGAAGCTCCCCCTTCATCTTCCCCCTTCGATGGCTAAACCCTACAGTGATGACTTTCGGCAAAAAGTAATGCAAGCGATCGAGTTAGATGGTCTCAAGAAAAGTGAGGCGAGCCAACTGTTCAATATCAGTCGCAATACGATCAACTTGTGGTGTCAGCGCAAAGCAGAGACCGGCGATGTCAAAGCTAAAGCTAGACCAATGGTCCAACAAAACCTCAAAATTAACGATTGGCCAAAGTTTCAAGAGTTTGTTAAAACCCATGGCGATAAAACCCAGAGTGAACTGGCAGAGTTGTGGGACACCCAGATTAGCCAACCTACCATCTCAAGAGCCTTAGCCAAGATTGGGTATACCCGTAAAAAAAAACTTATGGGTATACCCAACGGGACGAGACCAAACGAGCCGACTTCTTAGCCCAGATTGGAGATCCGAAAGCAAGTCACTTGGTCTACGTCGATGAGTCAGGCATGGATGAACGCGATAACTATGGCTACGGGTATGCTCCGGTTGGGGAACGCTTCTACGATCTCAAATCAGGCAGACGACAGGGACGGGTCAATATGATCGCGGGGTATCGGGATGGGGAACTCATTGCCCCCTTCACTATCGAGGGAGCATGCAATCGCAACGTATTTGAGATCTGGCTAGAAACCTGCTTGGTACCCCAATTACGTCCTGGTGAGTGGGTGATTATTGATAACGCCACGTTTCATCATGGCGGTCAAATTGCTCAGTTAATTGAAGCCGCAGGGTGTCAGGTGGTCTATCTGCCTCCCTACTCACCAGACCTCAATCGGATTGAAAAATGTTGGGCATGGTTGAAAAGTCGCATTCGCAAACAGCTATCCGAATTTCCAAGTTTACGCGATGCAATGGAAGCTGTCCTCAAGCAGGCAGCGTCCTAACAAAGATGAATATAGCTATACTGTCCGTTGTAACCAATACGCCATAACAAAATCTCATCAATCCACTGAATAGCTTTCTTTATTAACTGTAACCGCTGCTCGATCGTCATGCTACTTACTCTTGGGTGAACTGCGTCATTTCTCACATCAAGAAACGCTTGTATAACATCAGCATCTTGATCTTGTGTTAAACCGACACGCTCTAATAAACAGCTTAAACGGATACCAGTTTGGCTTAAATACTCACCATTTGTCTTTTGATACTTCAAACATTTCCAATATTGAGAATACTGTTTTTGTTCTTCTTTATCTTTCTTGATTTTAAAGAGCAGTTCATAATTCCTTTTCTTCTGTAGATCTGTTTCTTCATCAATTAAAATCATATGACTCAATCGTTCTAGCGCAGCACCCACAGCACTTGCCCTGACTGGCCATCCTACTTGGTCAGGTTGAATAGCTTGAAAGTATTGAATTAATGTAAAATCAAATGTTTCCTTCCATAAAGGGATGTTCATCATCTTTTCAAATGCAGAAAAGCAACTCAATAAAGCATTAAGGTCGCTGGATTCTGTTAGCCATGATTGTCCAATATTTTCGAGAGATGTAGTTTTAAATGAGAGCGCGGCAGCACAGCTAATTTGCGGAGCATTAAACTTATCTTGAGGTAATTTATATCCTTCTATATATAGAGGACCAATATAACCTCCATTTACATAAGAAAGTAACCAACACAGATTTTTAATACGTTCTAGAGCATCACGAAGCGTGATTTTGCTTAAGCTATAAAAATTTTCGGGATCGCTTATATTAAATTTAGTTTGTTTGAGTTGCCCAATAGTAGTTATAAAAGTTCCTATATTTCTATCTCTTGGATTAAGCCATTCAAGAGATGCTTTGCGAATATCCAAACGAATCTCCCAGTCCTCATCTATAGATGCAGATCCATAGCGGCCTTCCTCGCCTGAACCAACCTCTTTATTGTTTGATGAGTCCTGCAAACTCCGTATTATGAGATTTTGACGCGCTCTTTTCGACTGAAATTGTGTATTAGGTAAATAAAAGATGAAAAAGTTAGCTAAATCATTTAATTCACCGTAAAAAGCCTGTTTTGCTTCGCCTCTTAAAGCTTCTAAAGGTCCAATATTTCTCGAAAGCTCTTCGGTACATATAGGGTTTTCTATAATAAACGAATATCCTACAACTGAATCGAGTGAACCTGATGGCCAAGCTGCTCCGTATGGAAATTCTCCTTGTATTTCACCAAGTACTTCAAACTCCCATGTAAGACGTGGAGTTGGATATACTTCAAGTTCTGCTAGTAATCGCCCCTGGCAATCATTAATCTTGGCTAAATTATTGTAAAGCTTTACCTTCTTTTGCAGAATTAAGTCACTATCTCTAGGAATCATTAGCTCGGATTTAGGGGAAGAAAGAAATATATTAAGATAAACATAGCTTGAAAAGCTTAAGAATGGTTTTTAATGAAGGACTTAAGCAGTCTAACGGCTGGCACTTCACAGACGGCAAGTAAAATAAGCTCAAAGCTAGCGTGTATCGAAAGTACTGTGCAAGTGCTGGTGAGTGCGTGTCACATTTTACAGAGGAAAAGCAAAGCCCTAATGTGCTGTAGCTAGTGCAAGCTCTCGACAGGTATGCCTGATTTTTATACCAATAAGGTGACATTCACCCAGTGCTGGTTACAGCATAAAGCAGACTGATTCAAATAGGCTCAGTAGCTAAAATTGAGTTTACCACTCCAACTGTTGAAAAACCATATTTATTCAAAACAGATCTAACTAATCCATGAAACCATGCAGCACTAGATGGAGAGATAACTACACAACCTAATAAAGTATGTAGATCAATTCGTATAGAATGACCAGATTGTAGAGGTTTTATGCTAACATCCTCTTTTTTTGTCAGAGGGTTAATTGGTACATTTTCGTAAATCACTCTTATTTCCTTCTCGTAGGAAAATACCGATCTTTTTGTAGTACATGTAAAAAGGCGACTTCCCATATAGCCTCCATCAGAATATCTAACTCGACCAATATATACATCCATTCCAGATACATCAAAACAGCTCTTTAAGCAAGAAAAATTGGATTCAATAGCTACGCCATTATCTGAATTGCCGAGGTAAATCTTCCACAAAGCAAATGATTCGCTATTATTATAACTCCAACAATTAACAAAGCAATGTCTTCTATAGTCTCTTTGAAAATTATTATCGACTTGAGCTGCAAGTTGTGGAATCGGATGATCTACTAGATTGAAGAGTCCTTCAAATTTGTCCTCATGTGCCAGAAGTTCAAGACTAGGGAAAAATAGACATGATGTTTCTAGCAATGAAATAAATTTAGAGAAGCTCATATACCTTCTGACCACAGACTGATCAGGAATAGAATCCAAAATTTCTATCTCTTTGTACATATTATTTGTTACGTTAAATAGGATTTTGCCTAACTATAACTAGACGAACACTATCCTTCTAATCCCTGGTATCGACAGATTAGGCTGACATTCATCTGCCTAAACGCTTGATCTATCCGTTTAGCCGGATGATTATTTATCTAACCATACTTATCGGGTGTTGAGACAGACTGCGTTCATCTAAATTGCTTATCTAGCGATCGGCAAGGAAGTAATTCGTCTTAGCGCAGTCCCCCTGGGGGGACAGCCAAGCGCGGGGTGTCTTTTGGAAGGCCGACAAAAAAGCGATCGTCCGTCTGTCACCTGATGGCTAGAAAATCAATGGATCGGGATTTCAGAGAGGAACATGGATGGGTCGTTCCCTTCAGATTTTCCATACAGACGGCGATTGTGGGCATAGCTCAGGTATAGCCGTTCCTGTGCTCGCGTGATGCCGACGTAGCAGAGCCGCCGTTCTTCTTCAATCCCGCCGATTTCGCCCATTGAGCGAGAGCTTGGGAATAGTCCCTGCTCCATGCCGACCATGAAAACCACCGGAAATTCCAGTCCTTTGGAGGCATGGAGCGTCATCAGCGAAACTCTGATGTTGTCATCTTCCAGTCCATCAAGGTCAGAGGACAGGGCAGCACTTTCGAGGAAACTGCTGATGGTTGCAGTTGGGTTCTCTTCCTGGAACTGGGCGATCGCGTTGAAGAGTTCCTGGATGTTGTTGAGTCGATCCTGAGCTTCTTCTGATTTCTCTGCCTTGAGTTCCTCGGTATATCCGGTTCTGATCATCATCGCTTTGATGAATTCTGCTGGTTCGTGGTTCTCTAGGTCTTTTCTTAGCCCGTTGATCAGGTAAATAAATCCAGCAATGGCTTTACCGGCTCGGTCATTTCCCAGATTGCCCGGAGTGGTGATGTATTCCCAGATTGACAGTTCTGCTGCACGGGACTGTTGCAGGAGCTTTTCCAGTGTTGTTTTGCCGATGCCACGCCGGGGCGTGTTGATGATCCGCAGCAGACTCACATTATCGTTGGGATTGACCAGCAGCCGCAGGTAAGCGATCGCGTCCTTAATCTCCTTGCGATCGTAGAATCTTAGACCCCCAACGACTGTATAGGGGATGTTCAGTTCTACCAATGCCTGTTCAAAGGAGCGCGATTGGGCATTAGTACGGTAGAGAATTGCGAACTTGTTCCAGGGAAGTTGTAGCTCTTTGGCAAGGTTACGGATTTTGTTGCTGACGTGGTGAGCTTCCCGGACTTCATCTGTTGCTGCGTAGCAGTAAACTGGATGTCCATCACCACGGGTTGGGCGTAGCACTTTGTCGATCCGCTGGCTGTTGTTCTCGATCAGTTGGTTTGCTGCATTGAGGATGGTTGAGGTGGAACGGTAGTTTTCCTCAAGTTTCACCATCGTTCGGGTCCGGTCATCTGGTAGCCCGTCGCCAAAGTCACGCTGGAAGTTGAGCAGGATTGTAAAGTCTGCTCCACGGAATTTATAGATGCTTTGATCGGCATCTCCCACTACAAACAGTGACCGCTGATCTTCCTCCCAGAGATCGTAGTCGCAGGGCACCGGGCTATTGGTGGTGAGCAGGCGGATCATTTCGTACTGGACCCGGTTGGTGTCCTGATACTCGTCAACCAGGATGTGCTTGAAGCGGTTGTGCCAGTAGTTGAGAGCATCCGGCACCCGATGGAAGACACAGACAGTCATCAGCAGCAGATCGTCAAAGTCAAAGGCATTGTTGCTCTGCAGGGCCAGTTGATATTTGTAGTAGACCTCAGCGATTGTTCTTTGCTTAGGTGTGCGGGCTTCATCCAAGACGGTCTGTGGGTTCTTACCCTCATTTTTGGCACTACTGATGACCGATTTTAGGAGCTTGACTGGGAAATCCCGATCGTCGATTCCCATCTCTTTCTGGAGGTTGCTGAGTAGGGTTTTGGCATCAGCTTCGTCATAGATGACAAAATTTTTGTTCCAGCGAGTGCCTGGAACCTTTTCAACTTCCATCCGCAGGATACGGACACAGACGGAGTGGAATGTTCCAATCCATAGGTATTTCAGGTATTCTTGAACCCGTTTTTCAATTTGATCTGGTTCTGTGCCACAGAGCCGCTCGTTTTCAGCCAGCAGATGCCCAACACGTTCCTTCATTTCACGGGCCGCTTTGTTGGTAAAGGTTACGGCCAGGACATTGTTCAGCCTGACTCGGTGGTTGATGACCAGATTGGCAATTCGGTGGGTCAGTGCGCGGGTTTTTCCTGATCCTGCTCCAGCCACTACAAGGAGCGGGCCGCAGAAGTGATCAACTGCCTGTTGTTGAGATGGGTTGAGTGCCATTGCTGAAGGTTTTTCTAATACCTGCATGATAGTTTTTTCAGTGCGTTTTCATGCGGCGATAGCAATATTAATGTACTGTCTCCATCTGTTGGGTGGGGCAGGGGTGAATGGGCGCAAGCCCAGAGGGGCAGGGGTGCGAACGCAGTGAGCAGGGGTGCCCCTGACTTATCCAGGTGATACCGCAGGGAACAAAAAAGCCTGAAGTCTATTTCACCTCAGGCATACCCGTAGTTTTTAAGCAGAACTTTTTATATTGTCCTGCAATTTTGTTGGGAGAAGCGGTGATATACGTCAGGTGGGAGAACCAATTCTTTTAGGCACTTGATGCAGTTGGCTGAGCCGACGATGGTTGTTTCTTCTTCACGATCGTAATAGGGCCACACTGCGATTTCACCGCCGCATTTACAGTTTGTTTTTGCCAGGATATTCATCTTTTTAAGGTATAAGTTTTCCTGAGAGCGATAGCCAACAAAAAAACCTGGAATCTCTCGATCCCAGGGTCGGTATAGTTTCCGAATCAGCGATAGCGGTTATTTTCCAGGTTATACGCTATTTGTTCTATTTCCTCAATGATCTGGTTTATTTCCGCTGGTTCCTCTGTCCATGTCTCCACATTGGTTTTCAGTCCCAGCGGGGTTTCGGTGAATCGTTTGACTGCTCTGGCCAGTGCGCTGGTGACTCGGCTCAGACCCTTCTCATTGATTGCCAGAATTAGCTCAAATTCCAATCGTTCGTCTTGTTCTGCGTAATCGGTTTCCATCTTTTTTCTATTAGGTTTTCAGTGAATGGTAACAAAAAAACCTGGAATCTCTCGATCCCAGGCTGGTTGTAGTGTTGGAGCGAACGTTTACGCAGCTTGTTGATTGCGAGATTTGCGGTTGCTGCGGTTGCTGCGGTTGCTGCGATTGTTGTTGCCGCTGGTCACTACTTTGACACCGAGTTCAGCATCGATGTCAGGGGGTAGCAGAGCTTCATAGTCAGCGGCATTGACAGGAGTGGGAGGTACAAAGGGTTCATAATCAGAGCTTGCGCCCTCGATTGTACCGGGATCTTGAGCATCGCGCTTGTCAGGCATTTGAGCAAGTTTTGCGCTGTTGTACTCAATCAGAGCCAGTCGAACTTGTTCGATCGGTCCCATGTCGCTGTCAGGATTCACCAGTTGAGCACCGAATTGATCCAGAGCGACTTCTAAAATGTGCCGCTTTTGCTCAGTCAGGATCTTCATTGTGGTGTTAGCACCTTCAGGAATGCCGCCAAATTCGGCTTCAAACTGAGTGTAGAATTCCTTGCGCTTACCGGGCCAGAAAATTTTATTCATGGCATCGGTGTCGAATTCGTCGCGGGAGTATGAACCATCGCTTTGACGGTAACCTGGAGCAATGAAGTATTCCTGGAGTTCACCGCGTTCTTTGGCATCCCGAAAAATTTCGCTTTTGGGGAGCTTATCCCACCAGAAGGAGCGCAGCCCGTAATAGAGTTGTTTCACTTCCTTGGTAGCAGCTTTAATGATCGCTTCAGCTTCACGAGAAAGTTTAGCTTTTTCGATGGAAGAAGGGCAGAACGCAGAGGAAATTTTAAGCATACAGTTACTCCTAAGAGTGGTTTACGCAGCCCGTTAAACACCAGCAGTACCGGGGACGGGCAAGCCCTGAGAGAGAACGTGGAATACCGCAGCGAAGCGAGGATATGCCGCGAAAGTCTCTTGAAGGGCCTTGACGCTTAGGGTGCGGAGCGCCCTTAGCCGGGGCAATGGTGTAGGGTGAATTTTCGTAACCACTCCGGGGGAACTGTTGCAAATTTTCTTGGAGTTCTGCCTTCCATCGAAAAAGCGTTTTTTCCCCTTTTTGGGGTGGGGGAGGGGTGAGGGAACCGGGGCGAAGCGGGGGTTCCCGTCCGGCGACGAGCGGCGGCGATGGAGCCGGGAGAGGGGTACAGCCGTAGGCTGACGTTCTAGGGGTAACACGCACTGAATTTAGAGCAAAAAAAGGGGCAAGTGGCCCCAGTGGGTTAATCGGCTTCCGATTTTCCTTCGTAAATCCAAAGTGGTTGCAGGAGGAAGTATCTGGAACGGTAGGGTGGTTTGAAGGAGGTGATTTCGTTCCGGCCGCTCCGTTCTGCTTCCAGTGCAGCTTCCCAGGGTTCGCCGTTGATCACACAGGCGATCGGCATGAAATCCCTGGTGTAGTTGTTGATTCCGTCGTTGCGAAGTCTGATCGGCTGGTCGAACTGATGCTTTTGTTTCCGTCGATAGTCTTTTGCCAGCATTTTCCAGGACATATTAGCCTCCTTAAGAGCAGTTGCCCTGGGCACAGCGGTGGGAGGAACCAGGCAGAACCCGCTTGCGGGCGCGTGAGCGAGAGGAGCAGAGCGACTCTTGAAGCCTGGGGGGGAACCGCCGCTAAACTGGGGATGCTGCGATGAGATCCAGTAGGTCCGGCGATGAGTGCAGGCGATGGAGCCGGGAGACGGGTACAGCCGTAGGCTGACGATGTTCTAGTGGAAAATGAAAATGCAGCGTAATACTGACGGTATAAAGCTTGCAGCCTTAAAGAAGCAGGAACTTGCTCTGGCTAAAGCTAATGCCGCGATCGATAAGTTGCTTTCTGAGAATCGGGCCGTTAACTTCGAGAGCGTTTCCCAAACCGCAGGTGTAACGTGGGCCTGGCTTTATCGATCCGAACTGAGAGCACGGATTGAAGCTAAATCATGACCCCATCAACAAAATTAGGGTATTTCCCCGATTAAAGCCTTAATTCATGACCCCTGTTATTGACTAGCGTTTCTGGCCATGACTCGATAAGCGCAGCGTCGGGACCCGGTAAGAATATGCTCCGTGCGCTCAACTTCAACATTTTCTCCGAGTACAGCCTGAAAAACATCCAATTCCTTAGCACATAGGCCAGTGCAGGTCTCAGCAACGGCACAAATGGGACAGTGGTTTTCAACCAGTAAGACTGAACCATCGGCTTGAGGCAACACCTCGGCCATATATCCCTCATTAGTGCGAATATCGGCCAGTATTTCTAACCGTTCTTTCAAAGAGATTGAATTAGTCATCTGGAAACGATAGGCATCGATCTGCTGGCGGGTGCGAATATCGAGCAGACAGTTTAAGCCCTCTTCACCAAACGCCTCATTTAACGATTGAATCAAGCTGAGGGTTAGTTCAGCATAGCCATCTGGGAAAAAGCGATTGGCAGCGGCAGTTAACTTCCACAGTTTAGCAGGTCGCCCCATCGGTCGAGCCTCTTCTTGGTAGGTTACCAGTGCTTCATCGTGTAGGGCGTAGAGATGTTGTCGGACAGCCATCGCTGAAATATCAAGCTGTTCCGCCATGGTGTGGGCATCCATTGCTCCTGACTGCTTTAAAAGATGGATTATTGCTCGCCTTGTACGAGGCTCATCCTTCTTGCTGGACTTTTTCCCAGGTAAGTTGGGATTTTTAGGTGGTTTAGGTGCCATGACCACATTCTAAAGAATTCTCTTGATAAAGTCGAGTTTAGAGGCTAGGATATTTTCTAAAGACTTTCCTTTATTAAGTCAGTACGCTCATCACTCGTTAATTGATGGAGGGATTGCCAATGAAAAATATGTTGATCGTGGGAGCTAGTCGGGGATTGGGGGATGCGCTCAGTCGAGGGTTACCTCAAGACGGGGATACAGCTTGGTTGGTGTCACGAGGGAAGCCGCAGAGTCTCATGCAGCAGGATGGGGTAACCCGCATCTGGATTGAAACGGATATGTCCTCTCCTGAAGCAAGTAGTCAAATCGTCGCAGCCTTGGGTGGGCAGCGAGTGGATGCAATCATTTACAACGTGGGGATTTGGGAATCCACTGCGTTTAGTGATGACTATGACTTTGCGGCAATTGCACCAATCGATCATGAGCACATCATTCACGTTAACCTCCTGTCAGCAATCCACTGCATTCAAGCTGTTTTACCCAATCTCAAGCAGGCAGACCACGCCAAAGTAATTCTGATAGGTTCCATTTCTGGGATTGAAAATACCGGGTCTCTGGAGGTTTCATATGTTGCGTCTAAGTTTGGTGTGAGGGGCATAGCTCATGCACTCCGCGAGAATCTTCGCGTCGATGGTATCGCAGTCAGTTGTATCAACCCCGGCATGATTGCAACGGAGATTCCCTATGAAGTTGGGATTAATCAGGTACTGACCCAGTTTAATGGAACTCAAATCCCGGTACAGGATGTGGTGGCGATCGTTCAATGCATCTTATCTCTCTCCCATGCTTCCTGTGTCAAAGAAATTATGATGCCTGCAATGGCAGATATTTGGGCTTAGGACAAAGGAGGTTCAGAAAGATGCGTCCTATATCCTGGTGGCCTCAATTAAGTCCACAAATTTGGGTACTTGTGGCGGGACGTTTTCTCTCTCAAATTGGCTCTGGCATTGTACAGTTTTACGTCCCCATTTATTTCGTGAATCAGGTGGGTCTATCCGCAGCTAAGGTTGGTCTAGGCTTAAGTAGCGCAGCAATGGCTAGTGCAGTCGGGTTTTTCTTGGCAGGAGCCTTGACTGATTCTCAATCATGGGGTCGTCGTCGCACACTCATGCTCTCCTGCATCATTTCTATCCTAGCCGATGGTGTATTTTTGTTTGCCCAGGGTTTACCATTACTTATCTTGGCGAATGTATTTATGGGTCTAGGGGATAGCCTCTACTGGCCAGCATCCGGTGCTGCTATTGCGGATGCCTCGTCCGGTCGTCAGCGGGAAAAAGCTTATGCCGTTTCAGGTTTAGCAGATGCTTTGGGATCAGGATTGGGTATCGTTATGGGGGGATTGCTGATTGCGACTGCCCACTCTTACCAATTGTTATTTGTAGTAGATGGCATCACATTCCTTATTTTTTTAGGAGTGCTAACTGTCATGGTCGAAGATACTAGTGTTCAACTCTCTCACGGTTCTACTCACAGAGGGTGGGACGCATGGAGAAAAGCATTGCTGAACCCTCTGTTCTTAGGGTTCATCCCTGTAAATATTTTGTTTACGACTTACATCAATCTAATGGAAAGTACGCTACCCCTTTACTTCACGAATGTTGTTCAGCGATCCTCACAGCTAACCCTGACTCCTGGGAATATTGGCGTTCTCTTTTCGTTCTATGTATTAGTAGTTGCATTGTTACAGGTGCCAGCCGTTCGTATCCTAGAACGCTATCAGCGGGTGACAGTGTTAATGCTATCGATGATGTTGTGGGGAATCGGATTTTTGCTGATCTGGCTGGTAGGACTAGCAATTGGATGGCAACTTATTCTGATTGTTCTAGCGATTATGACATTGGCGATCGCCAATGTCACCTACAACCCCTTTGCAGTTGCTTTGGTTACAGAGTTGGCTCCCAAGCCTTGTCTAGGCATTTACCTCTCTCTTAATGCTCAGTGTTGGACTGTTGGCTACTTACTCGGCCCGCTAGTAGGAGGATGGTCACTGGATCAAAATGAGAATACCGCTCATGCACTTTGGACTATTGCGTCCCTCAGTGCGTTGATTGGTATACTTTTTTTAAAAGGGCTGGCCAAGTTTCAGAACCTGTTTGAAAAGTCAGACGAGTTTTGACCAGAGGTAAAGTCTAAGTCTGCCTTGACCAGCTCGTAGACAATGGCTGAGAAACGTAAAGAGCGTTGTTAGTCCGGTTGCCGCCCGGATTTCCATCCGACGTGAGGCTTTGATAAACAGAGGATTTTAGACTGCCTGCGATTAGAGAATTGCTTCTGTCTGTGTGCCCGTGGGTGGAATGGTACCTTGCGGTCGATACGCCTGCCTCGTCTGAGCCATCGCTGCAAAGCACAGCCTCTAACGTTCTTGACAACCTTGCCTTTCTTTACCTCAAGCGCACCCATGCGTTCTTGGACCTGCTGGAAAGGCAGAACCAGATGAACCAGGAACAAGGTGAAGCGGGCTGATCGTACAGCAATTCCTGAGTAAGATTTGTCAGGGTCGATACCCAGTACAACCTGCTGAGATTCACGACTAGGCGGCTCAGCTACCAACTGGACATAGTAGAGATCCAAGCTAGGGAAACACCCGGACGTACACAACTTGCTCAGGTTTTGGGCTAGCCAAGACTTACGCTTAGAATCTGGCTATTCCAAGCCCCATCCGTCTATACGGTGGGGTTCTTGACCTTTTTATTCGGTCGTTTGCGACTGAGCAAAGCAGTTAGGTGAATGTTAAAATGGATTAGTTCTTTTTTAAAAGTTATGAAAGTTACAGTTCCAGAATTGGCTCTGCATTGGGCTGTTGAGCACTTTGGTATCATGAATGAGCAGGAAGCGGCCAGGCGTATTACCAATTTAGATATTGTTATGAACTCCATCACGATCGATGGAGAAGATTTTGTGACACCTGACCAATGCCAGGTTGATTTATTAGCTGATTAATTAACCTTTATTTATCTTGATTTTTTTCCAATTAGCTATCATACTGTTGATAAGAATTTTTGGATAATTCTTTTGCCCGCCCGTCCGAGGTGGGTATTTTTTTAGCTATACCCATAAAAAAAGGCGGTTGGTTAGGCCGCCGAGAGAGGAGTGGCATTTCTGCCGCGAGTGCCTGTAGCAGCGGACAGCGGAACCCAAAGGGCGCGCTTGCGCGAGGGAGCGGAGCGACCTTGAAGCGAAACCCGCTGCTAGACTTGGAAGCGCGGGGATGCCAGGGTGTTAGATCTCGATCGAACAGATCGCCTTCTCCACCTCATCTTTGTCCACCTCCAGATACCGGGCCAGACTATCGAGACTTTCGTGGCCCGTGACCCGCTGGATGATCTTGAGATTGGTGCCCTGGTTATACAGCTTGGTCAGGAACGATCGACGGAAGCTGTGGGTAGAGAAGCCTTCCAACCCGAGACGATCGCAGGCAATTCGTAGAGCTTTATCGGCAGCCCGGCTGGTGATGTGTCCGCCCTTGCGACCGGGGAAGAGATACCCACTGGCCGGTAGCTCCGATGCAATCAGCAGCTTTGCCAGCGCCGGGGAGATCCGAATGCTGCGGGTCCGCTTTGTCTTCGTATTGCTGCGCCGGTACACCAGATGACCACTCACAATATCCGATCGCTCCAGTTGCACCACCTCACTGATTCGAGCCGCGGTATAAAAGCAAATCTGGAAGATTAATCGGTGAGGATCGATAAGCTCGGCAAATAGCTCTCTTAGCTGTTCGTCAGAGAAAACTTCCGCCTGGCCATTGCGGTTGATTTTGGGCATTGATCGGTGAGTTCGTAATCTAGGGAAAGACGAACTCTTATTTTCCCATTTTGCAAGGGTTTCAGAAACAGCCTTTTTGGGCTTAAGCTGAGCTTATGGATCGCAAAAGGCTGAAACCCGCATCCTGTCGTTGTTCTGATAAGTTTTTATGATGTGGTTAACAGTGTTAACGATGTTAACAGAGAAAAGTCTAAAATCTTTGCTATGCTTGCTCTATCAGCGTTAACCAAGTTAGCGAGGTTTTCATGAGGTGCGTTGCCACGCGAATCCCCCCAGAATGGCAGGAGAAGCTTAACCAGTTCTGTGAAATCACTGGTAAAACCCCTGCCGATGTTTTGCGAGATGCTCTGGGTCAATATATTAGTGTTGAGATTCCCCGGCAGCAGTCTGAGTTAGAACAACTGCGATCTGAGCAGGTAGCGACTCAACAGCGACTTGCCCAACTGGAGCATCGTTTAAAGCTACTCGCCGCAGTCAGTTAATTATGCAGCCTGGCCGGGGTCGGGTGGATCGGTTTTCGGACGGATGATGTTGCTCGTCGGCAGATGCCAAACCGATGCCCTTCCCATGCCTTTGAGCAGTTCCATTTTTGGGGCCTTGTTCGGGACGCTGGGCTTTCCTTCCTCGTCCCTGCTGATGGCGCTTTTCCCAAACCACCACTGGGCGGGAGTTTCGACGTTCACTGCCAGAACTTCCTCTCGATCGCTGTGATACCTGGCCTGGATTTGTTTTTCGAGGTCAACTGAGCCATCGGGGTCGATCGTTGCTGTGGTGATCCACATTTCAGTAACAGTAGCAACACGGCTGCAGCACCAGTTTGACGCAATAGTGCGGATCGCGTTGTAGACAAATTCCCGTTGCTTATCCTGGGGATCGGATTCGATCGTTGTTTCTGTAATCCAGACCTGTTTGATTGGACCTGGTGCGAAGCTCCAAGTCTCAGTGCGATTACCATCGGTTAGGTCGATCGTGAGCAGTTGATTTTTACCGAGTCTTCGCCGTAACTCTCGGTCTATTTGCTGCGAAACGATCAAGAACCACATGGGATTACAGTAACCCAGTTCCTTGAGCATGATTCGCCCAGTTTGATAGGCGTGATCGAATAGAGCTTGTTCAAGTGATGTTCCGAATCCAAGCATTAGATTTTGCTCCAGCCGTAAGGGACATGATCAGCGAACAGAGCAAGTGCAGCATCTTCGTTAATGTCGCTCCAGCGGGGATGGTGGATGTTGCCATTGGCGAAGCTTAGCTGAACCAATCGCCAGGACGGTTTGAGATGATCCCGAGCTGGGTAATGTTCGATGATTACGAGCCGCTCTGGGTTAAGTTTGTGGTCTTTGACCAGGGTATTGACGATCGACTCGACTTTATTGGTGATGCTGGTTCCGGTATTTTCGGGGTCTTCCTGGAGCCAGATCACATCGCGCCCATTGGTGCGCTTGATAGCAACCTGGCAGAAAGACTGGCAGCCGCTGTACCCGGTATAGCTAAAGCGTTCGAGCGTTGGTGCTGGTGTGGTGGTTTGCATGACTTTAAATGTGGGTTTTTGCTTGAGCCGAAGGCGATTTATTGCTGGTGTTAACTGGGGTTGATCCACTCGTCTTCGTCCTTAGTCAGCTTTAGTTGCAGTTCAAAGTTTATTCCATCAATCTCGATAATCGCTACTGGAACTGCACTGGAGTCTAGCCACGGTTCAAATTTATTTAACAGTTTATCTAGTTCTGCTCGAACTTGTTCTAGAAGGGCGGTTGGGTTTTCCCTTACTTCTTCGATCGGGATGGGTTTCCAAGCTGATTTATCCATTTTTCTCCCCTGCATTTTCGACTTTAGCCGGAGGCAGGTTTCGCTTGATCCAGGCTGAAATTGTCAATGCTGGCAGCATCCCGCCATCATTATCCAGTTTGGCAATAATTTCCTGCTTAAATTTTTGATGGAGTTCCCAGGCTTCCAAGCTGCTCTTCCCGGCCCAGCATTTTATTGGGTTCCTGCGTGGTGGAAGGAAGTGATTGAGGATGTCCAGGGCAAAATCGGATGGACCTGAACCGTTATAGCCCCACTCGTGGCCGCCAGGTGAGTGCTGCACACACACGCGCGGTACGTTGGTCAGTGGGCCTGGTCCTGCTCCGCGAAATCGGCGGTAGATTACATTTTTGTTGCCGTACCACTCGTCCAGCCGAAACTGTCCTGTCCAGATGCCGAATTCGTAGTCTTCGGGGTGGCTTTTGATCCAGTGGACCAGGTTGAATAGCTTTAATCTGATTGCGAGGCTGGTGGCTTCTTCGGCATTGTGATCACTGATGAGATGTTCCCACATCTCTTGAAGGTCGATATAAATTTCCTCCTTGACTGGGATTGTGATCAGGTAGCGATCGCGGGTTGGGGTTTTATCCTCTCCTAGCAGTCCTTTTTCCTGATTGACGATCGTCGCGAGTTGCATGGCGATGTACTGCTGGTTTGCGAGTGCGGGAGCCGTGAAAAATGATTTTATGCGATCGAACCCGGTACTATGGCTTCATTTTGTTGAGGATTTGTGATGAATTACAGCCAGGTTCTTGGGTTTCCGCTCCGGTTACTCTTTATCTGCCGTGGTGTTACAGTTCTGAGAATTATTTTTTCTCTGAGTGATGGCCCGCTTTGTGAAGTAACCGATCCTGCTGAGTTTTCTAAGGTTATCCAGAGTGCTGATAACCTGGCTGCTCTGCTTGGGATTCAGGTTATGGAGTCCTATCTTCAGCAGGGTCAGCCGATCGAGACTTCTGTCTGGTCTGCGCGGGTAAGGGTAGAGTGATCCGATTAATGCAGTAACCCTTTACTAGTCCAGGCGGTGTACTGCTCAATGGTCTTATGCGAACTTCTGATTGTTTCCCAGTCTGGATTCTGGGATTGATCGTACTCCCAGTTTGGATGCTGATCGCTGATCTTCTGCTGCTGGTACTGATACCGCTCGTACCGGACTTCTATGGTTATAGTGCTACTGCGATCGCACTCGAAGTACTGGCACAGGTCGATTGCCCGTTCGACGGCTGAGCAAATGCAGTGCTGGTGCCAGTTCTGAACGGTTTCGCGGGTATCGACAATCTTGCCACCGTGGGTGATAACAATGGTGGCTTGTTCATCTTCGATCGTGCGGATCGCCTGCATCTGGATGATTGGTTCGATAGGCTTGAACTCGATTTGAATTTTCATTCCAATTTTCCTGATCTGATCGGTTGAGTTTCAAAAATACCCTGGGAGTAGAGTAGCCTTAATATCTGTAGTCGATCGTGTCCGAAGACTGCGGTTGCCAGTTGATTTTCCAGATATAGGATAGCTTCTGGCTTATCATTTGCTTGCAGTGCTGTGCAGAGCACTGATTTCATGCGGGTTTGGGCAATGTATGGGTCTTTGATAAATGGGCCTGTTTCATAGGCATGGTCAAGGATGACATTTTCCCTTGTTCTGATGACAAAGTTAATGATGTTGATAGGCAGGTAAGGAAGGTTATCGAGTGGTAGTGGGATGGGGTGGTTTAGCCTGAACGACTCATCATCGATTTTGCACTTAGCCTCAATTTTCCATTCATTTCTTTTGATCAGTAGATAGCCTTTCTCTGCTCCTGTAGTTTGCAGCATGGACTTCAGGAGTTGTTCGATTGCCTTTTGTGGTTCGCTGATTGCGGACAGCATTTGGGTTGCTTCCAGGATACTTTTTTCATCTAGTGTGATTGCGTGGGATTGGATTTCAGGAATTTCTAGGAATTCCTGATAGCGATTTAGGAGTGTTTTGGTTTTAGCTATTGCTCCCCAGGATTGATAGGTATAGTAGGCATTTTGGAGATATTTACAAGCCTCTGTTGGGTTTGATTTCAGGTAAAATTGCCCGGCCAATTCATAAGCGAGTGCAGTCTCGTTGATGAAACCCTGCTCTTGAGATTGAGCAATTGCGAGGCTATAATATTCGCTGGCTTTCTTCTTTTTCCTCGTGATGCGGTTCAGTTCTGCTTGTAGTAAATAGTATTTGTGCAGAAAGTTTGTCGGCGCATTATTGCTCCATTGTTGGAGCACGACTTGGTTTTCATTGACGGTATTTAGTAGTTGTTTTTTAGAAGATGCATTGGGGTAGTAAGCAAGGTAGATCAATGACTGATATAAATAAAAGGCCGCAAAAAAAGGTGTTCCGCTTATGCCCTCCACGTAGGTAGCGGTAATTTCGATATTCTCAAAGGCTATGTCGTAGTGATGGAATAGGTAAGCGAGGATGGCTTTATTTAGGTGAATGACGGCAAGTGCAAAGCGCTCGTTTACTTCCTTTAGAAGTGGTAGGAATTTTTCTGGATTGAAGACCTGTCCTTTGAGTTCCCAGGGAAATTCTGATTCTTCGACCAAATTTAAAGTGACTTGCCAGAGTATACTTTGGTAAAGTAACAAGCTTTGTTCATTAATTTGATTGATTGCGGTGTGGTATCTCTGGATTTCCTGGAGGACAATATTAAGGTTCTCTCCACTGAGAAATAGTATGTAGGAATAGCAGTAGGCACCAAACGCAGCGAATTGGAATTGGCCAGTTTCTAAACCAATCTGGTAGGCTTCTAGCATGGGGGCTAGCGTTCTGTTATGGTGAACCTTCCAGTGTCTTATGAAGCTGTTAACCAGGAATAGAACGGCTGGCTTTTGTTCGATAGCATCCAGGTCATCTACAAGTTGCAGTGCAATTTGCCCAAACTGATAGGCTGAATTCAGGTCTTTGGTGACAGATAGGAGAACGGTTGCATAGCAGGCATAGGCATTAGCGGAGAGGGTTGAATTACCATTTGTGATTGAGTAGATCACCATTCTGGTGGCCACCAGGGTGAATAGAGGGGGTGAGCAGACAAAGCAGGGGTGGACTATCTCGAACAAGATTTCCATGATGGCCCGCTCTTGACCATGAGGCATGGGAGGCAAGTTTAAGAGTTCTTCAATTGGGTTATCTTCCCATGCAGCTCTAGCTTCAGCCAGGCTTCTATTGATGTCATTATTGTCTGGTTGTTCAGGTAGTTTAATTCCCAGTAGCTCTAGAACCTGGAGTCCTGTTTGGATGGCCAATATAAAATTATTTTCTGATTGATAGGCTTTTAGTAAAATTTTATAGGCTTCTACTTTATCCAGTAGTGTTTTGCTTTTTTCCAGGACGATCTCAACCAAGCCGCGCATCTCAGCAAAGTTTCCACTAAGGTAAGCTGCTTCGGCTGCACGGATATGGGATTTGAGGGTGAAGTTATAGTTTTGATTCCAGTCGTCTGCATCCAGTAGGGATAGGTTGACTTGTAGGAACTGCAAGGCGGTCTGGAAAGCAGCCGATCGCCGTGCTTTGCGGGCTGCGGTCAGATTAAGTATCACGAGCTTTTGCTTTTCCAACCTGCTCTGGATCAGGTTCTGGCTGAGGTTGAGATGGTTGACGATTTCAAATAGGTACTCTTCCCGAAGTTCGGCGGGGATATGGTGAAGGAGCAACTGGCCGATCCGGTAATGGATTGCGCTATTTTCATTTATGTCGGCCAGGGAATACGCAGCTTGCTGGATTTGGTCGTGAGCAAAGCGATAGTTAATGTTCAGAGAGTTGATTACTTCATCCAGGTCTACGTCCAGAAGTTTGTAGGACTCTTTTAGTGGATAGATCAATCCCTCTGTCAGGGCTGGGTGAAGGGCTGCTGCTGTTGTTTGAATCTCCTGTTGAGCAATGAGGGCCAGGATTTCCAAATCAAAGGGGTCGCCCACGCAGGCAGCAAGTTGCAATATCTTTTGGGTAGATTTGTCCAGGCTCTGGAGCTTTTGGATCATCAGATCTACAACATTATCTGTAATGGCTCTGTTCTGGATTTCTTTGATTTCCCATTCCCATGTTCCGTTTGTTTCGCTAAAGACCAGTAGCCCTTGTGAGTGGATAGATTTCAGGAACTCATTGACAAAGAACGGATTTCCATTCGTTTTTTCCAGTAGTAGCCATGCAAGCTGGCTAATTTTGACTGAAGATTCATTTAGTGAATCAATAAGTAATTGACTGATTTCACTAAGGGTGAGTGGATTTAGCTGGATTGTATGGATTGATTTACTTGTTTTTTGAATTTGTTCAACTGTTATTGAAACTGGGTGGGTTTTGTCTACTTCATTGCTGCGGTAGGCTGCAATTATATAAAGGTATTTAATTTCAGAAGTTAGTAGTAGCTTGATTAGTTTGAGGGTTGCAACATTAGCCCATTGCAGGTCATCCAGGAATAAAACAAGTGGGTGATCCTTACTTGCAAACACACTGACCAACTTTTGAAAGATGACGTTAAAGCGGTTCCTGGCTTCTGCTTCAGTGTTGGTAGTCTTCTGATTGAGAATGAGGTTTAACTGGGGAATCACGTCTATGATGATCTGGCATTTATCTCCGAGTGCAGACAGAATTTTGCTTTGCCATTCGGCTATTCTGTCTGGGCTTTCTGCCAGAATTTGTTGGATGAGTAACTGAAAAGCTTGGATCAAGGGGGCATAGGGTTGGGTTCTTTGATATTGGTCACACTTGCCAACGATAAAGTATCCTTGTGTTCTGGTAATTGGTCTATACATTTCTTGCGCGAGAGCTGATTTACCAATTCCGGTGTATCCGGTAATTAGTAAGAGTTCGCTGCTTCCCTGCATGATGCTATTGAAGACGGCCAGCATTTTCTCAATGTCTTTTTCACGTCCGTAGAGCTTTTGTGGGATCTGGAACTGATTATTCCTGTCCTTCTGACCGATCTCAAACTCATCAATTCTATTTTTGGCTAACCATTGTCGCTGGCATTCTTCCAGATCCATCTGTAATCCATACGCCGACTGATACCGATCTTCAGCGTTTTTGGCCAGCAGTTTCAGGATGATTGCTGACACAGTGTTTGGAATCTCTGGGTTTAGCTCACTGGGTGAAGGGGGTTGCTTGGCAATGTGTTGATGGATTAGGTCAAGGGCATTTGCCGATTGGAATGGCGGCTCCCCCGTCAGTAGCTCGAAGAGGGTTATTCCAAAAGAGTAGAGGTCTGTTCGATAATCTATTTCCCGGTTCATCCGCCCTGATTGTTCGGGCGAGATATAAGCTAATGTCCCCTCTACTTTACTGGGGTGCTGTAGGCTCTGATTCTCTTTTGGTAGTTCTGTTGCAATTCCAAAGTCAATAAACTTGACCTCTCCTGAGTATGGATTCAGGATGAGATTGGATGGATTTATATTTTTATGAATAATCCGATTCTGATGAATTTTACCCAAAATGGTTGTGATGACGATGGCAAGGGTCAGGCATTCTTCCAGAGTGAACCTATGATATTTCTGGATTCGGCATAGGGATTCACCACCGAAATCTTCCAGGATCATTGTCCATTGACCTTTCTCATATTTCAGCTCATAAGCTTTTATGACACCTGTAATCTGGATACTTTTGATAATTTTATATTCACGCTTAAACCACGCGACCCTCTCAGGAGTCGGGTTCGGTTTTAGCTGTTTAATGATTATATTTCTACCATAGGTGCGGGAGTAAGTCCGATAAACAGTTGAGGATTTGCTTTCGTAAATATTATCTAGTATCTCGTATCGGGCTTGTATGGCCATATCAGGCTTATAAGGTAGTCTGAGTAATTTTAATTTGACCTGAGTTTTTCGTATCAAATTCTGTTTTTACTTCCAATATAACTTCGCCATTGCATAAGAATCTATCTATGCCTGGAGCTTGACTGGAATGGCTAATATTGTTTTTAATATAGTCTGCATCTTTAGGATATCCCTTTGCCTCCAGTGCGTTTTTGATTGGTTCCTGAATTTATGTGAAAGTTTATCAATAAATTGATCCAGTTGTGTTTCTTCTGGTGGGTAATTGGGGGATTAGGGTTATTGTCGTGGTATGCCGTCAACAAGTCTGAAGTCATGTCCATATTTGCTTGTCCTAGAATTTGTTCTAATTAGTATATCTTTGATAAATCTCTCCAAGGTTAAGACAAGGTAAAAAGTAAAGTTCTTTCGGGTGGAGAGTCTATAATTCTCCAATGTTATTTAGCTTTAGAAAGATTTGGCATTGTCATTCTTAAAACACCTTTTTCTTAGTAGCTACAACAGCTCAAAAGGTGTTAATGATTTTGGCAAATTTCAGAATCTGATCACTTGCGGCAATCTTGCCTCCGTGGCTCGCCGTCCGGTCTGTTTTGGCTGTTGCCTAAGCTGTGAATTAACTTTTGAGGGGTTCGGGGAGCTATAAGTCCCTTTTAGAACCCTAATTTTTCGGCAATCAGTTTTTTTAGCCGAGATGCTCCAGGCGTAGCCTGACGATTTCAGCCGGGAAGTCAGTGCCCATAAAAAAAAGGGGCCGAAGCCCCAGAGCGGAATTAGCTAGCAACTGGCAGTGGGCATGTACAGAACACTTTACTGAGCTTTTCAGCCAGGTCCACTTTGCGGAAGCGGACTGTGCCAGGTTCAACAACGGTAGCAGTGGTCAGGTGATTGAGTCTTTCTGCGACCTTTTCGGTTTTGTCGGCTGGGATTCCCTGGATCAGGCACCAACCACCATTGCCGATCGTCACATGGCAGCCAGACCAGTCCAGATCGATTTTGTCAGGCATGACCAGTGTGGTCAGTTTGGGATCGATTTCAGCTTGGTCTTGCACTTGGAGAGTTTCGGTTTCCATAATAAAAAAATGAACTCGACAGCGTTCCCTGAGCAACGGCGAGGCTCGAAAATCACCCGTAGGGCGCGCTTGCGCGAGGGCTTGCCCCTTGATTTTTGAGTGACGTTGCTATGCTGAAGAGCGCGGGTAGGGGGGCACAGGGGGATCTCCCCCAGTTCTGCTGGAGCAGCCCCCTGGGGGGCGAATCGGCGAGGGGGGACATCCGGCGACGAGCGTAGGCGATGGAGCCGGGAGAGACTTTCAGCCGTAGGCTGACGATGTGCTAGGGGACGCGATCGATAGCGGCTTTACCTATCCAATCAGGTGCAAAAAAAGGGGCCGCTGACCTTAGCAAGCAGCGGTCGGTCTAGAGAAGTTCAAATTTAGCCAGTGCATCTTCTGCGAGTTTGTGCAGGGGAGTACGGATTTAGTGTGTTTCAGCCATTGCTAAGACCCCGGATGGCAAAAATCAGGCTCAACTAGGCCCAAGCAGGCTATTTCAAGAGATGAAACTATCATTCTCTCGTGACCCCCTGAACGCTTACCTCGATTTTAATTGCCCATCTATGCCATCAAATTTGATGTAAGCTGCTCCACCTGAAATTTTCTTTAGATTATCGCTATTGAGTTCGATATCTTGTTCTTCTTGAATTTGATTGATCTGCTCGTTGGCCTTTTGGGAAATTTCGTTGTTCATGGGTGCTCTCCTGGTGGAATACTTTTGGTTGATGCTTTTTATAGTAAGGTGAGCCAATCCAGTATTAAGTGATAAAAATGCCACTCAGAGGATGATCCTGATCAACCATGTCAATCTGCAGTAGTTCAAGACTGCTGCTTCTTGGGAGCGATCGCCTACAAAAAGCCCGCTGGCGGTGAACCAACGAGCCGAGATGAGTAGTTAAGCTAAACCTTCTGAGGGGTGAGTCTCAACGGGGAGGCACGGCAGCGATCGCGGGGGCTTGAATCGTGGCGGTGCCCCAGTTGGCACTCTGGGCAAGAACCCCGGCTCTAATCCCTGGGTGGGGCAGGGTATCGGCGATCAGACCTGTAATGGCAAAGGCGAGGAGCAGGGCGGGGAGGTTGATCTGGGGGCTTTCATGGCTGTCTAGACTGAACTCATCTCATGTCCTTACTATCCCAGGTCTGCCAGGGGGACTCAGTGATATTGCTGGGGGTGAGGGATGATCTGCGTCACTAGCTTATCCTTGACCTGAGAACACTTCGTAAATATGTATTGAAAAGCCGTTTACGCAAATCTAATGATCGTTTAAACTATTTGTTCATTAAGTACTGACCAAATCCTGAGCGGAATAACCCAAGAGTTTTTTGTTTTGAGATTAAGATTGCCGCAGCACCAGCAGATCGTCAATCTTGCAGCCGAAATACTGGCAGAGAACTTTGATCGTGTGGGTATCCATCCGGCTGAACTTGTTATTAAACAATCGATTAACGGTTGTAATCCCTAAGCCAGTGTCAGCCGCCAACTTATGCTGGGAGAGTTTGGGATCTTTCTCTGCCATCAGAACAGCTAGACGGCAGTAGATTTTGAGCGAATTCGCGCTATTATTGATTGTATCCATCATTAAGTCTCCCTTCAACAGAGAAATATAAAGCATTAAAACTATAACCCATTAGGCATCAAAAATGAGACTTTAGCCCTTTTGATACGTATATTTTGGTTTCAGTAATAAAAATGCCATCCAGGGGTAATTGGATGGCTAATATCATCAATGTGAGGTTTTACTGATTCCGGTTTTTCCAAGGAGAAAAACGTTCTCTAATGCTACAAAAATCCCCTGAAAAGCTAAGAGAAAAGTCCTTCGGCATTAGCACAGCCATACCGATATCATGGCTGCAGGCTTACTAATTTGCGCCTTACCCTTTCGGAGTAAGTTGCCTTTTCGGGACTTTATTTACGCTAGCGGGGGGTGTAGCGTAGATGACTCTACTGTAATCTCCAGATTCAGGAAGGGAGAACCGTAAATTTACGGGAATGTTTATACAATAAATGCTTTCAGAATAAAGATTTATTACAGCACTAAACTTGCTTTTCTTATGGGTATATTTAAACGAAGAGAGCTTAAGCTTTCTGCTATACAGAGAGAGAAGTTATCACAAGAAAACGTTACTTCTAGAACACGGCAGTATGACCACAGCAGCCAATCAAAACCTGATAATATCTCGTGTTAAGGTTTATAGGCAACTGAGGATTCTCGCTTGTGATGGTAATTGTGGAAAAGCATGGGGTATTCATCGTCGTCCCAAGATCCAGTTTGATGATAATGATCCCGATAGCTTTGCTTGGCTTGCAGATAGTGAAATAGGTATTGCACCCGTCGATCCAAGAACAGAAGCGGATGGGGATCGTAAACCCTTAAATCGCATTCATAACAAATGGTGTTATCTTGAATGTGAACGCTCTGATTGTCGTCCAGTCCAGAATTTTCGAGCCATTCAACTACCTGATTTTACGGATCGAATATATAACCAACCTTCTAAGCGTCCGTCGCAGGAGCTGTAGTTTCCCTGTTGGGATAGGTCACCTCCCTACTCAACAGCTCAATGCCAATTGGCTCTTTAAGACGCTTGTTGTTCCCCCTTCAGCCCGATCGGCCAAACCTCCGTCAGTCCAAAGCTGTACAGCCCAATGTGCCCCATCTCATCTTGATAAACCTCCTGGGTCTGGGGGTCGTAGAGGCAGAGAATAACTTCTTCAGGCGTGAAACTCTGAACCACACCGAACCAGTACACTCTCCCAATTAAAGCTTGCGGTCTAAATCCGACTTTGAGCCGGACGATTTCACCAACATTCATCTGCTAAAGTCCGTTCTTTATGTATCTGAATATGCTCTCTGTTGTTTTAGCTTTGGTTAAATCACCCACAACTGGAGGAAGCAGGAGTGTCTGAGCGTGATGACTTTCTATACCCCCGTAGCTCCTATCATGGAGAGATTAGGCCAGAGAATTTAGTCTTTAATGCCAACCTCCAGGAGTTTTCCCAGCGGATCAGTTATCTCTGCAACCTGGAGACTGGCGGCAAAATTTCTCAGGTCGAAGCCTATCGTCAGATTAAATCTCTATGGAAAGAGCTAAAACGCAGTAAGAAAGCGTTGGGAGTTGGGGAAGATCCGTTTCGCTCTGGCGACCAGAATTCTCAATAAGCTGGCCCTTCTGCTGTCATTGCAGGAGGACAACCGCTTCCCTTAATTTCTCCATCTGGATAAACTACCTCGTCTTGAGATCAGCAGGAGTGCTTGGAGGGGAGGGATGGATTGCCCTGCATGAGTTTATCTGTCACGAGATCAATCCACCTATCGCAGTTGTCTACCCTTCATCGGGAAAGCTTGTCACAGTAGATTGCCTCTCAAACTCTTGAAAGTCAGGTACAACAAGCATTAAAGCTATTTTGAAGTCTAAAAAACCGCAAAAATAGATACCTGAAAGTCTTACAGAGTAAGGATTATAGGGTTAGAGTTGTTTATTGTTCCAACCTTAAAAGACCCCCAATTAGAACACTTATACTTACAACAGAAAATAATGCTCCGAATCATGGGGGTAATTCTTCGGAGCTTTCTTGCACATCGGTTGTGAATAACAGATGCGCTAATCTTTGCGGATTATTGGTTTTGTGTATTGGTACTAGTTGTGATCGGGCGAGCAGGACAGTAAGGACCAGAAGGACGTCCATCATTAGGGCAACAAAAGCCTTGGGGGGAGTCTGGATGGCATTTAGTACCTTTGATCACAACCCCTGCTTCAGCGGGGGAGAGGGAGACACAGACGGTACCGATGGCGAAAGCAAGGGCTAAGACTTTCATGAGCGTTTTCTCCGTTAGATCGAATGTCTTGATGTCTTTAGTATCGAAGTTTCAGACTCTGAAGAATGTGATTCCTTCGTACAGCAGACGTGATTTTCCCTGCTCAACCCTGTGACTTGTAGCAAGATGGGGGGACCGCTCAATCTGGCTGGGTCTAAAGACCCGTACACAGCTGCTTGCAGCATCGGGAGGGAGCGATCGACAAAACTGCTCGATAACCACCAGTAGCTGACAGGTTCCATGCCAACCTCCAGAACCCCTTTTGGACTATTGTGCAATGGCTTTCTTATTCCCTCTGTTGGATTTGCTAGAAGTTGCTGAGCTGGTGGACTTTGAGCGGGAGCGAGGCTTAGCAGGAGCTTTTTCTACAGTTGCAGTGTTGGCTACAGCTTCAATCGTCCCGGTCAATACTGGCATCTTCAGCGGCAGTGTCGGAATTAGATACTGTATCCAGGCTTGCTGCAATTGCTGGTCAATACTCTGATGCATTGTGATAGCAGCCGGTAACAGAGGCACGGTGCTGATGATTGGTGGATCGATCACTTGCAGAACGGGCAGAATTTCTTCAACTTTCTGATTCCAGAAGTCAATGTCAATGACGGTTTTGGCGGGAGTTTCGTACTGCTGGTTCAGCGCCAGGGGCTGAGAATGAGAACCTGCTAAAGCCTTAACTTCAAAAGTCACGAGATCAATGTTGTTGGTCGGCAGCTTTTTTAGCATTGCCCAACCAGCGGTAGCCAGGTCAATGAACTTGAAGATTCCGATAAACATGACTGCAGCAGTCAGGAAAGTGTGTTCGATGGCTGTATCGGCGTAAAAGCGGCGAGCTTCTTGAGAGATCAATTCAGCGATCGCAGCTTGGAATGCAGACTTGTAGGGATTGTAGGATTGCATTGTCAAAATTCTCCTTAGTTTTTGAGCCTTGTTGTAGCGATTTGGCCCGGTTTTCACTATTGCGGTAGCTGTTTCCTTGATCTGTTTCCTTTTTTTTATTTTTTTGTTTCTTTTTGGGGTGGGGAGCGCGATTGAGCGGGGACAGGGGTGAATGCCGCAGGCAGAGGGGGACGGTGGTGCGAATGAGGTTGAGCGGAGAGAGCTTGCGACCGACCCAAACCGATTGAGTGGGGGAGTCCCCTTTTTCTATCTCCTCAATCTTCACTGTATTACACTGTACCCTCACTGAAGCTCCACTGCACTCCACTGTAGCCCTCTACTGTACTCCACTGTAGGCTTTTACTGAAGCTATACTGTACTTCACTATAGCCCTCTACTGCACTCCACTGTAGGCTTTTGCTGAAGCTAATGCAGGGGCCATCCACTAAGCATTGACTTCTCCCCAGCTTGAAAGACCGGGGATTCTAAACGGATGCTACGAGGGAGGCTGAAGCCGTCCCTCTTCGCGCACATTTAGCTGTCACCCAAAATAAAATTCGGGTGGGACGAGTCAAAGTGCCCCTAGACACTCCGTTAAGGTCTAAACCCAACGTCATGCTTACTTTACGCAGAATGTTGGCAGCGCCATTACAATCCGCGTTGATGTACCAGTTTTGAGCCGTGCGGTACAATCCCCGCTTAGTCCGCTTTCCGGTTGCTTGCCACCCTTCAGGTTTTTCACCGAACGTAGGTAGCTCGTCTCTATCCACGAATGAAGCTTTTGAGGTGTACGATTCTTCAGTTTCGATAAACCTGATGCCGTACTGCTCACATAATTGCTCAATTCGGTTTTTGAGACGTGCGGTAGGAATTTGCACAAACTTTTGATTTGTCTTAGCTCCCATGTTGGCAGAGTCTTTCTGCCCTTTGTTCCATCCAAAAACAATCGTACCGATACCGTTTTCTAGGCAGTGGTTCACAACTTGACGAGCCGCTTTGTTTACAGCATCTCGCATCTGGCGATTACGCTTTTCAGTGATTGCAGCTAATCGCTTAGACCAAAATCCTTGAGGTTTTCCATCCTTGAGCGTTGAAATCTGCTTGTTGTACCAACGATTCAAGCTCTTTAAGTGCAAACCATCCACAATGAAGCTAGTACCGATATTACTCACACAGGTTAGCCAGTTGTTCAAACCAGAATCAATTCCCAATGCTTTCAGAGGGTCTAGATTCGCGTCAACGGCATCAACCTTGTAGACAAACTCAGCATAAAAGCACCCGTTACGAGGGAGAATTCTAAGCTCTCGAATGTCGGAATACTCAAGATTTGACGGCATTGGAAGCTTAAAATTCTTCAACCCGAACCACGTCTGAACTCTCTGTCCTAACGGGATCACAATCTGTCCATCAATTAGCTTTTTGCCTAACGCCTGTTTCGGATACGCAATCAGGTGCAATCCGTCTTTTGTGCGGTAATTAGGGAACTTAGGACGATTAGCTAATCCACCTTCGTTAAACAATTTGAGCAATCCTTTGAAGGATTTAACTGATTCTCCAACGGCTCCACAGACCTGCTGTGCAGCTTGAGCGCACAACGCACTGTAATGAGAATTCCGTTTAAGCTCATTGTTTAAGTCGAACGGCTTAACGTATCTGTGAGCCTTGAAATACATCTGACGAGCGTAGTAAATCGCGCAGTTGTGAAGCTTATTCGATTCCCCACAAATGAACTCTAGAACCGCTTTCAGGTCTTTATCTGGCGTGATTAGAACTTGCTGACATCCAAACATCTTTGTACCTCCTGTTGTTATTATAACGTTAGTGCAGTGTTAAAATAACGTTATGCCTAAAAAATCTCTCCAGGTTTATTTGGATGAATGCGAAAGACAGCGACTTGAACAGATTGCAGCTTTTTGGGGATGTAGTTTATCAGCCGCCATCAAAAGATTGGTTCGTGAGGCAAAACCCGACCCTCAAGAATGAGATTCAGTTACTACCATCGGTTGACTTTTCTGCTTTGTCCTCCTTGCCAGATTCTCACGGAATTTATTTTGCGACTTGCGGAGACAACAGCATTGCTTATATAGGGAAAGCGGAAGGAAGAGGTTTTAGGCTTAGATGGCTAAAACATCACAAATTGAATAAACTCCAAGAGATTCAAGCTCAAAAGCTTCTTTACTTTGAAATCAAACCTCTTCCTTACGGACTGATGGAGAAAATTGAAGGTGCTTTTATTTGGTATTTTCAGCCTACGCTTAATACTTTGAGAGATATTTTTGCTAGGCATTTTGCCGAAGTATTTCCTTCCGTTGGTAACGTCTCAACCGCCATTGTGAGAGAGTACATTGAGTCACAGACCGGAAAGTAACAGACGGCTTAAAAGCCGTAACTGCGTTTCATCCCCGGCATGAATGACCGGGGTTCTCACGCTCGAATTTTATAGTTCTTTACTGGACTGGCTTTCAGCTTTTTGCCGTGGTCTGTACTTGCCTTTTCAGCGATATACACTGTGGCCCTACACTGCATTGCACTAAAGGGCTGTTTCTCTCCATTGATTGTCCTCGATCGCCAACTTAATGGGATCTGAGACTGGGAGAAACGGAGGGAGCGATGGAGAGAGCGTAGCGAACAACGAACTGGCGAGTGAAGTGGGGGGTTCCCCCCAGGTTCGATCGTTAAGCTGCAGATGAGAAAAAAGGGGCCGAAGCCCCGGATACTTAGAAGTGTCCCATCATGAACTGCATCAGGTCATATTTTTCTTCCAGCCATCTGATATATTCATCACTGTTCAGATACTCCAGTGAATCGAGGATTGAGGGTTGGGTGTCGGTCTGTGGTTCGGTGTTGGTTGGACGGATTGATGTTGAAGACATAATTGGCTCCAGTGCGTGTGCGCCTCTATCCAAGCAGCGGGAGGTTCCGCCTGTCCCGGAGGGGAAAGGGAGCCTGACGACCTTGACAGGCGGATGCCCGCTGCTATCGTGGGACAGCCGCGCGCGGAGGTCTATACGATCGCCTGCGCGTGTTTCCCCTAGAACATGGGTGTATTGGACAGGTCTAGCCGCTCCGCAAGAGCCGTCGCTACCTGCCCGATCCGAATTACCCCTGGCAGCGATCAGATCTAATCGACCTGGGATAGCCAAAATTGCGAAAAAAATATGGGGGCAGCGGCCCCCGGTGCTGATTAGGAGTTGAGCATGTTGTAGTAGTAGTCCCGCTCAGCTAATTGCTGCTCTAGCCATTGCTGATATGCAGGTGAGTCCGTGTAGTCAAGCATTCCTGGCAGGTTTTCAGGAAAGCATTGTGGGGCTTGAGTTTGAGCTTGCATATTAGTTCCTCGCTGAAAGCGTGTGCGCGATGCGCTGAGCGGTGGGAGGAACCACCCGGAACCCGCTTGCGGGCGCTTTAGCGAGGAAGGGAGCTTGCGACCGACCTTGAAGGGTGGGGGGAACCGCCGCTATACTGGTGAACCCGCGCGATTGAGGGCTTTCCAGGGTAAAGCGATCGCCGATGGAGCTTAAGCGACGAGGCGAAAGAAAATTACAGCCGTTAGGCTGACGATGTTTAGTTGCGATCGCAATGCCATCAGTGCTCGGTCTGGTAAACATCACCGGAGCGCCCCCCAGGGCGCGGAGGTGAGGGTGCTGATGCGGATTGAATAAAGAGATTTTCATCAAGAGAGCCGCAGCAGTGCCCGGTCCAGGTTACCCTTGATCTGAAAGAGCAAAACCACACCCCCCGAAGGGAGTGCAGCTTGGTTTAAGCAGCAGCTTGCTTCATGCTGACGGGTTTCCGCTTGTTGCCGTCGATAGAGTAGCCCAGATTAATAAACTGATCCAGTACGGGTTGCAGTCGGCTGAGCTGCTCGTCATTGAGTTGCCCGAACCAGACGCGAGATTTTTGGTTCCAGAGCAGTTTAAGCTCTTTTCCCAGGAGATCCCGGTGGGGGAAAGTGTGACCGTAAATAGTAACCTTGTGCATAAGTTTAAGCTCCGTTAGCGGTTAACACCCTTGTCCGTGACAGCGGGTTCTTGCAGGGGACACCACAAGCGAGTAATACCGGAGCGAAGCGAGGATATGACGCAGCTTATTGGTGCTTGGGTGAGGCGGAAGCTCTGCGACGACGAACCCTTAGCCGGAAAGGTTCTGCTGTAGGACGTTATGGGTGACCGCGTGGAGCGGAACGTGCATAGTTTCTATTGGCGCACTTACCACCGGGACGATGGGTACGCTTAAGCTGTGGAACAGAACTCGTGTGTTCGGCACGATGACGCTCAGCGGCGACCTGGCTGGCAGTTTGAACTGGCTACTTGACGGCAATGAAAACCGTGCATGAACTGCCGCTGCCTACGCTGCTCCCCGGAGGGGGCGGGTGGGATGGGGGAAGGGTCTGGGAAACCGGGGCGAAGCGGGGGTTTCCCAGAGTGCCGATCGCCGATGGAGCAACGCGACGAGGCGAGAGACAGTTACAGCCATCAGGCTGACGCTTTTATTGTTGCGATCGCTGATTTCTGCCCAATCCAATTTACCTGCGAAGCGGGGGAGCTTTCCCGCCCCCCCTCTCCCTCCTAGCGGAGGTGCTTTTTCCAGTTGGTTGGCTCTTTCCAGAAGTCTGCCAGGTCTTTTAAGGTAGGCAGTGGGATTTCTGTCCAGAGCAGGTTGTAGATTTTTTGGTGGAGAGTTAAAGGCTGCTTGCGGCAGATTGGTTGTTGAGTAGGTTGCTTGTTAGCAAGTTTTGGTTTGATGATAAGCCGTTGAGCAGATTCAAGTTGAGCTTTCAGCCGAGGGCTTCTGTTAATGTAGCGGTCAAATTGTTCTTGGGTGATCTTCTTCTCCCGTAAGAATTTCAGGTAAGTTTTGAGAGCGTTGTTTGTTGCTTCGTTTAAGCTTTGCTCGAAGTTGTTCATGAAAAGTTCCTGAAAGAGATCACCTTTTCACAGCAGCAGGCAGCCAAAAGCCGGAAGTCAAGGTCGAACGCAGTGAGCCTGCTTGCAGGTTGCCTTGACTTAGCCGCGTCTCGCGGCGGTCGGCTTGCTAGACTGCTAGGGTGGGGAAAAGAAACCTCCGAAGGAGGGAAGAGCGCGAGAAAGGTGTTCTCGCTCCACTAGCGCAGCCCCCTGGGGGGCGGTTAGCGCGGGGGTCGTCCGCCGAAGGAGCTTGCGACTGAGGTGGGAGAAACGTACAGCCGTCAGGCTGGCGTTTTCGTACTCGCGATCGTCAGCAGGTAAAGTGAGCAGGTAATCTCGGCAGGCAAGCTACATTTCTGCCCAGTCCATTGCACCGGGCTTTTTTGCCCCCAAATTCCCGCCCGGTTTTAGGACGGGGGGCGGGGGGTTCCCCCCCAGGTCAGGGCTTTGCGATCGGTGATTCCACTGTCCTGCTGCGTTAGGGGGATGTAGCCCTGGCGTTGCCGGGGCAGATCTCCCCCTCCCCGTTGGGAGGGGGCCGGGGGGTGGGGAAGCGAGAGAACTTTCGCAGGGGCGGTACCGCTGTATGGGGGGTTCCCTGCGTCCGCTGTGTCCGGTGGGGTGGGGGAAGGGTCTGGGAAACCGGGCTTGGGGGTTTCCCAGTTCCTGAACAGAGCGGTGTTTCGCACAAAAAAAGGTGGGCTACTAGTTTGTTCTAGCAGCCCTTTTGGTTTAAAGGTTTGTTGTGTTAACGATGTGCCATAAGCCGATGCCGATGAAGCCTGGTTCAAGGTTTTCAATGGTGTAGTTTTCACCAAGATGATGCCTGGCCA
>ERZ1066137.230-NODE-230-length-48439-cov-32.565621_pt1 | contig 48439 bp, 43 predicted proteins | sample MGYA00382784_ERZ1066137 | MGnify/ENA primary metagenome ERZ1066137 (study PRJEB33369, sample SAMEA5778367) | biofilm metagenome | biome: Industrial cooling water; feature: Water cooling tower basin; material: Biofilm | place: United Arab Emirates | collected... | reverse complement strand
CTGTGGAAGTTCTCTCGCCCCCATACGATCGTTGGTACAAGCGTAAGTGTCCTGGGTTTATATGCGATTGCGCTGGCAAGGGACGGGGGGGGTGGAGGATTAGTGAATGCTCATGTTGCGGCTCTGGTGCTGACCTGGTTGGCTTGCATTTGCGGCAATATTTATATTGTGGGGCTGAATCAGTTAGAGGATGTGGGACTGGATCGCATCAATAAGCCGCATCTGCCGCTGGCCTCAGGGGAATTTTCCCAGTGGGAAGGCATTCGGATTGTGGTGGTGACTGGAGTAGTGGCTCTACTCATTGCTGCCTGGGAAGGTTTGTTCCTGCTAGCTACCGTTGGCTCCAGCTTAATCATTGGCACTGCCTATTCCTTGCCCCCGGTTCGGCTAAAGCGTTTTCCGTTCTGGGCTGCTCTTTGCATCTTTGGGGTGAGAGGATTAATTGTTAATCTGGGGCTATTTCTGCACTTTGACACGAAGTGGGGAGGCAGCAATGGAATTCCAATAGAAGTATGGGCTTTAACCGTGTTTGTGGTTGGCTTTACCTTTGCTATTGCGATCTTTAAAGATATTCCTGATATTGAAGGCGATCGCCAGTACCAGATCACCACTTTGACGATTAAGCTGGGATCTCAAGCGGTTTTCAATCTAGCCATGGGGGTACTGACGGTTTGTTATCTGGGTATGGGGGCCGCTGCTTTATTTTTACCTAAGGTTCAACCACTGGTGTTAAGTGGTTCTCAATTGTTGGCAATGGGAGTATTGTGGTGGAGAAGTCGCCAGGTTGATTTGCAAGAGAAAGAGGCGATCGCTGAGTTTTATCAGTTCATCTGGAAGCTATTTTTTCTGCAGTACCTGATCTTTCCGGCGGCGTGCCTGTTAGCTCCATTGGGAGGATGAAGTGCTCAAGGTTTTACTGACGGGAGCGAGTGGGTGTGTTGGCCACTATATTGCTGAGGCTCTTATCCACAACACGAACTATGAGTTGTTTTTGCTGGTGCGTAACCCAAGTAAACTGAAGCTAGATTGCCACATTAGACCGGGAATTACGGTTATCCCCTTAGATATGCTCCAGATTGAGCAAATCAAAGATCTGCTGAGCAGCATTAACATTGCCATTTTGACCGCTACGGTTTGGGGGGGTGAGGATGTTTACAGGGTGAATGTGGATAAAACCCATGAACTGATCAGCTATCTGCAGCCAGGGGTTTGCCAGCACATTCTTTATTTCTCGACTGCAAGTATTCTCGATCGCCATTTACAACTGTTGCCGCAAGCAGGGGAAATTGGTACGGACTATATTCGCTCTAAGTACCTTTGTTTACAAAAGCTAGAAGCCGATCCCCTGGCCCAACAAATTACAGTTCTGTTTCCAACTCTGGTGTTTGGAGGAGATGGAGAGAAACCCTACTCCCAACTGTCAGCTGGCTTGCCGCAGATTCTACCCTGGACAGGGCTCCTGCGTTTTTTCCAAGCCGAAGGAACTTTTCATTTTATTCATGGCCAGGATATTGCAGCGGTCGTACTCTATTTAATTAACCATCCAGAAGAGGGCAGGGGAAAAAGATTGGTGCTGGGTAATGCTGAAGTGAGCGTGAATCAGTGTATTCAAACCCTATGTGCCTTCCAAAACCTGCATATTTATCTACAAATTCCCCTCTACCTGTGGTTGGCGAGGGTGGTGATCAAACTTTTCCACATCCGTATGGCAGCCTGGGATTACTTTTGCCTAAATTATCGCTATTTTGGCTATGACGATCCGATCAATCCGAGCAGTTTTGGTTTAGAGGCTTATTGCCCCACGCTGGAGGATGTGTTGAAGCTGAACTACGGCGATCGACAAGCATAAAATATCTTGGCTTACAATATTAGGCTTGGCTGTTACAACTTGAAATAACGCAGAATTCCCTCGGCGATCGCTTCAGCCATGCGGGCCCGAAAGGCTGAATTGGCTAAGTTACGCGCATCCTGGCGTCCGGTGACAAACCCGGTTTCAACCAGTACCGCTGGCATGGAGGTGTAGCGTAAAACATAGAACCTGGCTCTTTTAACGCCGCGATCGACCATGGGAATCCGGTTCAAAATGCTGCTATGGATCAGGCGTGCCAAGGGATAACCAGTGGCATAGTAGTAGGTTTCCAACCCATTCACTTGGGGATGGTTCAGACTGATGGCATTAGCATGGATACTGACAAATGCCCTGGCTCGAATCCGTGCAGCTTTTGCAACCCGTGGGGCCAGATCAATTTCTTCATCGCCACTCCGGGTCAATACGGCTTGAACCCCTCGTCTGGCCAATTGCTGGCTCACCCGCCGCGCCATATCCAGCACAATCCACTTTTCCTGAATGCCTCCAATCCCTACCGCTCCCACATCTGCTCCACCATGGCCCGGATCAATGGCAATCACAACCCTGGCTTTGGGATAGGGACGGGGGGAAGGCGTTTGGATGGGAACCCCATCAGGTGGGAGGGGAAGTTGGCTGTGGAGGGGTTGCAATTTGGGCAACTGAACAAACCAGCGGTTGGGAGCTAAGCCCTGCACCTGCACATCCTGGGGACGCAGCGTATATTGAGAGCCTAAAGCAACGACAATTCGGGTAGTTTGGGGATTAAATTGGCCAATTCTGACCTGCTGAACATAACTTCCGATCGCTTTCTGGCTACGGGGTTGGCCCAGAGTGATGCCGGGCAGATCCACCACCAGACGCACGGGAGCACCAATCAGTTTGACCCTGGGACGCACATTATCCTCAGTGACAATTTCCAGACGGCTGAGCCGAGCATTAAACCGCCAGTAATCCAGGCTTGCCCCGGCCCCCGGTGGACAGAATAGGCAACTGCCCAGGACTGCCGATAATCCCCATATAGAAGGATTTAATGGCCAAAATCTCATCCCCACCCACATCTGAATAGACATTTACTTTGATTCGAGAGGTTGTGTAGTCTAAAGCCATGCTTTTTTGTTTAAGATGATTCCTTTGAGCGATGATGACCTCAGGAGTTGCTGTGCTATGGCATAGGGCTTTGATTAACTCCAGAGAGACGCATACGTTCTGCATCAGGTTCCCGATCGGTAGAGTTACCCGGTATGATGTTGCCCGGTATGAGTGATTTGCAGTCTTTAATCCTGGCAGTCCTTATGGATGCCCAACCAGAATTTTCAGTGGGAAAAAACTTATTTCTGGCGTTAATTCCGCTCGGCTTGAGTTACGGCTTATTTCAACTCAAACTGCAACGGGGAGTGTTCTGGTGGCTCGGTGCGATCGCATTTTTGCTCTTTTTACCCAATGCGGCCTACGTGCTCACCGATGTGATTCACCTGATTGCGGCAATTCGGGTAGAACAAAATTTATCCTTTGAGCAACTAGTGCTGGGGCTGATTCCGCTCTACCTGATCTATATGCTGGTGGGATTTGAAGCCTATGTGCTCTCCCTCACCAATTTGGGGGGTTACCTCAGGGGGACACTCCTGCAGCGTTATATCCTGCCCATAGAAATTTTGATCAATATTCTGGTGGCGATCGGCATCTACCTGGGGCGATTTCAACGGTTGAATAGCTGGTACATTCTCACCCGTCCCCAAACCTTGCTGGACAAAACGCTACAGGATTTGACCCGGCCCTTACCGCTGGAAGTCATTGCCATCATCTTTGTTGTGCTGACTCTGCTATATTTTATTTTTAAGTTTTTAAATTCAGCCGTTATTTACATGTGGCAAAACAAATATGCCAAAGATTAGGCTACAGCCACGAGAACCTCAGTCGGGTTGACTAAGTAGTTTAGGCAGAGCCAGTCCCAGCCGTTCGTAGTCCTGGAAGTGGTTATAGATTTGGGCAGAAATTCTGATTAAACGGTGGGGCGGAGTGGGCCAGGGAAAGACGGGGACTTCAATCTGAAACTGGTGCAATAATTCGGCTTGTAAAGATTCAGAATCGCCGGGGGGAAGGGGAAGGCTGGCGATCGTGCCAATCATCTGATCTGGACAGGGCAGGGGAATGTTGAGCACTGCACATAGCGATCGACGGGCTGATAACACCAGATCTCGATTCCGCTGCATTAACTCAGACCAGCCACCGGGCAGGAGTTGCTCGAACCATGCGATGGCAGCAGGTACAGATAAATAAGCAGTGGGATCATCCGTACCTGTCCAATCAAACTCTAGCCAGAAGCGAGAGCGATCCTGACGGGAGGAGTTGGCTCCATGACTAATTGTTAAGGGGCGCAGGGTCGCTTGCTTGTCCGGCTGAACGTAAAGAAAGCCCGCTCCTTTGGGGCTACACATCCACTTGTGACAATTGCCAGCGTAGTAGGTCGCACCTAACTCTTCCAGATTCAGGGGAATCATCCCGGCGGCATGGGCCCCATCAATCAGGGTGTCGATGCCCTGAGCGGTGAGGGATTGGATCAATTCCTGAAGAGGAAAGATTAACCCGGTTTGACTGGTGACATGATCGAACAGGGCCAGCCGAGTCCGAGGTGTGATCTGTTCCTGTACCGCGGTCAGGATCTGAGCGGGGGATTGCAGCGGAAAGGGGATAGTTGCCACGCTAATTTCTGCACCCGCACGATCGGCGACAAAATTGAGGGCATTGCGGCAGGCATTGTAACAATGGTCAGTGGTCAGCAGTTGATCCCCAGGGCGAAAGTTCAGTGATCGCAACACTGTGTTCACCCCGGTGGTGGCGTTAGGGACAAAGACTAGATTTTGCGATCGTCCTCCTAGAAAAGTAGCCAGCTGTTGTCGGGCCGCATCCAGTCGCAATTCATAGTCTCGCCCCAGAAAAGCCATGGGTTGTCGCTCTAACGCTTGGCATAACTGCTGCTGAACCGCTAAAACGGGTTGGGGACAGGCTCCAAAGGAACCATGATTCAGATAAACTACTTCTGGATCAAGCAGCCAGAAGGGCCGCCAGGGGGAGGTTTCCATGATTTTTTAGCTTAGATGACAGGATTTGGATGCCCAAACTTGGATGACAAAGCTCAGAGGACATCAACATAGGGTATCAACCTAGGGCACCCAAACTTAATAGTGCAGAGTTTCACCTTCTTGATCAATAGCTGATCGATATAACAATCCTATTTGCGATCCAAATGGGGTAAAGGGGTGAAACTCCTTTTGTAGGGGAACCCCACACCCTCTTTTTCTCAACCCATTTAGGTTTGCTATAGCATTCACATTTTTAAAGAAAAAGCGCAGGACGGCAATGGCAGAGTTTAAGTCGGATTTATCCCTCAACTCCCCCTTCACAAAGGGTGAATGGAAACCTGTTCTGACCATTGCGGGCAGCTTCTTTATGCTTTGCCTTATCCTTGTCCTACACCGTCATTTCACTTTTTATTCCTCCTATGATCAGGGGATTTTTAATCAGGTGTTTTGGAATGGGCTACATGGGCGTTTCTTTCAAAGTTCACTGTCATCTCAACTCTCGACCAATGTCGTCCATTCAGGAGAATTACCTCAGGTCAGTTACCATCGCCTCGGTCAACACTTCACCCCGGCTTTACTGCTGTGGTTACCCCTCTATGCCCTGTTTCCCGATCCGGCAACCCTAGCAGTTTTACTGGTGGTTTTTATTACCTCTGCCGGTCTAGTTCTCTACATCCTGGCCAGGGAGCATTTGCAACCCCATTTAGCTCGTTGGATTGTTTTTAGCTACTACAGTGCCAATGCAGTGATTGGGCCAACGCTATGTAATTTCCACGACATTTCCCAAATGCCGTTGTTTATTTTCACCCTGCTGCTGGCGATGGAAAAGCGCTGGTGGTGGCTCTTTGCCCTGATGTGCCCCTTAATTTTGATCGTTAGAGAAGATAGTGCCATTAGCCTCTTTGGGGTAGGGGTTTACCTGATCTTGAGCCGACGTTATCCCAGCATTGGGGCGGCTGTTTGTGCCCTCAGTGTCAGCTATATATTAGTTTTAACAAATGTGATTATGCCGATCTTTTCCGAAGATATATCTAAACGCTTTATGCTGGAAAGATTTGGGCAGTACACGAATGCAGAGGAAGCTTCCACCCTTGATATTATTTGGCAGATGATCAGCAATCCTCTTTTGCTGGTTAAAGAACTCTTTACACCTTTTGCTGATACTGTTAAGTACCTGGCAGGGCAATGGCTACCGTTCGGATTTATTCCGGTTATATCGCCAACAGCCTGGGCGATCGCTGGCTTTCCTTTATTAAAATTACTTCTGGCTGAGGGGGACTCGGTGCTATCCATTAATATCCGCTATGCCCTCAGTGTTGTACCGGGATTATGCTATGGCACAATTTTATGGTGGTCAGGGGAAGGATTCAAAAACTTCGGCAGCAAGAAATCAGGTTTAACGCCCCGCAAATTAACCCCATTTTTCCAGAAGTTCTGGCTCACCTGTATGATCCTATCGATCGTCTTTACAATTGCAGCCAGCCCCAACCGTACCCTTTATTTCATCATTCCCGATGCCGTCCACCCCTGGGTCTATGTTTCACCGATGCAGCAATGGCAACGATCGGCAGAAATGCGGCAAATTCTAGCCCAGATTCCGGCAGATGCTAGTGTCTCAGCCACAACCTATTTGATTCCCCATCTATCGGGACGGCGGGAACTGATCCGTTTACCTGGCTTGCAACTGGTTAACGATCAAAAACAGGCGATTACGGTTGATTACATCGTTGCAGATCTATGGCAATTGCAAAGGTATCAGGCTGCCTTCAGGAGTGATCGGGGTCAACTGGAAGAAAATACAGAGCTGATTCAGGAGGCTATCAGCAAGAAAGAATTTGGTTTGCTCGACTTTAAAAATGGTGTGGTTCTGCTCAAACGGGGAGCGGAGAGTAATCCAGCCCTGTTGCCCCAATGGCAAGGGTTTTATCAAGAGGTGCAGGCCCTCGAACGCGATCGCAAAGGTTAATTTTGCTGCCCTGCCCGATCAACGCGAGTTCGGCAAAACTGACGACCTCCACACCGACATCTATGCAACGGAAGTCAAGGCTGAGGCTGGATAGGGACAGCCAGACTCGATAACATTGCCCCTTCAGAGGCTAAAATGAAATTTCCACACTAATAGCGGCTCGCAAAATTGCTGTTGGCCCAATTGCTCCTGGGGAGCATCGCTCTAAACTCTTCGATCACCTCATTCCAAGCTCAATCTGGACTATGAAACATACCCTTTCTGTACTGGTGGAAGATGAAGCGGGAGTCCTGACCCGGATTGCCGGATTATTTGCCCGTCGTGGTTTTAATATTGAAAGCCTGGCGGTGGGGCCAGCAGAGCAGATGGGGGTTTCCCGCATCACGATGGTGGTACCGGGGGATGACCAGATCATTGAGCAGTTAACCAAACAACTTTATAAGTTAATCAATGTCCTCAAAGTGCAGGATGTGACAGAAATTCCCTGTGTGGAGCGGGAACTGATGCTGGTCAAGGTCAATGCCTCGGCCTCCAACCGATCGGAAATTCTGGAACTGGTTAACATTTTCCGGGCTAAGGTGGTGGATGTTTCAGAAGAGTCCCTGACGATCGAGGTGGCAGGAGACCCTGGCAAGATGGTCGCCATTATCCAGGTGCTGCTTAAGTTTGGCATTCGCGAAATTGCCCGTACGGGTAAAATCTGCCTGACCCGGGAGTCGGGGGTGAATACGGAATATCTGAAATCCTTAGAAGCAAAGCTATAGAGGTCAAGCAGTAATTTGCTCACGTTCAGTTCCCGATTAGCTATGCAAATTTCCCCAGCCCATTTTTTCATTCTGCTGGGATTATTGACAGTTTTTGCCCCCAGTTTGAGCAGTTGTACTAATTCCACAGGGGAGGGCAATCCAACCTCTACATCCAATCCAACCAGTGGCACTGCTGGTCACAGCCAGACTCTTCCGATCGGCATTGCTGTGGCCCAAACCAGTAACGTTGCTCTGCTGGGACAGGAACAGGTGGCTGGGGTCAAAATTGCCGAAACTTACTTGAATCAACAGGGGGGTGTAGATGGCATCCCGATCAAACTCGCCTTTGAAGATACGGGGGGCGATGAAGCTGGGGCCATTAATGCCTTTCAAACCTTGATTAATCAGGATCAGGTGGTAGGAATTGTCGGCCCAACCCTGTCTCAACAGGCCTTTGGTGCTGATCCAATTGCCGATCGCCTTGGCGTTCCCGTCCTGGCCCCCTCGAATACCGCTAAGGGCATTCCTCAAATTGGCCCCTTTATTGCTCGGGTGTCTGCTCCCGTATCTGTCGTAGCTCCCAATGCCCTGAAAGCAGCTCTAAAACAGAATCCCAAGCTAAAAAAAGTTGCCGTTTTCTATGCTCAAAATGATGCGTTCAGCAAGTCAGAAACTGAGATTTTTCAGCAAGCGGTGCAGGCACAGAACCTGGATCTGGTAACGGTACAAAAATTCCAAACCACGGATACTGATTTTCAAGCCCAGGTGACCAATACCCTGGCCCTCAAGCCGGATCTGGTGATTATTTCTGGGTTGGCAGCGGATGGCGGCAATCTGGTGCGGCAATTGCGGGAACTGGGCTATAAGGGGGTAATTATTGGAGGCAATGGGTTAAATACGTCCAATATTTTCTCGGTTTGCCACGCCAAGTGTGATGGCATTCTCATTGCCCAGGCCTATAGTCCCGACCATCCCAGTGCCGTCAATACTGCTTTTCGCCAGGCTTATCGCAAACAGTTCCAGAAAGATCCACCCCAGTTCAGTGCCCAGGCGTTCACAGCGGTACAGGTATTTGTAGAAGCGCTGCAAGACTTAAACCAGCAAACTAAAATCAGCCAGTTGCCCCTGAAAGAATTGCGCCAACAATTGAACCAGCAACTGCTTCAGGGCAAATATGAGACACCGCTTGGACTGATCAGCTTTACCAGTGAAGGGGAAATTGTCCAGCAGGATTTCTATGTTGCTCAGATCAAAATGAGTGCTGATGGCCAGCAGGGTCAGTTTATTTTCCTGAAATAATGGATTTACGTGAGGAGAAAGAAGGATGAAGTCTACGGCAAGAGCGATCGCAGCAGCGATTAAGCCCAGCCCCCAATGTCCCACTTACAGCCTGCTCCTTGCGATCGCTTTCCTCCTTAATAGTTGCAGTACCAGTACACCAGGAAGTGATCAGTCCCCTGGCACCGGTACAACCAGCATTCCGCTGGGGGCAGCCCTGGCCCAAACGGGTAATGCTTCGCTGTTCGGACAGGAATCGATTACCGGGGTTAAAATTGCCGAAACTTACTTCAACCAGCAGGGGGGCATTAACGGTACACCTATTCAAGTGATTCTGCAGGACACGGGCAGTGATGAAGCGGGTGCCATTAATGCGTTTCAAACCCTGATCAATACCAATAAAGTTGTGGGGATTATTGGCCCCACCCTGTCTCAGCAGGCCTTTGGGGCCGATCCGATCGCTGAACGGGCCCAGGTTCCGGTGATCGCTGCCTCCAATACCGCTAAGGGAATTCCCCAATTGGGAGAGTATATTGCTCGAGTTTCCGCTCCCAGTGTGATGGTTGTCCCCAGCGCGATTCAAGCTGCTGTGAAATTAAATCCCCAAATTCGGAGGGTGGCAGTTTTTTATGCCCAGGATGATGCCTATGGCCGGGCAGAAACGGAAATTTTTCAGCAGACCATTAAGCAACAAAATTTAGATCTGGTTACGGTACAGAAATATCAGACCACGGATACGGATTTTCAGGCCCAGGCCACCAATGCCCTGAATTTGAAACCCGATATGATTGTGATTTCCGGGTTGGCAGCGGATGGCGGCAATCTAGTGCGGCAATTGCGGGAGCTGGGTTACAAGGGTCTGATCGTGGGTGGGAACGGTTTTAATACTCCGAATATATTTCCTGTTTGTCGATCGCTCTGTGATGGCATTTTAGTTGCCCAGGCCTATAGCCCCAGCCATGACAGCGCCATTAATCAGGCCTTTCGGCAAGCTCATCAGCAGCAATATCAAAAAGATCCCTCCCAGTTCAGTGCCCAGGCCTTTACAGCAGTCCAGGTGTTTGTCACCGCCCTTAAAGCAGTGGATCAGCAAAATAAAATCAGCCAGCTCTCCTTGAATGACCTGCGCCGCCAGCTCAATCGCCAGATTCTCCAGGGCCAGTACGACACTCCGATCGGCGCGATTAGCTTTACTCCAGAGGGCGAGATCAACCAGAAAGCCGTCTATGTAGCTCAGATCAAGATGGAACCCAATGGTCAGACCGGCCAGTTTGTATTTATTAAATAAAGATTATTTTTATTGCCTCAGGTTGCGATCGTCTGCCTGCAGTTAGGGTAACCTCTCCCTAACAGAACTTCATTAACTTAAATAGCAGGTATGAGTTCCCTTCGCAGCAAAAACGGGGGTCAGCATTCAATGTTGAAGCACATTTTAACCGTTATTCAAAACAGCGTACAGCGTTCGATTTGCCTGGATGCCGTTACCTATTCGATCGGACGCAGCTCTTACAACACCATTGTTCTGGAAGGGAATACCCTGTCTCGTCAGCACGCAATTCTGTTGCGTTTACCCTTGGCAGACGGGAGTTACCGCTACCGCCTGATTGATGGCAGCGTTGCCGGGAAGCGAAGTACCAATGGTATTACCGTCAATGGAAGACGCTGTCAATCCTGGGATCTACAAAGCGGGGATCTGATCATTTTTGCAGAAGCAGTCCAAGCAATTTATCAAATTCAGGCTTGAACAGGCAGGGGATTGATCCTGAGCTATGAGACCATCGAACCGCCTGTCAGGATAACTGGAGCAGGAATCAATTTTCAATCCACATCAGGATTCAGATGGAAAGTTTTACCCCCAACCAACATTAAGATAGGATATTGATTCTTAGTGTTGGCAATGGTCGGCTCGGTGTCTCTCCTGGCTATGCAACCCCCTCTATCTGCCGGAACGGTTCTCCACAGCCGCTACACGATTATTCAACTTCTGGGACAGGGAGGGTTTGCCCGCACCTATTTGGCTGAAGATCGGGAACGGTTTCATGAGCTTTGCGTGTTGAAAGAATTTATTCCCAGTCAAACAAATCCTTACTTGCTGGAAAAAGCGCGGGAGATGTTTGATCGGGAAGCGGCGATTCTATACCAAATCCAACACTCCCAGATTCCCCGCTTTCGCGCCACCTTTGAGTATGATTTCCCTGCCGGGGCCCGGTTATTTTTGGTGCAAGATTATGTGGCCGGAGAAACTTACCGCCACCTGCTGAATCAGCGCCTCTCCCAGGGTTACACCTTTTCTGAGGCTGAAGTCCGCCATCTGCTGCTGCAACTGCTGCCCGTTCTCGACTATATCCACACCCAAGGCATTATCCATCGCGATATTTCCCCCGAAAATTTGATGCTGCGGTTATCCGATCAACAGCCCGTATTAATTGATTTCGGTGTCGTTAAGGAAATTGTGAGTCGTTGTCAGCAGGAAACTGAATTCCCCGGCACTGCAGTTGGTAAACCAGGCTATGCCCCTCTGGAGCAGTTGCAAACAGGCCGCGCCTATCCCAGTAGTGATCTTTATTCCCTGGCCGTCACAGCGATCGTCCTTCTCACCGGGCAGGAACCGCAGAAATTATTTGAGGATCGCACCGCAACCTGGGCCTGGCAGCCCTACACCAGGGTCAAACCTGACTTTGCCTGTGTCCTTAACCGCATGCTCAACTATAAACCCGGCGATCGGTTTCAAGCTGCGATCGAGGTGATGGATATTCTGCAATCCCTTCCGCTGGCAGAGTCTACAGCAATTCAGCTCGATCCCGCTCCAACGACGACTCAGATCAAAACTCCCCTGCTGGAAGGCCGAACCCCACCCCCACCGGATCAGCAATTCCAACCCCCACCCACTGCCCCCCTGATCTCAGCTACAGTGACTCCTCTGGCCTATCGCCGCTGGTTCCGTTTACCCCTAACCGGTTTAGCCGTTGTTATCAGCCTTGGTTCCGCCAGCCTGCTCTGGTTCAGGGTAATCAAACCCTCCCCATCCCCTCTGAAACCCCTGAGCAATTCCACTACCAACTTCAGCTACAACCGTCCTCTGGAGTTGAAGGGAGAAGGGAAAGTAACCGTTAAGGGCAATCTTCAGGCGGATGAGGTGTTGAACTACCAGTTACAAACCCAGGCCGGCCAGGTCTTAAATGTTACCCTGCAAGACCATGAGGGTGTCCAATTGCAAATTCTCAGTCCTGAGCAGGTGCCGCTCCAAACCCTCAGCCCAATGCTACTCTCGCAGGGTGGACTTTATGGCCTGCGTCTGGCTCCCTTACCGGGGATGAAACAGGGATATTACCAGCTCAGTGTTAGTCTACAAAGTCTTCCGTCCCCCCCTATCTCTAAACCAGTTCCCTCCCCCCCCAGCTCACAAAATGCCAGGGCCATCTCCCCATCTTCTAGTCGGCCGTCTTCCAGTCCTCCCCTGCCCCAGCAGGCAGCAGTACGCCCAGCCTCCGCGGTTAAGCTGCGATCGGGCCGAGACCTGTTAGAAGTTAAGGGGCAAATCCAGGGCAGTAAAACCAAACGTTATCTGGTGCCGGTACAGTCTGGACAAAGACTTTCCGCAGTAGTGGTGAATGGCCCGGTAACTCTGAATATTCGTAATCCAGAAGGAAACATCCTTAGCAATGGCGGGCAGGTATTAAACTGGCAGGGACGGCTGGGCCGATCGGGCACCTATCAAATAGAAGTGGTGGGCATTCCCCTGGGCACCCCGGATGCCGTTCCCTTCAGTTTAAAGTTAGGACTGCGGTGAATGACATTCTTACCGGGTCGGCAGGAATTTAAACTCCCCCCGCTCACCCCCCGGTTGCATCTTCACCTGGGCTACATAGAAATCCTTCTGTAAAATATCTCCTTCAGTAGTAAATGAAATGGGGCCGAGGGGAGTTTCGTACTGACCCGCCAGAAGTTGTTGATTGAGTTGCTGCCGTAAATCTGCCAGTGCAAGGGATGTAATTTTCTGCTTTTGATCTACTGCGATGAGAGCTTGCACAAATACCTGCACCGCTGCAAATCCTTGGGCACTGAGGAGGGGAGGCTGTTTTTGATATTGCTGACGATAGAGGGAAACAAAGGTCTGGTTGATGGGAATCGGGTTGGCAGGGCTGTAGGCTTGGGCGACCAGAATGCCATCGCACAAGGCTTGACAAACAGGAAAAATGTTAGACGTATTCAACCCATTTCCCCCCACAATCAACCCCCGATAGCCTAACTGCCGCAATTGTTTAACCAGGTTAGCCCCATCCGCCACCAGGCTGGAAATCACGACTAAATCGGGTCTGGCATTGATCACCTGGGAGGCTTGAGCCTGAAAATCCGTATCCGTGGAATTAAATTTTTGGGGAGGCAGCAGGGTTAACCCCTCAGCCAGGACGGCTTGTTGAAAAAACTTACTTTCGGAAACCTGAGCTTCCTGGTCCTGAGCATAAAGTACAGCGACTCTGTTCAGATTGGCATTTAACTGCAGGGCTGCTTTGATGGCGATCGGAGCGGTAAAACTGGCATCGGTTCCCAGACGAGAAATAAACTCTCCCAGTTGGGGGATTCCAGGGGCGATCGTCGAAGGGGCAAGGACGGGAACTTTAGCCCGCTCTGCCAGGGGAGCCGCGCTGAAGGCTTGTTGGGAGAGGGTAGGACCAACAATACCGATCACGCGATTCGTATTGATCAGGGTTTGAAAGGCATTAATCGCCGTGGCTTCATCCGCCCCTGTATCTTGATAGATCAGTTTTAAGGGAGTGCCGTTAATGCCCCCCTGCCCATTGAAGTAAGTTTCGGCAATCTTGACCCCACTTAACTGTTCCTGTCCTACCAGGGCTACGTTGCTGGTTTCGGCCAGGGCAATACCCAGGGTTGGCTCAGTGCTCTGCTCAGCGGTTGGGCTGCAAGCTGACAGGAAACTCACCATAGCAAGTCCAGCATTGACTAGCAGAATGCTCCTTCTCACCATGTCCCCTCTCAGCCCCAAGTTTTTACTATATTCCGAGAACTTAATCTTAGGGGATTGTTGCCCCTTTGCCCAGCACAGAATTACCCACTCCCTCCGGTTCCACTCTCCCTCGCCCCGGAACACCTAACTCACCGAACACCCGTTATAGGATTCAGACATGATCATGTTCCTTAGGAATGAATTTTGGGTGCAGCAATGTGGCGAGCTAGATGGTCGGCAGACGGATGATTCACCCTCGAAATGCGACCTTCGCTGACCATTCTGCGGTGTGCTTCCAGCAGACTGGGTAACTCATCGGTTTCCTGGTGCCAATGGACAACTGCGGCTTCATCACACCAGTTGAGCAATTTAGGCATGGCACGACGATGGTCCCCAGTGGTCATGAACGATCGCATAGCCGTTTCACTTTCCCAAGCCGTTAGGGTCCAGAAGGTCAGGTTGGCATCCCAGACTAACTTTGTTTGCAGATTGCCTGCTGCACGTTTTGCCTGTTGAGCACTTCTCCAAGCAATCCACATAAAGCATGGCAAATAGCGAATTGAGACTAGCCGCAGGCGAGTAATTGAGATCAGCTTCATAATATTGCTCCTCAGAGATCAGTCAATCTTCCCCAGTGGCAGCCCTAGCTTTGCACCTCCAAGCCTGCAATTGGGGTTTGGGCAGGTTCTGTCGGTCTGCTCACACCCTGACTCAAACAAGCTCACAGGATAGGCAAGAGAATGTTACCACTGTCAACTTCTATTTAAGCGCAGCATGTTTGCAATGTCAACATGTAGCTCAATCCCTCAAGGGGGCGGCCATGTATATCTGTCAGTCCCGCAACGAGCTAGGCTGGCTGTTGACAGACCTTTTCAACGGCCGCCATCGTCTGAATATCTGATTTAAGATAGATCCCATTCCCTGGGAATGAGCCTGTAAACTGTCGGAGGATCCATGTCTGGGGGTAGACGATGATCAAACAATGGATAGGGCAAGCGGAACGAAGAACGGTTTTGACCTGGATGCAGGCGGGTTTGGTCGCGGGTTACAGCAGCTACTTTCTTGGGGGAATCGGACTTTGGGGAATCGGGCCAGCAACTGCCACTCCTTCCCTTAATCCCCCCTCTGAGGCTGTGCTGAACCCTGAACTGCAGATTGGGATTGTGCAGCGGTTTGGTGAAAAGCCCGGCGATCGCTTAAATCTCCAGGCCAGCCCCGGCGATCGGCTCACCCTCACCTTTAAGCAGGGGGATCGTCCCCAAACCTTCTCAGTTCAGTCTGTGGAGGTGACTGTAGCAAGGCAACCCCTTAATCCCCCCCAGGTGCAGGAGCGGGTGGTTTTGAGTATCCATCGCAGTTTTGAAAGTGCTGAAACCACAGCTAATCAATGGCAGGCTCAGGGAATTGGCGTAGAAATTGCCCAACCCAAACAATGGCAGGTCTGGGGACAGCGCGATCGCTACAATACCCCCCAGGCTCGACGGCAACTCCTGCAGGACTTACATAACAAAGGGTTGACCACCGCCTACTTACAGCAGCAAACCCTGACCCAAACGCCCCAATTGAGCTGGAGGATTAACGGACAGCGCTATCAGGGCAATTCGCTGCAGATCAAAAGTAATAATAATTTAATCCAGGTGAATGAAAGGCGTTATGCCGGCCGTTTGCGCTTACAGCCCAATGCCTATGGCACCTATACGCTGGTCAATCAGGTGCCGGTGGAAATCTATTTGCGCGGGGTAGTTCCCTACGAAATCGGTGCCAGTGCCCCAATCGCGGCGATCGAAGCCCAGGCAATTCTGGCCCGCACCTATGCCCTGCGTAATTTACGCCGTTTTAGTATCGACAATTATGAACTCTGCGCCGATACACAATGCCAGGTCTACCGGGGGTTGAGCGAATCGTTTCCAAGGGTGGATGCAGCGATCGCCACTACAGCGGGGCAGGTTTTAACCTACGGCAGTGAACTGATTGATGCCCTCTATTCATCCACCACTGGGGGCGTAACCGCTGCGTTTGAAGATGTGTGGGAAGGTGAAGCTCGTCCCTACCTCCGCCCCGTTGTCGATACGACTGCTCCCCAGGTTTGGGATCTGCAGCGCCGCCCCCTGACCGAGGAAAACAACCTGCGGGATTTTCTCCAGCTACGGCAAGGCTTTAATGAGGAGACCTGGAGGCTGTTTCGCTGGCAACAGTTCGGTGCGCTGACTGAGTTAAACCGCGATCTGCGGGACTTTTTAACCCAGAAGCAAAGTCCACTTAAAAATTTCCAGACTATTCAAGGTCTCCAGGTCTTAGAGCGGGCTCAATCCGGGCGAGTACAAAAACTGCAGGTCAGCACCGATCGAGGCGACGTTATCCTGACTAAAGATGAAATTTTACGCTGCTTCTATGCCCCCAATAGCCTGCTGTTCTATCTACAACCCCGTCGCGCTCAAAATGGCACCCTAGAAGGCTATGAGTTCATCGGCGGTGGCTTTGGTCATGGCGTAGGCTTGAGTCAAACTGGCTCCTATCATCTAGCTGACCTGGGCTGGTCCGCTGGACGAATCTTAAACTTTTACTATCCCAACACTAAATTACAGCCCCTGCATAGTCGCCTGATCTTCTGGCAGGATCCCAGAGCTTTAGCTGCTCGGGCAGAAACTCAGTTGGATCGTCCCCAGTGGACCCTCTTCGGCTGGCCGATTTTTAACTGGTCCCTGTTCGGCTTCAAGTTCTGATAAAAGTGGCTGTCAAAGTTTATTCTGGGTTTGACAACCGTTTCCAAACATTCGTATACTTAGAATTCGGTATAAACGATGTCATGATCACTGGACACCCAGCCCTTTTCCCATGCCCACAATCCAGCAGTTAATTCGCAGCGAACGCCAGGAACTGAAGAAAAAGACTAAGTCTCCTGCTCTCAAGAGTTGCCCCCAGCGTCGCGGTGTTTGTACAAGAGTTTACACGACCACCCCGAAAAAGCCAAATTCGGCACTGCGAAAAGTAGCACGGGTGCGCTTGACCTCAGGATTTGAAGTTACGGCCTACATTCCCGGTATTGGTCACAACCTGCAAGAACACTCTGTTGTGATGATTCGGGGGGGACGGGTGAAAGATTTACCCGGTGTTCGCTATCACATCATTCGCGGTACGTTAGATACGGCCGGGGTGAAGGATCGGAAGCAAGGGCGTTCGAAGTATGGAGCCAAGCGTCCCAAACCCGGTGCTGCTTCCACTGCCTCCACAGGTAAGAAGAGATAGTTTTAACGCAGGTACTTTTGTTGTCTTCATTGCTAACTTTTTCCTAAAGGTTTACCATGTCTCGTCGCACCCGGATTCACAAACGGACTATCCCACCCGATCCCACTTTTAACAGTCGCCTGGTCAATATGATGATCCGGCGAATTATGCTGAGCGGCAAAAAATCAGTGGCCACTCGCATTATTTATGGCGCTTTTAAAACCATCGAAGAACGGGGTCAAGATCCGTTAGAAGTTTTTGAGCGAGCTGTCAAAAATTCCACTCCGCTGGTGGAAGTCAAGGCTCGTCGGGTGGGGGGAGCAACCTATCAGGTTCCGATGGAAGTGCGTCCAGAACGAGGCGTGGCTCTAGCCTTACGCTGGCTGGTGCGGTTTTCCCGGCAGCGATCGGGGCGTTCAATGGCGCAAAAACTAGCCAATGAATTGATGGATGCAGCCAACGAAACAGGCAATACTATCCGTAAGCGGGAAGAGACTCACAAAATGGCAGAAGCCAATAAAGCCTTTGCCCATTACCGTTACTAACCCCAGGCCCGATTGCCGCTTGCAAGTATAGAATTATTAAAGAATCATAAATTGGCATCATTTGCCCATTACAAGGAGGAAACTGTGGCACGTACCACCCCGCTTGAGCGCGTACGCAACATCGGAATTGCGGCCCACATTGATGCGGGTAAGACAACAACAACAGAGCGCATCCTGTTTTATTCGGGTGTTGTTCACAAGATTGGTGAAGTCCACGAGGGAAATACCGTTACCGACTGGATGGTTCAGGAACGGGAGCGGGGAATCACGATTACAGCAGCGGCGATCACTACCGCCTGGACAAAGCGTGATCCGCAAAATCCCACCCAACCCATGCCCGGGGCGCTGGAGCACAAAATTAACATTATTGACACCCCTGGTCACGTAGACTTCACGATCGAAGTGGAACGATCCATGCGGGTGTTGGATGGCGTGATTGCCGTGTTCTGCTCTGTGGGTGGCGTTCAACCTCAGTCTGAAACTGTATGGCGGCAGGCCAATCGTTACAGTGTGCCCCGGATCGTCTTCGTTAACAAGATGGATCGCACCGGAGCCAACTTTTACCGGGTCTACGAGCAGATCCGCGATCGTCTGCGGGCCAATGCGGTTCCCATTCAACTTCCGATCGGAGCCGAAGATACCCTGCGCGGACTGATTGATCTAGTGCGGATGCGAGCCTATTTTTACAAAAACGATATCGGTACAGACATCGAAGAAACCGAAATTCCCGCTGATATGCAGGAGCAGGCCGATGAGTTTCGCCTCAAGCTGGTGGAAGCTGTGGCAGAAGCCGATGATGCCCTGATGGAAAAATATCTGGAAGGCGAAGAGCTGACGGAAGAAGAAATTCGGGCCGGCTTACGTCAGGGAACGATTGCTGGCACGATCGTCCCGATGTTGTGTGGTTCTGCCTTCAAGAACAAAGGGGTGCAGTTGCTTCTCGATGCCGTGATTGACTATCTGCCCGCCCCCACGGAAGTGCCCGCCATTCAGGGAACCCTGCCTGATGGAACTGAAGTGGAGCGTAAAGCTGATGATAGCGAACCTCTAGCAGGTCTGGCCTTCAAAATCATGTCCGACCCCTACGGCCGTCTCACCTTTGTGCGGGTGTATTCCGGCATTCTGAAGAAAGGCAGCTACGTGCTGAATTCCACCAAGGGCAAAAAAGAGCGGATTTCTCGCTTGATCGTGTTGAAAGCCGACGATCGGATTGAGGTCGATGAACTGCGGGCCGGTGATCTGGGAGCAGCCCTGGGCTTAAAAGACACCTTTACCGGAGATACTCTTTGCGACGATTCCGCTCAGGTCATTCTGGAATCTCTGTTCATCCCTGAGCCTGTGATTTCTGTGGCAGTCGAACCCAAAACCAAGCAGGATATGGAAAAACTCTCCAAAGCCCTGCAGTCTCTCTCTGAAGAAGATCCCACCTTCCGCGTCAGTGTTGACCCCGAAACGAATCAGACCGTGATCGCCGGGATGGGTGAACTGCACCTGGAAATTCTGGTCGATCGGATGCTGCGGGAATTCAACGTCGGTGCCAATGTCGGTGCCCCTCAGGTAGCCTACCGGGAAACGGTGCGTAAACCTGTACGGACGGAAGGCAAATTTATCCGTCAAAGCGGCGGTAAAGGTCAGTACGGTCATGTGGTGATCGAGCTGACACCGGGTGATCCAGGCAGTGGCTTTGAATTTGTTTCCAAGATTGTTGGTGGGGTTGTGCCGAAAGAATATATTGGCCCCGCTGAGCAGGGAATGAAAGAAGCCTGTGAATCGGGAATTCTGGCCGGCTACCCAGTGATCGACCTTAAAGTCACCATGGTTGATGGGTCCTTCCACGAGGTGGACTCCTCCGAAATGGCCTTCAAAATTGCCGGCTCTATGGCGATCAAAGATGCGGTGATGAAAGCCAATCCAGTTCTGCTGGAACCAATGATGAAGGTAGAAGTGGAAGTACCGGAAGACTTTCTCGGTAGTGTCATGGGTGATCTGATCTCCCGTCGGGGACAGATTGAAGGTCAGACTGCCACGGAAGGCATTGCTAAAGTCACCGCCAAAGTTCCCCTGGAACGGATGTTTGGCTATGCTACAGATATCCGGTCTAATACCCAGGGACGGGGCATTTTTTCGATGGAATTCAGCCATTACGAAGAAGTCCCCCGGAACGTGGCGGAAGCCATCATTGCTAAAAACAAAGGGAACGCATAATCACGGAAGAGGAAATACATGGCACGCGCAAAGTTTGAACGGAATAAACCCCACGTCAATATCGGTACCATTGGTCACGTTGACCACGGTAAAACGACTCTGACTGCTGCAATCACGATGACTCTGGCAGCCCTGGGTCAGGCAGCAGCCCGGAAGTATGATGAGATCGATGCTGCTCCCGAAGAAAAAGCTCGTGGGATTACGATCAACACCGCCCACGTAGAGTATGAAACCACCGAGCGGCACTATGCTCACGTGGACTGTCCCGGTCACGCTGACTATGTGAAAAACATGATCACCGGAGCCGCGCAGATGGATGGAGCCATCCTGGTCGTTGCTGCTACCGATGGTGCCATGCCCCAGACCAAAGAGCATATTCTACTGGCTAAGCAGGTCGGGGTTCCCAGCATTGTTGTGTTTTTGAACAAGGTGGATCAGCTGGACGACGAAGAGCTGCTGGAACTGGTAGAACTGGAACTCCGGGAACTGCTGACCAGCTATGACTTTGATGGAGACAATATCCCCATTATCCGTGGTTCTGGCTTAATGGCCCTGGAAGCGATGACGGGCAATCCCAAAACCCAACGGGGCGATAACGAGTGGGTTGACAAAATCTACGAACTGATGGATGCAGTTGACTCCTACATTCCTACGCCTGAACGGGATGTGGATAAACCTTTCCTGATGGCAGTGGAAGATGTTTTCTCCATCACGGGTCGGGGAACCGTGGCTACCGGTCGGATTGAACGCGGTAAAGTCAAGATCAACGACACGGTTGAGGTCGTCGGTATCCGCGAAACCCGCACCACCACTGTCACCGGGATCGAAATGTTCAAGAAAAGTCTGGATGAAGGGATGGCTGGAGACAACGCCGGTCTACTGCTGCGCGGTCTGAAGAAGGAAGACATTGAACGGGGCATGGTGCTGGCCAAACCCGGTTCAATCACTCCCCACACTGAATTTGAAGGGGAAGTTTATGTCTTGACCGAAAAAGAAGGCGGGCGGAAAACTCCCTTCTTCTCTGGTTACCGTCCTCAGTTCTATGTGCGGACAACCGATGTAACCGGAACGATCAAGTCCTTCACCGCAGACGATGGCAGCAATGCTGAAATGGTCATGCCCGGAGACCGGATCAAGATGAACGTGGAACTGATCAACCCGATCGCCATTGAACAGGGAATGCGTTTTGCTATCCGTGAAGGTGGTCGCACGATCGGTGCTGGTGTGGTTTCCAAAATCCTCAAATAAGTTATTTAGCGGTTAGCTACAGGCTTGAATTAGATAGATTCATTTGCTGTGGCTACCGCTTTTTCTTTGTTGGTTAGATCTGTGGATTAGACGGCCAGATTTCCTGGCTTCATTAGACTGCTGTACCTTGACAACTTCAGAATTATGGCAAACTTACAACAACAGAAAATTCGGATTCGCCTGAAAGCATTTGATCACCGTTTACTCGATACTTCTTGCGAGAAAATTGTCGATACGGCCAAGCGCACCAGTGCCTCTGCAGTGGGCCCCATCCCCTTACCAACCCGGCGGCGAATTTACTGTGTGCTGCGATCGCCCCATGTGGATAAAGACTCCCGGGAACACTTTGAAACCCGTACCCATCGCCGCATTATTGATATCTATCAGCCCTCCCCCAAAACCATTGATGCCCTGATGAAACTGGATCTGCCAGCCGGGGTAGACATCGAAGTCAAGCTGTGAAGTTAAGCTCTCAATCCTGACAGCCTTTCTTGCCCAGTTTATTAACTTTTCTTCAACTTCTCCCGTAGATGGGATAGAGTAGGGTAGAAAGCGCAATGGCTGCTTCAATCGTCACTTCTTCAACTGAGTGAGCAATGGCCTCTTTCTCATCGATTGCTGTCCGCGAACTACCCCTATTCCCCCTGCCCGAAGTTGTTCTCTTCCCAGGACGGCCCCTGCCCCTGCACATCTTTGAATTTCGCTACCGGATCATGATGAATACGATCCTGTCTGGAGATAGCGATCGCCGTTTTGGCGTATTGATGTGGGATCCCCAGCAGGGCCGTCCCGTCACCGTGGGTTGCTGTGCTGAGGTGGTTCGATTTGAACGGCTACCCGACGATCGCATGATGATTTTGTGCCTGGGGCAACAGCGGTTTCGCGTCCTGGACTATGTCCGAGAAAAACCTTACCGCGTGGGTCTGGTGGAATGGATTGAAGATGAGCCACCCCAGAGAGATTTACGGAATTTAGCCACCGATGTAAAGCAGGTACTCCAGGATGTTGTCCGTCTCTCCGCTAAGCTAACGGAACAGGATATTGCCCTGCCTGAGGATATTCCTGAGTTACCCGTCGAACTCTCCTACTGGGTAGCCAGCAATTTTTATGGAGCGGCAACAGAGCAACAAGCCTTGCTAGAGATGCAAGATACCGCTGCCCGTCTAGAGCGTGAAGCAGAAATTCTCACGTCTACCCGTAACCACCTGGCTGCCCGCACAGTGCTGAAGGATACATTGAAATCTTGAAAATCCAGCACGTTTGAGGCAATTTCTAAGTTTCTCAATATACTTTGCCGCAAACCTTCGTTCCCCAATAGCTTCCTTCAGCTTATGCCACTGAGGTTTTGAGATGACTGTGAGCTTTAGAATTAAATTTTTGTAAACCAATCCGTATCAACTTCAACGGACTCAATCATTTTTATTTTGACACCAAGCCCTAATTCTTTCAGGCGTTGAACCAGTTGCTCACCGTCTATCAAATCAATTGGGGGTGCGCCATCCCGCGTTGCTTCTTTAATTGCGTCTCTAGTAAATGTACCTGTTGTAATGAACAATCCTTTATCAGTACGGCCCTGCATTGCCCCACGAAAATCTCGAATTTGACCCGCTGTAACTGCCCCCTGATAACGCTTACATTGAAAGAGAACGTGAAAACTTAAAAAGCCACTGATACGTGCAATTCCAACCCCATCAATCCCACCGTCACCAGCTTTTCCCGTAACTTGCACCTGGATAAAACCTGACTCCCGCAGTAAACGCTGTGCTAAGCGTTCAAATGCAGCAGGTTCCAATGACAACAGCACTTTATGAAGCTGCTGATGCCATGAAAGTTCTTCTAGAGTGGCAATAGAATCTACAGCCTCATCTAGCGGATCTGAAGGCAGTGCCTTATTTTTATCAGCCTCTCGAACAGCTTTAACAATTTCTTTGGCTTCCAGATTATCAAGATTGATGGAAGTTGCAACTAAAGACCATACGCCACGAGCCGAATTCTGCAACAGCCCGTATTTCTTCAAATAAGTACGGCTCCACGCAAGCCGATATTCCACTTCACTTTGCGATGTGCTAGCGTGTGGAACTTCCAGTACCTGATCTGACAACTTAAGAAGTTGCACTACCTCGTCGTAAATTTCCTCGGTTGTGCCAGACCCACCTAAAATTTGTAGAGCCTGAAGTGTAGGCAAGAGCATTGCATCAAAGGTTGGAACTGAGGAGACAGAGCGCTTCATGGAAAAACTTAGCGCTGAGCGATCAGGGTACGATGGCGGGGGCTGTTAGAGGCAACGTTGACGGATTGAAAGCCAGCTTGCTGCATTGCTGCCTCCAGATCAAACGTAAAATACTCATCCAGGAAGGGTTCAGTACTTTTTTGTAGCGTCAACACATAGGTGGGCATCTGAGCATAGATCGGCGATCGGGGATTCATATCCATAATCGTCAGATAACCCTCAGGTCGCAGCAGTCGATAGGCTTCCTGCAAAATTTCCCCGGTTGCTTGTTGGGGTAACTCATGGCAAACCAGGCAAAGGGAAACCAGATCAAAGCTGGATTCTGGCAGCCCTGTGTTTTCAGCCGCAGCATGAACCCAGCGGATCGGGAGTTGGCGTTCCCGACTGCGGTAATGGGCAACCGCGAGAAAATAGGGAGATAAATCTAAGCCGGTAATTTCTGCCTGCGGATAAAGAGCATGTAAGGCAAATGTACTCATCCCTACCCCACAGCCCAGGTCAAGAACTTGATTGGGAGTCGTCTGAATAAATTGCTGAAATTGATCGTGGTAGCTCTGCCGTAACCGCTGATCACCATTTATAGTAGGTTCCGGCCAGAGACGGGCATGAACTGCCTGAGCAGCAACTTCTACTTCCAGAGCAGCCTGCCAGCAGAGATTACCCCGATCGTAGGCATGGAAGCTATTGAGATAGTAGGAGGGATAAACCAGCCCTGGATTCTGCACCTGCACCAGTTCACTCTCCCAGTCATGGGTTTGTAAAGCTGCCACCTGTTGCGTCCAGGTTACACCGATCGCCTCGGCCCGCTGAATAATCATCTTACGAGCCTGATGCTTGGCTACCGTTGCCAGGGGTTTAATTGCCAGTAAGCCAGAAACCAGCCTGGATCTGAAGTCAACCGTTGCCTTCACGCCTAACCTTCCTTGGATGGGTCAGCCTCATCAGGTGCGGTTGCCGGGAGTTTTATCATCGGGAGGGGGAGGCATGTCCGCCACTGTGAAGCGATCGCCAGGTTGGCTAACCTGCTCCGTCTGGTTAAGCTCATTGCTCAAGGGAGGCAGCGATCGATCGGATTGCCAGCCCGATTCACTTCCAGCTTTGAAGGAGATCAGGCTGCCCAGCAAGCCCAGAACAATAACGCCGCAGATGATAATAGCCTCTCTCATGGCAACTTTTGCACCCTAGATAAATGGAAGGTCGTGAAGATAGGAAAAAAGGGATCTGGTTTGAGTCGGCGATGCAACTAATCTAACTCAACCATAAAACTTTAATGGAGACAACTCCACCGTGGATGTACGGACTCAAACCGGCTGTAAGGCTAAATTAATCTTGTTTTAATCCTGTCTATTCTGACGCTGGATTGAGAGGTTCAGTTCCTGGGGTTTCCTGCCGTTGCAGATGGGACAGCACAAAGGTTTTGCCTACTGTGAAGCACCAGATAATCTTGCAGCCAGGTACACCCGCGTCTGAGTAACTGCTGTAGTCCACCTAAATGCTCCAATTTGATCCGATCGTCTTCCCCCACCGTTGCTAATAAATAATTTTGGGAGCTGAAGCTAAGCCCGTACACAACACCCTGATGATTGTTAAATTCTGCCAGTTGCTTGCCGGAAAGTGTCCAGGCTTTGACCATCCCATCCTGCCCACTGGCCGCCAGCATTTGGCCATCAGGACTAAATCGCAGGCTTAAGATGCCGCTGGTATGACTGCGGAATTGTCGGATTTCTTTACCAGCCAGATCCCAGAAACGAATGATCCCATCCTGTCCAGCAGTGACCAGGCTGTCACCCCTGGGAGTAAAGCCAACACTGGTAATCCAGCCCTGAGCCGCGTTGATCACCAGGGGAGTCGGGGCGGGAAAGGACAGCAGGGATTTTTGTCGCAGCGGCCATAACCGCAGGCTGCCATCTTCTCCGCCACTGGCTAAACGCTGGCCATCGGGGCTAAAGCTCAGGCTGTAAACTTTCTGGCGATGACCGCTAAAGCTGCGTTCCAGCTGCCCATTTAAATTCCAGAGATCAATGGTTTTGGCTTCCCCTGCCGCTGCCAGCCGTTGGCCATCGGGACTGAAGGCCACACTGTAAACTGCCCCCGGTTGAGAGACCTGCAGCAGCCGTTGACCAGCCAGATTCCACACCTGCACCTTACCCGACTGAGTCGCAGTGGCCAATAAACGACCGTTGGGACTGAAGGTGACGCTGTTTATACCGACGCTATCTGCCTGCAACTGTTTGAGCAATTGTCCGCTGACATGCCATAGCTGTACAGTGCCATTTCTGCCTGCCGTTGCCAGCAAGGTTCCATTCGGGTGAAAGTCCACCGCCCAGATGCTCTTTTGCTGTGCCGACCACTGCTGCCCGGAGTGATGGTCCAAATCCCAGAAACGAATCGTCCCATCGGTTGCGGTGGTGAGGAGAGATTGCCCATCTGGACTAAAACTGGCACTGGTCACCGATCGCTCGTGCCCTTTTAAGGTCATCAATAATTGCCCAGAAAGATCCCAAAGGCGAATGTTGTTATCTTCCCCCAGGGTGACCAGCCGTTGACCGTTTGGACTGAAATTTAGACTGTAAACTGGTGTCTGGCTAACTCGCCACTGGTTTAATTGTTCGCCCGAAGTACGCCATACCCGCAGAATACCGTCATAGCCTACGGTTACCAGTTGCTCCTGTTGCTCTGAGCTAGAAGACAGGCGCGGCAAAGGACGAAAACTGATGCTTTTGAGAGGGACGGAGCCATTCCGGTAGTTTTGCCATCTGCCCTGAAGTTGCCCCGTCAAGCTCCAGAGTTGAATATTGCCGTCTTCTCCTGCTGTGGCAATTTGGTCACTATCACTACTAAAACTGAGACTGTTAATTGCCTGCTCAGAAGCTGGGAACTGGCTCAATAAAATTCCCTGGCGATTCCAAACCCGGACAATGCCATTACTGCCTGCAACAGCCAGATAGGTTCCTGTGGGACTGAAGCGTAACGTGCTGATCGTTTTGTCCTGGGGCTGCAGGGTGCGTAACAGTTTCCCTGTCAGATCCCAGCGTTGAATTTGCCCGGAGTGGCTGACCGTGACCAGTTCCCCTCCATCTGGACTGAGGCGCATAATTTTAATTCCGGTTGGGTTAGCCATGAATTGGCGTAATGGTTGTCCCTGAGGGTTCCAAAATCGAATCTGCCCATCACTGCCAGCGGTGATCAAGATCTGATCATTTTCACTAAAACTACTGGCAGTGACGCTGACACGATCGAGCTTCCACTGATTTCTTTCGTGAATATTATCCAGGATGGTTTGTAAGACCAGGAGGGGACGGGTGGTGGGATAGGTTTCCAGGGGAGCATTGCCCACTAAGGACTGGAGGGCCTTGCCCGCTTCCATGGCACTGATCAGAGCGGTTAGTTCCTGGTTGGGAAATTGCTCCAGGGCAGAAATGCCAGCCTGTTCCAATCCCAAACTTTGGCGAGAGGTCTGTAAATCTTTTTCTGTTTTGATCAGCACCCCCACCGCCAGGATCGAGACCAGGGAAACGATCCCTAACCCGACAAAGGAGCGGCGCAGAATTTTAACCGCCTGCTGTTGGGCCTGGGTGAGAATGCGGTTAGCTTCTTCAGCGGTCTGTTTGGCCTGTCGTTCGATCGCCAGGGTCCGTTCCACTTCCTGTTTTTCTAATTCCTGACTGGCGGCCAGAAACTGGTAATCCTGATCGCTGAGACTTTTCTGGGCTGACCAGGTGAGAGCATCCTGCAGGGCCTGACCCCGGAGCAAGCGGGAACGATCCTGTCCACCGGACGCTAACCAGGCTTGAAAGGCAGTGGTATAGGGGCGCAGGTTACTTAACTCTCGTTCTACCCAATCCCGATCGAACACAGCCGCATAAATCGGGTTATAGACGTGCAGGCTCCCTCCCCGCCGGTTCACCAATCCGGTCAGCCGCAACTCCATTTGCTCCGGACTATCATCGGCGGGAATATCTCCCTGTTGCAGGATCTTCTGGTAAAGCCCTAGTAAACGACCAGCCCGCTGTTCACTCGCCAGGAGACGATTGCGGATCGTTCGTAAGTGTTCCGGTTCATCCTGCGCTTCCCAACTGTCCAGCATCCGCGCTCGCACCAGCTCGGCAATCCAAGCGCTTTCCTTACCTGCAGGAATAAACGTTTGTTCAGCGTGCAGTAATTTACATAGTTTTTGGGTTAAGAAAGGTTGCCCCCCCGTCCAGTCGAGAATGGCGGCCAGCGCCGCTTCTGGATCAGTAGCCAGGGGTTCTAAACCGATCGCTAGAGGAGCAACTTCGCTGAGCTGAAATCCTTCCAGGGGAATGGCCCGACCAATGTTAAAGGGGGTGCGCTGTTTATCCTGAATTAAATCGCCAGGGGCAGCAACGCCCAGCAGGGCAAAGGTGAGGTGGGTATCGCCCCGATGATCAGCTCGATTATTGTAGTAGGCTCGAATCAGAGCAAAAAAATCATCGGTGGGAAAGTTGAGGCTGAGCAGGCTATCAATTTCATCAATGAAGATAACGATCGGTTCAGGGATTTGGCTCAGCAGGACGGCTTCGAGCAAATCTGCTAAGCGTTGCACGGGTGAAAGGTACTCGCGATCGCGCCACCAGGACCGCAAACTAAAGGGTTCTCCCCCCGGCAAATGGTTTACGGCCAGGCTATTGACCATGGCACCCGCCACACTGGCATACCATTGCTCTGGCGTGATATTTTGGCTACCAATTTTTGTAATATCCAGAGCAGCACACCGATAGCCTTCCCCCTGCAAGCGTTGCATGGTTTGAACCCGCAGACTGGACTTACCCATCTGGCGGGAGTTGAGCACGTAGCAAAATTCTCCGGCTTTTAGCCCCTGATACAGTTCGCGATCGGCCCGCCGCACCACATAGGTTGCTGCATTACCGGGTAAACTGCCACCCACCTGGTAGTTATAGCCTGAATCAGAGAAAGTCATAATTTGAAGGGGCAATTGGGTTGACAGAGGAAAAGGTGACTCTGGACCAGCCATGCTGCTAGTTCTGTTGCAAACTATTAGAACAAAGTTCCAGAGCAATTGCCGCTGAAGACCGGGGCATTCTTGAGAAGATAGAGATTGACATTATTTCAGTTTATGAGGTCTTAAAAAAGGGATACACTGCTGAAGGATCTATTCAGGAACAGTGTCGATTATTTCGTCAGCAGCTTTTATACAAAGGAGCTACCAATGAAAATTAGCACTCGCCAGTCCGATGACGTGCTGATTGTTGACATGGAAGGTCGGCTTGATTCAAGAACAGCAGTTGATAGCAATGATGAGATGGAGCGTATCCTCAAAGTGGGTAGCAAGCATATCATTGTAAACCTGGAAAAGTTAGCTTTTTTAACCAGTGCTGGTATGCGCGTACTCCTTGTGACTGCAAAACTACAACAATCCACCGGGGGACAACTGCGGCTCTGTAGTGCTAATGAGCTTGTTACAGAGGCATTAGAGACCGCTGGGTTCTCTAGATTGTTACGTCTTTATCCAACTGAGGCTGAAGCGATTAAAAGCTTTTAAACATAAGGCTTACGCTTATTTGCCGCAAGGTATTTCAACGGTTTTGAGATACTCTGCCAGCCCAAATGTAGCCAGGGATACATGGGCATCATCAATTGGTTCAAGCTGGTGTAAAGTATGAATGATTGACATGGCTGCAGTTGTAAGGACTTGAGGAGAAGAACCTTTAAATGAAACTTGAAATCAGTGAATTAGAAGGTGGCATTAAGCAAGCCAAACTGATTGGGCGGCTTGACCTGAAGGGTACTAACGAAATTGATAACGAGTTCGCATTCAAAATTGGGACATCAACAGATTCAGTGATTGTTGAGATGTCTGAAGTTGAGTTCATCGCTTCGATCGGCATGCGCCTCTTAGTTTCTGCTGCCAGAGCCATCAGCCGGCGGGGCGGTAAATTGATCATCCTGCAGCCTCAACCTTTAGTTCGAGAAGCCCTGGAGACGGCTGGGTTTAGCGAAATTATTCCAATGTTCGACGACTATAACCAGGCCTTAGCAGCTTTGAAATCTGAGCCTGCCTAGGGCGCTTAACCCATCAATCCACATGAGATCATGGCAGATCTGCTTACTGCGTCCCAGCTATGTGTGATATAATCCTAAAAAACCGGCTGGAAGATTTGAGTGTTCTGGGCGAGTGGGTGGAAGATCTCGCGGGTAAATTTAGCATTTCAGCCCGAGGGATCTTCCGCTTACAGTTAGTGCTGGAGGAAGCTGTAACAAATATTATCCAAAATGCCTATACAGACACCAACGAACACAACATCCTCGTCAACCTGAGCTGCAATGGCCAGACCATCTGTGTCACTATTCAGGATGATGGGGATGCCTTTAATCCAGAGGAACATCCAGAGCTCGTCTTACCAGGAACTCTGGAAGAAGCCACGGTTGGCGGACTGGGTATTCACTTAATGAGAAGTTACACTGATACCTTCGATTATCAACGCAAAGACAATATAAATGTACTGACAATGACTATTGTTGATCAGAATTAAGCGGTTGAGTGCATCCACATTTTAGTTATCAATTCAAGGCTTTTTTATAATTTTAGCAAAAATTATATCATCGGATTTAATAATACCAGAACTTGATAGACCAGCCATTACTTCCTGGTTTATAGCTTGCGATCGCGGTCATAGTAGTTTTGAGTTGCTTGATTAAGAAACCTGAAGTTAGTCTGGTTCGATCAGCAGCTCTTTAGCCTGCGGATCTCAGGCTTATGCGTGGTGCTCTACAGGAAAAATGGGTTTGCTCTAGAATTTTGATAGTCCTACTTTCAATTATTGCTATGCAGACGTGGCTCAGGCTCTTTCTTTCATTGTCGATCATGGTACTGATTGCGATCGGTATCAGCCAGATGATCGCTTTGACTAAGTTACAAGCTGGCCTGGGATTGATCATCTGGATCAGCATAACGGCTTATCTTTGCCATCTGATTATTACGCAATCTTTACAAGAAGCCACTCAACCGTTCAAGTCCAGTCTCGAGCCAAGCGAAGCTGTAGACTCCACTGGGAAGTCAACCGTGGCAACTATTGAAGATCTTAAAATTCAGTTACATTGTTTAGAAACGAAGCTGAAGCAAACGAACGAAATTCTGGAGCAAACTCAAGCAATCAAACAGCGCATGGAAAGTGAGTTAAAGATAGGGCGGAGTGTTCAAATGAATGTACTAACTCTGACTCTGCCCAATCTGTTAAAGCGTAAAGATATTGAACTAGACGCTATTTTGCTACCAGCCCGTGAAGTGGGAGGTGATTTTTATGATTTCTACATTTTCCGAGAACAAGAATCTTACCTTTTTGAGCAAAACACCTGCTGTTTTTGTATTGGTGATGTTTCAGGTAAGGGAGTTCCCGCAGCTCTATTTATGGCTGCAATCAAAACATTAATGAAAGCTGAGGCTTCTACTAACCTGTCCCCCTCCAAAATTTTATCTAGTGTAAATCAGGAGTTGAGTGAGAATAACCCAGACTGTATGTTTGCAACAATATTTTTTGGGACTTTAAATTTAAGCACGGGTAGTTTGCTATATACAAATGCTGGTCATAATTTTCCCTATATTCGTCGTCAGGATGGAACATTAGAGAAATTAGGACAAAAACATGGTCCTGCTATTGGGGTGATCGATGGATTGACTTACCAGGAGAGCCGAACCACTTTGAGCTATGGTGATATTTTGTTCTCTTTTACCGATGGTGTTACAGAAGCCTTAGATCCTGAGGAAAACTTTTTTTCCACTGAAAGACTCTCGAATTTGTTAGCAACAGAAAAAATCTATTCTGCCAAAGAGTCAGTGCAACTGGTGCATCAGGCGGTGACAGATTTTCAAGGAAGTGCTGAGCAGGCAGATGATATTACAATTCTTGCTCTACAATTTTTAGGTCACCCTGATGCTACTAACAAAGCTTCAGAATTAGTCATTAAAGATGAACTGTTGTCTTTGTTGAGAGATGACTGGGAATAATGGTGATAGCCTTGACAGCTTTAAACATCGAAAAGTCATGGCAGAGCCTCGATTCATTAATCTTGCCCCATTCTCCTTTTTCTACTAATAAGGTGACATACTCTCACAGGCAATACTTGCAGAATGGACAATCATACCGATAATTTGGGGAGTACTGGAGTTAAACAGCCTGAGCAATTCGGCAACGGAACTAACGCCTCCCCCGGCAATAATGGGTAGCTTGACGCGTTCGGCCAGGTGCTTGAGTGCCCTGAGATTCAGAATGCCTGCTCCCTAACGAGTAATATCGGTATAGATAATACCTGCTGCCCCGACAGCTTCAACCCGCTCTGCCAACGTTGTGGCCAGCATGGGACCAGCTAACTCCCCTGAATAGACCACCCGGCCATCGTAGGCTTCAAGATTAACCATGATTTTGCCAGGAAATTGCTCACAGAGGTCAGCAACTAGTTCAGACCAGGCGATCGAGCCATCAATAATCACCCGATCCACACCCAGGGCAAAAAGTGTCTCAATTTGAGCACGGGAATAAATCGTCCCTTCCACCTGTACAGGAATCTTCACCTGCTGCACAATCGCGGCAATTGGTTGAAGATTGGGCATTGTGCCAGTCGTCACCCCATTTAAATCGATCAGATGCAGGCGAGTTGCCCCCTGGTAAACCCATTGCTGCGCCATCGCCACGGGATCACAATTAAACCTGCGAGGCTGTCTGCGCTGGCAACAAAAACCCTCCACAATTTGGATTGCCGGTATAATTTCCATAGTGTAGTCTGAAGTTTGCAGTTTAAAGTAGATTCACCCTCTGCTCGCGGGTCTGAAGGTCCTGCAAAGGAAGCAACTTAAGGCTTTGGAATGAGCTTGCCTGTTTTCTTTGACAAGAACAACCAAAGTTTAGGCTTTTAAGCACGAACTTCAGCCTGCTCTCAAAATTAGTTCAACAAGTTCAAATCTTTTTAGCGGTAAAGAATTAAATACAAACATTTTTCTGGGCTAATTTATAACCCAGTTTAGTTGATATCTCTCACTTTAGAAAGTCAGCTCAAGTCAGCAAAAAGTCGGATTTTTATACTCTGATCAATCACAACGAAGTTATCCCTCATCCCTCGGACCTGGACAGGAAGCAGCATGGATTCGTCAGCTGGTTCAAACTAAAGTTATTCAACAGTGGAAATCCCAGGATGAACCTGAGTATTTTCGCATCATTTGCGATCGCCTTTGCCGCTATAGCCATCGCGCCTTATCGCGACTGGGTGGAACGGACTAAGCAACTGCTGCTGCAAGCGATCGAGGAGTCTCTTGCCAATCTGAGCAGAGGGGGGCATGACTTAACCCCTGAGTTGTAAAAACGTTTTGATTTGAGCGGCAGTCTCTTTTTTACCATGCCACCCGGAACTGTAATAGCTGGTCAGCGGCAGGCGATCGCCATTAGCCAGAACTAAACTGACTCTAAAAGTTTCTCCATTCGAGCTACTACTCCGACTAGCTTCCACCTGCACATCCACCACCTCCCGGAGGGAATGGTCTGCGGTTTGGGTTCCCAGTATCCCCTGCTTTGTGATCCGAACGTAGCCAGAGCGACGATCGAAATGGTAAGTCACCCGGCGACCTAAAAAAACCGCAATCCCCAGACCAATGACAATAAAAATTGGTGCAAATATTAAAGCACCCGGTCGATCGTCCCGCCCTTCCTGCAACGTCGGTATACTCGGATTCTGGACAAAATGATTGATCCGATCGCTGAGGGTAGTAGCAGCCCCATAGGAAGAAAAGCTGAGGAACATCCGCTCACGATCGGGAAGCTGGAGCATAACCCGGTAGGTACGATCGCCGTCACTATCCCTATAGCTATCCACCCTGGCTCCCCGCAAGTCCTTCAGGGCAATTGTTTGGGTTGTTGTGCTGAGCAAACTAAATTTATCCAGATTGCAGTTACTCTGATTCGCTTCCAAACGCTGGCAGGACAGAGTAGTCTGGGAGGCTAAAAGGGGGATCACCAGGCCAGCGATCGCAAATACACCACCCAAAATCCACAGCACCCAGGGCTGAGTTTGCAGCGTTAGTTCACTTGAGGTTTGCTGGATCACTTTCATGCAGGTGCGCTCCAGAGGCCCGTTAGCTCATCTACCCCCAGAATGCCCCTTTCGCCAGAGAGGCTATCACACCCAAGGGATTAAGGTGACCAGTAGCCAGAGATTCAATCCAGCAATCCCGCCTGTCACAATCCAGGCTACACCTTTCAACCAAATGGATTTGCCAATTCACCCATGAGTTTGACATCCCCTGTGAATAAAAGGAGCGGCACGATCGCGAAGGGTAATTGCAGACTGAGCACCACCTGGCTTAACACCAGCATCTTCCCCACCCCAACTACCCCCCAGATTGAGAGACCGATCGGCACGGGAGCGATCAGCAGTCCCAGAGTCAGGAGTGGTCGTAGCTAGCATGGGGATATATAGAGTTGTCTATACGGGACTGACGGGGCTCGAACCCGCAACTTCCGCCGTGACAGGGCGGTGCTCTAACCAATTGAACTACAGTCCCACGTTGAGGTGGCTTGCTCTAGCGTTGATGGTTCAGTTAACCTTTACCCATCGGCAGCTCCCTTACAGCGGGATCTCTATTCTGCCGGTTTACGGGTAACTTTGTCAAATCCGATCGATCAAATTATTGAACTCGCCGGGCCAGTAAGCGTTCCTCCAGGGCCGCAATCTGGTTGTAGGCAGCCGTGAGCTGGGCGGTTAGCCGTTGAATTTGCACTTCCGGTGATAGTTGCTTTTCGCCGCTTCTCCCCCTGGAATCCCCTGGAGCAGAGTCCTGCAGGATGTCTTTGTGTTCCATCGAGCGATCGACATTGGGGGAACTGTAAGCAGGATAAGCGCTCTGAACCATTGTTTCCTGGGGAGGAATGGACAGTCTGCCCTCTGCAATCGCCTGGGTCAACTTATTGTTCAACTGCTCAACGATTTGGTGCAGGGCATCAATCTTGGCACTCAAGACCATGATTTGCTTTTGTAATAGATCCACGTTGCCCTCTCCATACTTTTTCACTGATTCCATGTTAGGGAAGAAACCGGCAAAGCGGAATCTATTTGAACACATTTAAGTTTAAATTAAGGTTTATTGGGAAAAGCTTGTGAAAATCAGCCCCCTCTAAACCTGCAGTTTTGTTATTTTTGTACACCAATTTCTTAAGAATTTTCCAGATAGTTCTCACCCATTTTTTCCTCTCTCTTTTTGTCCAACTATCAGGTTGAAGGAGATGGCAGCGAAAGTAATTCAGCCTGGCACCCTGTCCTCCTGCAGAACAGTGGGGATGAGATTTCTAGGCTACCTCCATACTCGCAAGCAGATTTTTGTAAGATTTAAAACACTAAGCAATTCGGGAGGGTGCATGCGGCGGCGATCGTTTCTAACGGGGGGTCTATCTCTGCTGGGCAGTTCAATACTGGCAGGGTGTCGGCCATCTTCCCGCACCGGCGTGCAGGTCTATTTCCTCAAAAATACGTTTCCGACCCAGCTCTTAAAACAATTTCAGCAGCAGCTTCCTGCTAATGAGCGGGTGCAATGGACAGTTAAACCACAATTGCAGGATCTCTTTGCTCAATTAGAACAATGGGGTGAGCAACCGCTTAATTCACTGGCAACTGCTCCCCTGGTGAGTTTGGGAGACTACTGGTTGGTCTCTGCTCAACAACAAAAACTGATCCAACCCCTAGATCCCGCTCAATTACGTCACTGGAAACAACTACCAGAACGCTGGCAACAACTGGTGCAACGAGGCTCTTTGCCAACTCCCGCACAACCCCCTCGAACAGAAATAAAGCAGGAGGTCTGGGGGGCACCTTATCGCTGGGGGATGACGGTCATTGCCTATCGCAAAGATAAGTTTGAGCAGTTGGGTTGGCTGCCTGCGGATTGGCAGGATCTCTGGCGATCGCCCCTACGACACCGTTTGAGCCTGCTGGATCATCCCCGTGAAGTCATCGGTCTGACGCTGAAAAAATTGGGTTATTCCTACAATACGAACGCTCCGGCCAAGATTGCTGATCTGGAACGGGAACTGGCTCAGTTAAACCGTCAGGCTTTGTTTTACAGTTCTGACACCTACCTACAGCCCCTCATGTTGGGGGATACCTGGGCGGCAGTGGGCTGGTCTACGGATGTCCTACCGTTAATGCGCCGCAATGACAAAATTGGTGTGATTGTGCCCCGTTCTGGTACGGCATTGTGGGCAGATGTCTGGGTTAGACCCGCACTGGAAATTCCCCCCCCCGCTGTTGCGCTGCAAAACAGATGGATGGATTACTGGTGGCAACCGGCGATCGCCAATGCCCTTTCCCAGTTCAGTGATGCTCTTTCGCCGTCGCTGACCGACTTGCAGCCCAATGGCCCAGCCAAAAAACTATTGTTACCCGATCAACCCCTATTTGACCGCAGTGAATTTCTACTGCCACTGAGCAAAACAGCGATCGAGGAATTCGGCACCCTCTGGACTCAGATGCGTCAGTCCAGTTCCCCCACTTAAACTGTCCTTAGCTAAGGATCGAAAGCAGGGATTAAGGTTGCCGGATCACGTAGGTGCCACTGCGATCGATAAAGCCCAACCGGCCGTCCTTCTGTGCCACCGCCAATCCTTCTGAGAAAAAGCTGATCCGATCGAATTGCTGCGGAATGACTAATTTGCCCGTTGAATCAATATAGCCCCACTTTTCAGCGGTTTTTACCCCTGCCAATCCCTCTGTAAAGCGCAGAACATCATCAAACTGGACAGGAATGCTAATTTTGCCAGACTTATTGATAAACCCCCACTTATCCCCCATCCAGACGGAGGCTAACCCCTCTGAAAATCGCCCAACCGCGGCTGCTGACAATAGAATTACGGGTTTGCCCGACTTGTCGATATAGCCCCACTGCGTCCCATTGCGGATCACAGCTAATCCATCCGAAAAAGGGGAGGCATTGTCGAACTGGGGCTGAATCAAAACCTGACCGGAACGATCAATATAACCCACTTTGCCTTTGATCTGAACACCAGCCAGACCTCTGGAGAATTCAAATGCTTCCTCAAAGCTGGCGGGAATTACGAGCTTACCCTTGGCATCAATATAGCCCCAGCGATCGCCACTCAGAACCGCCGCCAACCCTTCGGAAAAGGAGGTGGCATTGATAAAGCGGGGGGCAATGACCCATTTACCCTGACGATCGATGTAGCCCCACTTACCCTGAACCCGAACCGCCGCCAACCCATCGGCAAAATTGAGAATTTCGTCAAATTGGGGAGTGATCAGCCACTGTCCCTGACGATTAATGTAGCCCCACTTGCCCTGAACCTGAACCGCTGCCAACCCCTCGAAAAAAGGACGCAGATTTGTGACACCCTGGGGAAGCAGGACTGGGGAGGAGGCTTGGGCCACATTCGCTGCCTGGAGGGGAAGGGGAGCCTGGGTAGCGGCAGCGCTGACGATTAAGCCCGTGACCAGCAGCCAGGTAGAGAGAAGCAGGGACATTTTCATATTCAGAGGTTTTTTATTCAAAGGAATAGAGAGTCAGAAAAAAGGCTGCAGATAAACTAGAGGGCTGTGATGGGAAAGTTGGGATTGAGCCAGACCTCACAGCGGAGGGCAGGAGAGCTGCGATCGCGGACAAAATCCGGAATGGGGTTACCCTGGGCATCTCTGGTGCCAGAGATAAAGGTTGGAGTCACCTGAGCAAAGTTACAGGTGTAGGCGGCCAGCAGGTTTTGGCGGCGATCGAAAACCAGCAGATTATACCCGAAGTCGCTGGCTGCTGTACCAAGGTGGTTGACAAAAGCATAGCGATCGAAATAACCAAAGCGGCCCCACTGATCGGAGCGCACGATTAAATCCACCCTGCCTCCCTGAGGACTGAGGGGATAGGCCAACCACTGCTCAACCGTCCCACTGCCAAATTGAGCAACCGCCCACCAGAGACTGGGAACCGTCAAACCACGCTGATCAGGACTGAGACTGGAGGTTGGCGCAGCAATTGGAGCAGCTTTGAGCAGAGCAGCGATCGGGGCCGGCAAAGCAACAGGACTGGCCAGAACAGGCTGGCTGAGGCATAAAACCAGACTACTGCCTAACGGAACACACCAACTGCGATATTGATCCATAGAGAGCACGTCCAGATTAAACAGAGCGTAGATTAAGGATGGTTTGCCACTCAGCCGGGGTGACGGGTTGAACCGAAAGGCGGCATCCCTTCTGTAGCAGCAGCATGGATTCAAGAGTTTGGATTTTTTTTAACTCCTCTAACGTGATGGGTGGAGTGAAATCCTGGAGATACTGAATATCGACCATGAACCAGGTGGGCTGTTGCGGGGAACTTTTGGGGTCAAAATACTTACTCTGGGGGTCAAAGGCAAAGGAATCGGGGTAAGCCTCCCGGACAACCTGGGCAATCCCGGCAATGATCTGGGGCTTGACATTACTGTGGTAAAAGAAAACCTGGTCTCCCAACCGCATCTGATCGCGCATAAAATTCCGGGCCTGATAGTTCCGTACTCCTTCCCAACAGGTGGTTTGCTCCGAAGCCGCTTTCAGATCATCCCAGGAAAAGACGTTTGGCTCAGATTTCATTAGCCAGTAGTTCATGGCAGAGGGTATCGTCCTAAACCTTGTAGAGATTTTATGATTAAGCGGTTTCCAGTGTAAACCTATTACCATAGTCAACATTTCTGCTATCCCAGTTTCCGGTTATCTTGCAAGATTTGTGCCAGAAACTGAGCTAAACGATCGCAGCTTGACCAGTTAAACCATTATTTCTGGATACATACATTGTTATTTTCATTGCCTAATACTGCAATTTTGCCAATAAAGCAGTGAGCTTTATCACAGACTTAAAACTGTGAGTTCTATCACCAGAAAATCCCAAATTAATCACGTTATTACTACCAGAGCATCACTCGTTCCATCGTTGAATTGGTTTAACTTAAAAATGTGATTGAAATTCAAATGTTTCCTTCACAACCCAACAACACCAAGTCAATTCAACGGAGTTCACTATGAATATCAACATCGAGAAGTTCTTCCAATTCGCCGTCAAGAATGGTCAACTGCAAGACATCCTCAAGGACAACAACACCACCCGTGAGATTGTTAAGATTGCCACTTCAAACGGCTATGTCTTCACGGAAGAAGAGCTGCAATTTGCCCTGAACCAGATTCAACTGAGCAATGTTGATGAGGCAGAACTGGACACCGAATCTCTCTACAGCGTTGCGGGTGGCATGGGGCCCCGTGAGCCGAAGAGAACCCCCTGGAAAGGCTGTACCAAATAAATTGAACAGGTTTGGATAGAAATATTAGCAGTAATCAATTATCTCCAATATTTCTATCCCAGGTCTGGCAGCTATTCCAAACGCATAATTCTAATTCAACCACTATTTCAGGAGCCAACCATGAACACCAACATCGAACAATTCTTCCAATCTGCCGCTCAAAACAGTCAGCTGCAAGAAATTCTAGAAGCCAACAATACCCCCAGTGGAATTGTCAACATTGCCAACCAGTATGGTTATAAATTCAGCGAAGAAGAGTTAAAATCTGTTCTCAACCAGATTCAACTGAGCAACGTTGATGAGGCAGAACTGGACACCGAATCTCTCTACAGCGTTGCGGGTGGCATGGGGCCCCGTGAGCCGAAGAGAACCCCCTGGAAAGGCTGTACCAAATAGATTGAACAGGTTTGGATAGAAATATTGGCAATCAATTATCTCCAATATTTCTATCCCAGGTCTGGCAGCCATTCCAAACGCATAATTCTAATTCAACCGCTATGTGGCTGAGGATTTACTTACAGCAAAAGTGCCAATAATTAACACATGATGGTGTTTGATATAGTTTCTTATGCACTAAATAAAAACCTGGGTTTTAATTACAGGCCTTAACAAAGTCTTTTCGGATAAAATTTGCACTCAGCACTCTGTAAAGCCATGAAATTTCTACGATCTGATCTATTACAAATTGCCGCTCAAGCCAGTTCGCTATTCCAGCATCTCAACTCTCCGCTTGGTCAGCCAGTAGATCCTGATTCAAATCTGGAATCTGAGCGGCTTAACCGCTGGTGTGATGTGGCTGCGGATGGGGACTGGTCAGATTTTCAGAAACGGTTGGAGTGGGATGGTTTGGATCTGAAAACTGCACGAATTTTAGTTCATCCCTTGATTACACCAGCAGTTGCAGAACCATTACCGGAATGGATTGATACGTTAGAAGCCATTATTGCAAATGCCATCCTGCCGCTACCTGAGGTTCCTTTACCCGTTGTTCCTGATCAACCTCAACCGTTTGAAGACATTCTGTTACCGATCGTCATCGCTGCCCGCCAGGAACTCCACACTAAATTACAGGCTGAGTGGCCAGACAATCCTGCAATGGCAAAGCTCACGATTCAAACCCCTGGAATGGAGTTACTGTCTGAAGCGGCTTATTTGCAATTGGAGCGGGGGTTATTAGAATCACTGGTCAGTCTCACAACTAAAACCCTCGACCATGAGTTTACAAGTTCGCGTCCGATCGCCCATAACTTACTGCTCTTTTTTGCCAGCACTCAGTCTGGGGAACTGGGTAAGGAAAACTATGCCCAATTTGTGCGAAATTTGCTGCAAGATGGATTATTATCATTGTTTAAAAAATACCCTGTTCTAGCTCGATTAATTGCAACTAGGGTTATTTTCTGGGTAGAGGCGACTCTGGAATTTATCCGCTATCTTCATGAAGATTTATCTGCCCTGGCAGCCCTGTTTATGCCAGACACCGCCGTAACCAATGTGTTATTTCTGGAATATCCTGGCCAGGTGATTGAGCTTCATAGCGCGCTATCCGATCCACACTGCCAGGGCCGTGCAGCGATCGCCTTGACGTTCTCTGCTGGGCTAAAGCTCATTTATAAACCTAAAGATCTGGGCTTAGACGTTGCCTTTTTTCAGTTTCTAGCCTGGTGTAATCAGCAAGATCTGCCTTTATCTTTCAGAATATTAAAAGTTCTTAATCGGGGTAGTCATGGTTGGGTAGAATACGTTGAACATCAACCCTGTGCAGACCAGGCAGCAGCGCAAAGATTTTATCAACGGGCGGGGATGTTAATGGGTATTCTTTACCTGCTGGGAGCTACGGATTGCCACCATGAAAATTTAATTGCCAGCGGTGAAGATTTGATCCTGATCGATACCGAAACTCTACTGCATCCAGAGGCAAATTCGATTGATGGTTCCGGTGTGGAACAGGTCACCACTGCCGCCGATCTGTTACTGAGCGATTCCGTCTTTAATACTGGATTGCTACCCAACTGGAGCTTCAGCGCTGACAAGCGGATTGCCTACGACCTCAGTGGACTGGGAAGCACCGAGATTCAACCAAACCCCTGGCGATTACCTCGCTGGCAGGCAATTAACACAGATGCCATGCGATTGGTCAATCAGGAAGCTACAATGCCATTGCAAAAAAATGTAGCCCTGCTCAACGATCGCCCCCTTGACCCGGAGGATTATTTAGCCGAACTTTTGACGGGTTTTACTCAGATCCATAATCTTCTAGTACAACAGCGCGAAGAACTCCAATCCTCTCACAGTCCCCTGGTTGCCTTTCAGCATCAACCCGTACGTCTCGTCTTTCGGCACACCCAGGTCTATGGCGTAATTTTACAAAAAAGCCTCGAACCCCAGTGGTTGCAGGATGGACGGGATCACAGCATTCAACTGGAAGGACTGTGCCGGGCCCTGTTGATCTTTGCAGACAAACCTCTAGCCTGGCCACTACTGCATCTGGAATTAGCCGCCCTGGAACAAATGGATATTCCCTACTTTGCCACTTCCACTAGCAGTGATGCTCTGGAAATTGTACCGGGTTCCGTAATTCCCCGATATTTTCAAACTGCAAGCTATGCCCAACTCCAGGCCCGGTTAGATAAACTGAATCCTGCCGATCTCGCTCTTCAGCAGGCTATAATTCGGGGCACCTTTCAGGCCCGAGTTGCCCATCGCCCCATGCCCTCTCAGCAATCTTCAGCTTCAATTACATTGCTGGGCGATCGCCTACCCACACCGACGTTGACTCCAGATCAGTTTCTAAACGAAGCTCTAAGTCTGGCCTGGCAATTAGAGACGGCTGCAATTCGGGGTAAGGATGGCAGTGCAACCTGGCTGGGGTTTGACTACATCGGCGATGCTGATCGATTTCAACTCGTTGCCTTAAAAGAAAATCTTTACGAAGGAGTTGGGGGAGTTGCCGTGTTTCTGGCAGCATTGTATCGGGCCACCGGTCAACCCCAATGGCAAGAGCTGGCTCTGGGGGCCCTGCAACGGTTGCAAAAATTCCTCCATAACCACGAGCTACAGCAATTGCGCTTCTGGGCTAAACAACTGGGCATTGGCGGAACGACTGGAATAGCTTCGATTGTCTATGCCCTGGTCAAAGTCAACGAATTCCTACATCACCCCAGCCTACTTGCAGATGCGCTAACAATCTCCAGGTTAATCACACCCGAATTGATCGCGGCGGATCAGAATTTTGACATTATCGGAGGGGCAGCAGGTACGATTCTTAGTTTGTTAGCCCTTTACCGGGCCACCGGAGATACCACTGTGCTGGCAACAGCTGAAATGTGTGGACGACATCTCCTCAAGCACCAGGGTGGAGAGGGAGCCTGGATAAATTTTGCCGAAAAGCCCTTAACTGGAATGTCCCACGGTGCCGCCGGAATTGCCTATGCTCTGTTGGAGTTATTCAGTCAGACTCAGGTTGATGACTATCGCCAGGCTGCGATCGGCGGAATTACCTACGAACAGCAACTCTTTTCACCGGATGCAGCCAATTGGCCGGATCTGCGTACGTTTGTCCAGCAGGAAGGTTTAGCAGAATTTCCCATGAGTTGGTGTCATGGTGCGCCCGGTATTGGGCTGGCCCGGCTCGGTGGCTTAACCAGTTTATCCACACCGGAAATTTACCGAGATATAGAAATTGCCCTTTGTACCACCCAACGGCAGGGAACCCAGGGACTGGATCACGTCTGTTGTGGCAACTTTGGCCGGATTGAACTGCTTCTCGTAGCTGCAGGGAAATTAGCCCGTCCTGAACTGCTGGATACTGCCCGTTACCTGGCCAGCCAGACCGTTACCAGAGCGACAACCCAGGGAGGCTATCGGATGTTCGCCAACTTACCCATCTCTGTGTTGAATCCCAATTTTTTCCAGGGGGTGGCTGGGGTGGGCTATCAATTGCTGCGATTGGCTAAACCGGAACAACTTCCCTCCGTGCTGCTGTTAGCATAGGCTGGGAGTAATGCCAACACTGATGTTTATGCACAAGAAGTTTGAGCACAAGAAGTTTGAGCGCAAGGGTTTCAATCTCCAAGTCCTCACTCCCTATCTATTTTTGCTTCCAGCTCTAGCAATCTTGAGCTTAACGGTGTTCTGGCCAGCAGTGCAGGCGTTTTATCTCAGTTTTACCCGCTACGAGCTGGATTTAACCCAACCTCCCATGTGGATTGGACTGGACAATTTTCAAAAACTCTGGCGCGATCGCGTCTTCTGGCAAACCCTGGGTAATTCTTTGCTGTATCTCATCGGTGTGGTCCCAATTCTGGTGATCGCTCCCCTCGGTCTGGCCATTTTAGTGAATCAAAAATTACGGGGCATGCACTGGTTCCGTACCGCCTACTACACCCCGGTGATCATCTCCATGGTGGTGGCAGGGATTGCCTGGAAATGGATCTATGCCCAGAATGGCCTGCTGAATGGGGTGCTGAAACAACTGGGGCTAGTGGCAACTGCAATTCCCTGGCTGACCAGCCCCCAACTGGCTTTGTTCAGTGTGATGGCGGTAACGGTCTGGAAGGGCCTGGGCTACTACATGGTGATCTATCTGGCGGGGTTACAGGCCATTCCAGCCGAACTCTACGAAGCAGCGGCGATCGATGGTTCCGATGGCTGGCAAAAACACCGGGATATTACCGTTCCCCTCATGCGCCCTTACCTGTCACTGGTGGCGGTGATTTCAGCGATTTCTGCGACAAAGGTGTTTGAAGAAGTGTACATCATGACTCAGGGGGGACCACTGAACAGTTCCAAAACGATCGTTTATTACCTCTATGAACAGGCGTTTCAAAAACTGGAAATGAGCTATGCCTGCACGATCGGCTTAGTGCTATTTCTGCTCATGCTGGGCCTGTCAATTTTGAATTTGAAATTAGGCCGCGGACAACCTGTTTAAATCACTGGTGGGGATGGGTTAATGATCGAGCACGATGTGCTTCGCACCCCTACAGGGAACGTCTATTTAAAGAACTGCTCTCCACCTTTTTCCTGGAGTTTCTCCAACTATTTCTTCCCCAGGTAGCGGCCCAGATTGAACCAGCTTCGATTCACTTTCTGCCCCAGGAGTACTTTGCCGACTTGACCGCAGGAGAAAAGCAGATCATTGACTTGCTGGCTGAGGTTAGGCTGGCGGGGCAGGAGGTCGGTTTTTTAATCCATGTCGAAGCCCAGTCGTCTTCCGAGTCCGATTTTGCCCGGCGGATGTTTTTTTACTTTGCCCGACTGCACCAGAAGTACTTACAGCGGGTGTATCCAGTGGTGGTCTTTTCATTTGACGAACCCCTACGGCAGGAACCCTCTTGCTATCAGGTTGAATTCCCTGACCTGAAAGTGCTGGAGTTTAACTTTGCCTCCATTCAACTGAACCGGCTGGACTGGCGAGACTATCTGAATCAGCCCAATCCAGTGGCCGCAGCTTTAATGGCCAAAATGCGAATTGCAGCAGCCGATCGTCCCCGGGTCAAACTGGAATGCTTGCGCTTGCTGGCTACCTTAAAGCTTGATCCAGCCCGCACCCAGTTGATATCAGGCTTTGTGGATAGCTACCTGCGGTTGAATGCCCAGGAAAAACAGGTGTTTCAGGCTGAGGTTGATAGACTTGAGGAAAACAGCAGGGAGGATGTTATGCAAATTGTCACCAGTTGGATGGAAGAGGGGATTCAACAGGGCATTCAACAAGGCATTCAACAGGGCATTCAACAGGGCATTCAACAGGGCATTCAACAGGGCATTCAGCGGGGGGAGACAAGCCTGATTCTCCGTCAACTGAACCGCCGGGTTGGAGATTTGCCCGCCGACCTCCAGGCTCAGATTGAGCAGCTATCCCTTGAACAAGTGGAAAACCTGGGAGTGGCTCTGCTGGATTTTACTGACCGGGCTGATCTTGAGAACTGGCTGGCAGCTCAGGGTCAGAGTTAAGAGGTTGTTTCTAACCAGGTTTGCAGATCGGCCAGGCTGGCAAAATCGAGGAGCGTTTCTCCCAGGCTGTCTAACTGAGACAGGTTCAGACGATCGATCTGGGCTTGCGTGCCACTCGGAATTTCCCCAAAGCGGCGGGTGAGCAGACTTAAGATTAAAGATTTCTTACCCTGTTCAAACCCCTGCTCTCTAGTTTTCTGCTCCCACTCCAGATACACCTGCGATAAGGTGGCCATCAGTTCTTCCTCCTCGGTTTCGAGTAAATCGCCCATTTCCAGTGTAAGTCGCCAGTTCGTTAACACCTGTAAGACTTCGGCGCGGCGTGGATCATCCATTGGCAGAGCCAAGACCTCCATCACTGCTCCCCTTTGGGTTTCCCCCCGCCCAATTAGTCTCAGCCACAGGGTTTCCTCGGTTACAGGGAGCTGATTAATCGCAATCAGGCCAGTTCTGTAAGCTATTGGGAATCGATAAACTCCTGAATCCGCTTGCACTTGACCGCCAAAATCCTCAATCACAGGTTGACTGAGACTTGCCGCCAGAATCCACAACCGGGGCAATTCATTTTCACTTAAACGCTGTTCCGATACCTTAGCTCTACGTCGCCGGTCTTCAATTAGCCAGAGCAGTTTGAGTAAGCAGGTACGAACTTCGGAACGACTGGGGGGACTGCTAAAGGGTTCCAGCAGACAGGGGGTTGTCGTAATCTGACTGAGCAATCCCAAGTCAGGCAGATCAGATGCCTGTTGGGCTGGCGTAAACCAGAGATCGACATAGCGAACTTCACCGGGAACTTCCAGATTGCGCTGCACCGTACCAAGCGGTTCAAGCAGGGTTTCCAGATATTGCTTTGCCAGTTGATCAAAGGGAATCCGGGTCATCGTAGAGCAGCGTTAGAGCAGGTTTATCCTATCAGAAGCTTTATGCCCTGGAAACTCTTCAGATGAGAGTATAGGTTCAGGGTGAATAAGTGCCTGAAATCTGGGGTCTTGCCGGATAAATTCAAAATCTGAATCTGTTATTGCCAACTTTTCCCTCTCCCACCAGAATTGGTTTCACCTCATCACAGTCTGTCCTGTTCCGCTGCTTTCGCTCTCAAATAGGTCAAAACTGCTTCAGTACCCTCTGTATAGGCAGCAGCAAGCTCAGGGTTGAGAGGGTTGCCACCAAGGTAAAGCCATTGCAATTGGAGGAGGGAGCCGATCGATTCCGGTAATGCCGTGAGTTGATTGTCGGAGAGGTTAAGCTTTTGCAACCCGGTGAGGGAACCGATCGATTCTGGTATTGCCGCAAGTTGATTGGAGGAAAGGCCAAGCTCTTGCAACTCGCTGAGGGAACCGATCGATTCTGGTATTGCCGCAAGTTGATTGGAGGAAAGGCCAAGCTCTTGCAACTCGCTGAGGGAACCGATCGATTCTGGTATTGCCGCAAGTTGATTGGAGGAAAGGCCAAGCTCTTGCAACTCGCTGAGGGAACCGATCGATTCTGGTATTGCCGCAAGTTGATTGGACGAGAGGTCAAGTGATTGCAACCCAGTGAGGGAACTGATCGATTCTGGCATTGCTGTGAGTTGATTCCAGCAGAGGTCAAGTGATTGCAACTCGCTAAGAGAGCCGATCGATTCCGGTAATGCCGTGAGTTGATTGTCGGAGAGGTCAAGTGATTGCAACCCGGTGAGGGAGCCGATCGATTCCGGTAATGCCGTGAATTGATTGTGCGAGAGGTCAAGTGATTGCAACCCGGTGAGGGAGCCGATCGATTCTGGCATTGCCGTAAGTTGATTGGAGGAAAGGCCAAGCTCTTGCAACCCGGTAAGGGAACCGATCGATTCTGGTATTGCCGTAAGTTGATTGGAGGAAAGGCCAAGCTCTTGCAACCCGGTGAGGGAATCGATCGATTCTGGTATTGCCGCGAGTTGATTGGCAGAGAGGTTAAGCTTTTGCAACCCGGTAACGAAACCGATCGATTCTGGTGTTGCCGTGAGTTGATTGAAGAATAGGTCAAGCTCTTTCAAAGCCGTGAGAGAGCCGATCGATTCTGGTAAGGCGGTGAGTTGATTGGCAGAGAGGTTAAGCTTTTGCAACCCAGTGAGGGAGCCGATCGATTCTGGTATTGCCGTGAGTTGATTGTCGGAGAGGTCAAGTGATTGCAACCCGGTAACGAAACCGATCAATTCTGGTAAGGCGGTGAGTCGATTGTAGGAGAGGTCAAGTGATTGCAACCCGGTAACGAAACCGATCAATTCTGGTATTGCCGCGAGTTGATTGAAGGAAAGGTCAAGCGCTTGCAACCCGGTGAGGGAACTGATCGATTCTGGTATTGCCGCAAGTTGATTGGAGGAAAGGTCAAGCGCTTGCAACTCGGTGAGGGAACCGATCGATTCTGGCATTGCAGCGAGTCGATTCCAGCAGAGGTCAAGTGATTGCAACCCGCTAAGAGAGCCGATCGGTTCTGGTAATGCCGTGAATTGATTGTGCGAGAGGTTAAGCTTTTGCAACCCAGTGAGGGAGCCGATCGATTCTGGTAAGGCGCTGAGTCGATTGTTGGAGAGGTTAAGCTTTTGCAACCCAGTGAGGGAGCCGATCGATTCTGGTAAGGCGCTGAGTCGATTGTTGGAGAGGTTAAGCTCTTGTAACTGGGTGAGCCTGCCGATCGATTCCGGTAAGGCGGTGAGTCGATTGTAGGAGAGGGAAAGCTCTTGTAACTGGGTAAGGGTGCCGATCGATTCCGGTAAGGCGCTGAGTTGATTGTCAGAGAGGTCAAGCTCTTGTAACTGGGTAAGGGTGCCGATCGTCTCTGGTAAATTGGTTAATCCCAGTCCATTGAGATTGAGGGCAACCACTTGCTTGTGAAGTGCCTGATCAATCCGTCTCTCTGCTTCTTGATACGCCTCATCGAGTACCATGCCTGCCGCCTTTTTATTGGTCTAGTTTTTGCTGTACCCAGTCTAATGCATTAATTTTTACAGCCAAGTTATCAGTTTGGGCTATGCTACATCAGCTTTAATGGTTTGCTGCAATCGCTTCAAAATCTGGAGAACGTTGGCCAGTTCATTGCGGTGGCGGCTGAAGAGGGAGAAGTCATCGGAGAAGTCGTACTGGGGGGAGGGCAGTTTGAGCAATTTGACAAAAATAAACTGATCCCCATTGGTGACTAAACCATAACTGGGTAAATCTGGGTGAGGGTTAGCCATCATGTAAGCAAGCCCCTGAGGAATGGCATCGGGGCAGGGAAACATGGTTCGCTTGGATTCCACCACCACAATCCAGAGCCGATTTTGCAGAATGAGCGTATCAATTCGCCCCTGTAAAGTTGTTTCGCCATCACTCAGTTCAATTTTGACCGGAACTTCTGAGCGGATTTTGAACGGTGGATCACATAGTCCGGCCAGGTAAAGCAGTGGTGAGGTCAAAAGTAAGTTAACTGCTCCCTCCGCCAGGGGGCCATCCGCTCTTTGATAGAGATAAACAGTTTTAATCCGCTCCAGGGTTTGCTGCTCCTGCTCCGTCAACTGGGGTAATTCTTTATTCCATTCGCTGAAAAACTCAGGATCTTCAGCCCGATGCAGGTTAAAGCAAGCCTCTGCCTGGTTCAGGGTTGTCATTACATCCGTAACAGCAAGGGTTTGCGGCATGAGCTTGCACCAGTAAGGGAGGGAGCGAATCTCTGGGATTTACTCTCAGTCTATCTGGCTTCGCCAGCAGGCAAGGGCTTCACTCTCCCCAGCTTGAACCAGCAAAAATTGTTCAGCTAAACCAACGACTCATCCGGGGACATCAACGGCTCATCCGGGGACACCAACGACTCATCCGGGGACACCAACGACTCATCCGGGGACACCAACGACTCATCCGGGGAC
>ERZ1066137.229-NODE-229-length-48489-cov-99.185221_pt1 | contig 48489 bp, 39 predicted proteins | sample MGYA00382784_ERZ1066137 | MGnify/ENA primary metagenome ERZ1066137 (study PRJEB33369, sample SAMEA5778367) | biofilm metagenome | biome: Industrial cooling water; feature: Water cooling tower basin; material: Biofilm | place: United Arab Emirates | collected... | reverse complement strand
TATTTACCACCTAATGCGACTTCTGCTTCATATACATTTACAAACAGTTTCTAAATGACGGATTCTGGCAATCTACAACGATCGGTGAAATGTTTTCCCTATCCAAAGATCTTTCAATGCCGTATATCACCGAAGTTTTTCCAGTTTTTCGTAGGCCAAACAGCCCTGAGTTTTCACCGCTTTTATAACGGTTAACAATTGTATGTATTAAATCATTTCTTCCAAAGAAATATGTATCCTTTCTTAGAGGAGACTCAAAAGCAAACAAATCTCTACTATAGAAATACTTTCTAAATCTATTTCTAAAGAAATATGAGTCAACACCTTTAGTTAGCTCTTTATAGCTAAAAGGAATGACGATTTGAGACTCAGGCTCATTTTTGATAAGATTTTGGAGTGAAGTCTCAATTTCAACATCTTTACTAACCAAAATTCCACAGATTTTTTCTAGCCTAAGTGAAGAAAAATTTTTACTAATATATTCAAAAACATCTAATGTTCTCGCTTGCAGGTTTGTATACTTACTAAAAACAACGATGATTTCCCTACTTAGGTTAAACCACTCCTCATATAATCGAGTTGGCTCTATCAAAATAAATTCGTATTCACTGTTAAATCCTAATTCAATCTTCCGACCACTATTAGTTAAGAAGAATTCACGCTTCAAAATATCCAAAATGTCTCTCATTTCACCAGAAAATCTTGACAATGAAAAATTGGGATGAATTCCTGGTGTTGTATTTTGGCTCATGGCTAAATGTCAATGGCTTCGATATTCTTAAGGCTGACTGTATTATACACTGTGCAAAAAATCTTAATCAGTCTACAAAAAAGCCTGCATTTTAGAAACCCAATTGCTTTGCCTTTGTGGACATAACTATTAGTAAACTTAAATTTTCTGCCTAAGATTCAATAGAGGTTGGATAGGCAGAATGATTCGGTATAACATCCCTAATTTGCTACTTATACAAATTATTTCCACATACTACGCCGTTTAAGCTGATTAGCGAGAACCTTTCCGCATATTTTCAGATTTCTTACGAAGGTGATGTAATTAACCGCTTGTTACGCCAAATTGCCGCAGTAAGATCGGCAAGCAATCATCCAACTGGGCAATATGCTCATCCCTCAGTTCAATCAGGTTCAACTCGTTCATCTTATAGAGCCGCAGCTTCTCTTCTTTGCGGGCTGCATATTGGGGCTCCTGCTCATACCCCCAATATTCGATGTACAGTCGTCCTTGCGACACATAGAAATCACAGTACGCTTCCGCTTCAATTGGTAACCGGCGCTCATAGGCATGGACTAAGCCCATCACATACAACCAGTTATCGATCAGCACTTCTGCCTTCGATCGTACCCAGTGCCCATCGTTGGTCCGATACTTTGCCTGCGTCCTCAACTCTTCCCGGAAGTCCGATTCGTTCGAGTTGGCAACTGTTTCAGAATTCTGGCCGCTAACCAGACTCTGGAAGGCGTAGCGAAACACAGCATTGTCCAAAATTTCGGCTGGCCACACCACATATTTGCTATTTCTGCGCGAGTCAAACTTCTCTTGGGCACCGATCGCCAGTCCACGAGCAGTGGCGACCCAACCATTCTCTACTTTCTCCAGAAGTCCAATCTCAGCCAGGGTGGGATTGACTTTATAGGCTCGAATGTTGAAGTGTTCACCCAAACGGGTAGCCGACAACTGAGTGGGAGCCACTATCGGCTTACTATCAGCGGACGCAACTGGGCTTGCCTTCCGGGCACTTTTCCAACAGCCAAGACAAAGAGTATGCCCTGGTTTAGAAACAGGATGATTGCAATCGGGGGTAAGGCAGAGTTCTATGAGGTCTCTTCTCGCTGCTCAACGCTTGCATTAGGGTGCCCATCCTTTTTTGAATGCATTCAAATCTGGCACTGTGACAGCTGCAATGACTCCTTACTCTCTAAAAAGGGCATGGGTTGACTAAATCGGGCAGTCACCCAGTATTGCGTAAACGGCCGTTTATGCAATCTTTTTTCGCTAACGCAATACTTATTGTTTCAAGGTTGCACAAACCTGTTGCAAAATATGTTTGAATGGCAATGAGTTTATGCAACGTTTTATGCTCATCGGCTACGCTCGGGTTTCTAAATCCGATGGTCAAGATACAGCCATTCAGATTCAAGCGCTCAAATCCATCGGAGCCGATCGCATCTTTGAGGAGAAGGCTTCAGGCGGACGCTGGGACCGACCCCAACTTCACCGAGCCCTTGACCAACTCAGGCCAGGGGATGTGTTTGTTGTCTGGAAGCTCGATCGCCTTTCGCGTTCTCTCAAGGATCTGCTAACCATCATGGAGAAGATTGATACGATCGGCGCTGGCTTTCGCAGTCTGACCGAAGCGATTGATACAACAACCCCTGCCGGTCGCATGATGATGCAGATGGTTGGCAGTTTTGCTGAGTTTGAACGTTCCATGATTCGAGAACGCACCAAAGCAGGATTAGCAGCGGCACGGCAGCAGGGACGGGTTGGAGGGCGGCGGCCAAAGCTGACCCGGCAGCAGCAGCAGGCGATCGTGGAGATGGTAAATCGAGATGGGAAGAGTGGGGCTGACGCAGCTCGATTGTTCAACATTCATCCGTCTACGGTCAGTCGCTTAGTTGCGAAGCACCGACACCTCGAAGCGCCTTGACATGGAATTGGTTCAACGGCAGCAAGGGTGTCAAATAGCTCTGAAGAAAATATGCCAATTAATTCTTAATAGACCCAGGGGAAGGATCCGCATCCTCACTGTATCTCCCGCCATTGAGACAGACGATGTAGTAGAAATTTTGCGATCGCGCTTCGCGCGAAGGGGAAAAGGGCTAAGAAAAAAGCCCCAAGGGCTAAGGGCTTAAGAGCTTAAGAGCGAAGAAACAGTCCTCGGAGGCACGCAACAAACACGAAACCCGATACCGCTGATGCGGAGGTCGCGCGAATAGTCGTTGCGGTTAGCAGAACGGCAATACCCGGGAAGGCCGAGCCAGGACCCGCCGCGCAGCCCTCGATTCGTTTCCCTGCGATCGCTCTCTACCCAGGCACTCCCGTCATCAGGAGCACCCTCATAACTACTGTGATAGTCGTCTTCGCACCATTCCCATACATTGCCATGCATATCGTACAAACCAAATTGGTTCGCTGGGAAGGTACCTACCCCTGTTGTTTCCTGGCGATACTGTCCCATAATGCCGCGACCGTAGGTTCCCTGGTAGAGAGTACCGTCAATCTCCTCATCCTGAGCTGCATAGTTTGCCAGTTCATCACTGAGAGTTTCGCCAAAGTGAAACGGGGTTGTAGTTCCGGCGCGACAGGCGTACTCCCACTCTGCCTCACTGGGCAGGCGGTAGGTACGCCCAGTTCGCTGCGACAGTCGCTGACAAAACTCGGTAGCATCATCCCAGCTCACCTGCTCTACCGGGCGATTATCCCCCTTGAAATGAGATGGATCAGTATCTAGTTCTTGTTCAATAGCAGGATAGGTTGCAACAGCTCGCCACTGCGCTTGGGTAATGGGATACTTACCCATAAAAAAAAGTTGTACCGTTACCGAATGACGGGGCAACTCGTCCGCGTAATTGTACTCCTGATACTTTTCCTCGCCTATTTGACGAATCAACTCGGCTTTTTCCTCATCGGTCTGCCCCATCAGAAACCTGCCGCCGGGAATCAGCATCATGTGCAGGTGGGTATTCTGCTCCAGCAGTTCAGTAAAAAATTGTCCCCGATGCTTTTGCCGGGTGATGACCATGCGTCTTTCAGGCAGGGGTGATCCAGTAGACATAGGTTACTTGAGCAGAGGAAAGAGGGCTGCGGTTGAATGACTCTTCGGGCAAGCCCTACCAAGCTATCCAACCGCTGGGGATTTTCGGATACTCCCAAAATCATGAGGGCATCGCCGGAACGGGTCTGGACTCTTCCTGTACACCTGACTGATTCCCACCAGCCAGTTCTGACTCTGAAGAGTACTCGGAGGCACGCAACAAACACGAAACCCGATATTGTTGTTGCGGTTGTCGCGCGAATTGTTGTTGCGGTTAGCAGAACGGCAATTCCTGGGATTGTTGTTCCAGGACCCGCCGCGCAGCAGCTCTGTTGCCCGCCCCACTCTCTACTTTAACGGGTGGGGCAAGTTCAGATTGTTAAAGATCTGTTGGCGCAACCGCCAGGTATCGCCATGGGCCAGGTGCGCGTTCCAACTCTGGAGGCTCTGGCTTACGTCATGATCCGATAAACGCCCTCTGTCATAGTCTATCTGGAGGCGTTTAAGCCGCCTGCGCCCCATTTGCAGGTTATGGTTTCGCACCCGAATTCGATCGGGTAACACGCGAAAGCCAACAAAACTGGCACCATAGCGAGTTTGGGTTAGCTGGCTTTTGATCGGGTGAATTTTCAGACGCAGGGTAGCAAGGTAGGCTTCAATCAGCCCCCGACAGTTGTGCAAAAAGTCTCGATCGTCGCTGAACAGCGCGAAGTCATCCACGTACCTCAAATATTGGGAGGCTTTGAGGGTTTCTTTGATGTAGTGATCGAACCCATTCAGATACACATTGGCAAAAAATTGGCTGGTGAGGTTACCGATCGGCAATCCTTTCGGGCGTTCCAGGGGAGTAAGCAGGGTATCACCGGGAAAGTAGTCGATCGGGCTTTCCCCCTCACTGCGGTTATCGAGAATGGTATCAATCAGCCACAGGGTTTCCTGACACTTGAGTTTGCGACGAATCAGTTGTTTGAGGAGGGCGATATCAATGCTGGGAAAGTATTTGCAGATGTCACATTGCAGAACGTAGCGGCTGCTTCTGGCATAGCGGATAAACTGCTTGAGGGCACGGTGGGAACCATAGCCCCTGCGGTTAGCGTAGGTGGTAGCAATGAAGGTGCGATCGAAAATTGGGACGATGATGTTGCATAGGGCATGGTGGACGACGCGATCTCGATAGGGAGCCGCCGAAATCACCCGCCGCTTCGGTTCATAAATCTCAAAGGTCTTGTACTCCCCCGGATGGTAGGTCTGGGTCTGGAGTTCCCGTTGAAGTTGCAATAGCTCCCGTTCTATATTGTCGTTAAACGCCAGCACCGGGTCACGGTAACGCTTCTGACGCTGGGCTTGTCTGGCAGCCGCCAGCAGATTCTCGAAGGTGGTGACGTGGCGGTATAGATCGCCGTGCCGTTTCATACCTGGTTCCGCTGCTGCCCTAACCACCCCGTTAACTGCCGTCCTACCTCATCCAGGAGTTGGCTGACATACTCGTAGCGTTTCACCTCCATCAGTTGAAAATCTAGCAGGAGGCGAGTCTGGTAGTGCAAAATGTCGAGCTTGCCGCTCAGGGGGTGCAAAATCTCTAGCTTGTTGCGGGCATAGCGGGCAGCGATCAGCCCTTCCAACAGGTCATAGAGGGTTGTCACCATCCGATCTCCCAAACCAAACTTGTGGTCGCGGGGCAACCGATTCAAAATGGGCACGTACCATTTGATCAAGTCGTAGGTCTTTTGCACAATGGGCAGTTCACCTGTTGATTGAGACATAAAAAATTTTTGATCGCGCTACGCGCGAAAGAGAAAAGGGCTAAGAAAAATCTTAGAGCTAAGGGCTTAAGAGCTTAAGGGCTAAGAAGGAAGAGCCCTCGGAGGCACGCAACAAACACGAAACCCGATACTGCCGTCGCGGCTGCCGCGCGAATCGTCGTAGCGGTTAGCAGAACGGCAACCCCTGGGAATGAGGTCCCAGGACCCGCCGCGCAGCACTCGATTCGTTTCTCTGCGATCTCTTTCTACCCATGCACTCCCGTCATCAGGAGCACCCTCATAACTACTGTGATAGTCATCTTCACACCATTCCCAGACATTGCCGTGCACGTCATGCAATCCCCACTCGTTCGCAGGGAAAAGTCCTACGTCTGTTGTCTGCTGGCGGTATTCTCCTTTCGGCCCGTTATTGTAAGCGAAGTTACCGTCGTAGCGATATTCCCCTTCCAATCCATTGTTGTAAGTGAAGTTACCGTCGTAGTTTGCCAATTCGGTCGTGATCGTTTCCCCAAAATGAAATGGGGTTTCCGTCCCAGCCCGGCAGGCATATTCCCACTCGGCTTCGCTCGGCAATCGATAGTCTTTACCTGTTCTGGCAGACAGCCGTTTACAAAACTCTTGCGCATCATCCCAACTCACCCGTTCCACCGGGCGATTCTCTCTCTTAAATCTTGATAGATCAGGGTCGAGATCTTTCTCTACAGGAGAATAACCTGCCACCTCTCGCCATTGTGCCTGAGTAATGGGGTATCGCCCCAGATAAAAGGGTTGGAGAGTAACTTCGTGTTGGGGACGTTCATCACTGCCACTTTCGGGCTCACTTTCTGGGGCACCCATCGTAAAGCTGCCACCCGGGATGGCGATCATATCAAGCCCAATTTCTTCACCCGCATCACGACTCAAGATTTCGGTGTAGCCCCAGGCAACAGCCTGCCGCCGGAAAATGTTTCCTTCTAATAAAACAGCACGGGCTTGGGGATCACGTTCACACAGTTGCTCGATAAGAATTTCAAAGAGGTGCCCATCCAGGCAGATATCTTTCACAATTTCAGCGACTTTCCTACGGTGATCCAGTGTGCGGAGGCGTAAGGATGGAATAGGGACGGGTGGATCGGGGTAAGCGTGAAATATATCCTCGATAACCTGGTCTACAGTGGAGTCGGTGGGGATAGTCGCCAGTAGATAGTTTTCTAGCAGTTTTTGATAGGCTTTGTTGCCATGGGGAGATGGATCGGGGGTTGCGAAACAGGCGGTTTCAAAGTCGAAGCGATCCAGGATGGCAGTGATGGTGGCAGATTCGTATTCGCAGGATTGAAGTGGGGGGAAGTCGATTAGTTTGGCGACTTCGTATTCCAGATCTTCCAGAGGAAAATCGCTCTCTTTTGTTGACTCCTGCTCTGCTATTGACGGTGGTGCCAGTGAGTTTGCGATCGCCTCAAATTCGCTGCCTAACCCCCGCAATATCCTGGCAGAAACAGTCGCAAAGGCATTAAGAAATTCGGTCTCTTCGGAACTCTTGCCCGCTCCAGGCGACCGTAGCAGTGCCCAAAACTCGTTCACAGACTTCCCTAATCCCTGGGCAACATAGGCTGAAACTTTCTCAAACACATCGAATGCTTCCACGACGAGTGAGCCAGCACGCAGGCGATCGCGAACTTCATCATCCACCAGTTCATAGGCAATTCGCTCTGCATTTTCAAAAGTGGGGGTTTGGTCACCACTGACCTTGAGCAAACCACTCATCAACACCTCAGCGATATGCACAGCACTGGCATGAGGCAACATGGATTGCTTGATCAATCGTACAATCGGTAACGTAATAACCGGAGCCGATACCAGGAGTGCTGCTAGATCCCGTGAAAGTGGCGAGGATCTCAGCAAAAACGAATCAATCCGATCCTTCACGGAAGAGGATTGTATGGAAGATTTCTGTTTTGCTGGTTGAGCATCCCAAACGATGCCCAGGCTACGAGAGCGGCGATCGCCAGCAACGACTCGTGCCCAGCTTGAGAGCAAATCCTGCTCCAGTGTCACCACTGGCAATCGAACAAGATTAGGTTGCTTGAGGCTTGCCTGTAGACGTTCTCGATCCCAAACAGAGCGAGCAAACGGTTTCAAGTCATGATTAGGCAGCCCAAACTGTTTACCCTGAAGTTCTACCGTTACCGAACGTGCTAGCGATGTCCGAGACCACAATCGCTCAGGAAACACATGAAAGACAACAACTGGTAACTTCTCTGACCAGGTTGCAATCAATCGCCGCATAGTGCCATCGTGCCATGCCGGAGCGACGCAATCACTCACAACAACAATCAGGCGGCGGCGATCTCCCGTTAATAACTCACTGGGCTTATGGAGAATCCCCTTCCGGCATGTCAGCTCAACCTTTCCGACCGTATGCTGCAATCGCCAGATTCGCACATCCCGAAACTCACCATAGCGAGCTAACAGTCGATAAACATCCATCCCTAACCGCTGCCACAAACACATGGAGGGGCTGGAGTCGAACACTAACGCCACATCCAGCCAGAGTTCTGACTCTGGCTTAAGAACTGGCAGCCATACCCCGGTTTTAGCGATGCGCTCAACTGTCGCTGTCTCATCCAGAATTTTCCACAACCCGATCGCAACTTGTCGAGCTAAGGGACGTAATGCTCTTGCTAGTAGGAGAGCCTGGGAGATTGCAGGTGCATCTGGAACAGGAATCGGCTTGTAGTTCGGGGGCAGGGCCAGAGAGGATATCTTTTCCACTGGAGAAGGAACGATCTCCGCTTGGGGTCGGTGCGATTGGTTATCGACATCCGTACCTGTATTTAGATTAGAAGGTTCACGCTTTTGATCATTCTGAGCGTTTCCATCGTCTGAAATGGTTGTTGCAGAAACGTCAATCGTACTGTTATCAACGTCCTCAGGTTGCTCTGCAAGACACCATATTATTTCGGCAATCTCTTGACCAGTCAGGCCAAGCTTGCTGAGTGTCGAAACGAATCGTTGCAGTGATGGGTTGAGTGTTGATTCGATAACTAATCCTCCTCACTCAAGCCTTTCAGCAGAAGATCTTTAAGACTTTCCCGTTCATCCTGATCAGGTTTAATTTGTCGTGTAAGCAGGTACACGACATTCAAAAGTTGGTCAGTCGCGATGTCAGATGTTTCATCAGATCCCTTGGTCACAAACCCCTCAACCAGTTCCGTGACCTCATCCTGTAGCCTTACCCAGAGATCGATATCCTTTCCCTGCTTCAAATGGGCTTCAACAATGCGTTCCAGAGCTTTCCTATTCTGACTAGGATCTGGCATTCTTAAACGGATACAGCGACGGAGAAAGGCGGGAGGAAACTCCCGTTCCCCATTACTGGTCATGACAACAAAGGGAAACTCCCGACAAACGACTCGTCCCTCTTGGATCGTAGCAGCAACACTAGGATCGGCAGTTTGTACGCTCACTGATGCCTGTTCATCTTTGAAACGTACTAACTCAGGAATTTCATATTGCCCTTCCTCGAATAGATTGAGCAAATCATTTGGAAAATTGATATCACATTTATCGATTTCGTCAATCAGCAATACACGGGGTAGTCGTGACGGTAAAAAAGCAGTTCCTACGGGTCCGAGACGAATGTAATCCCCGATCGGTCTTTCTCGCTTGAGTTGAGTATCTTGTAACCGAGCAACAGCATCATAGCGATAGAGTGCATCCGGCAAAGTAGAGCGGGCATTCACCGGCCAGGAGAGAACAATGCCCAGTTTTAATTCATGGGCAACGGCATAAGCCAGCGACGTTTTACCTGCCCCTGGTTTACCTGTTACTAGAAGTGGACGCCGCAAGTGCAGCGCCGCATTTACCGCATTGAGCACATCAGTGTACGCATCGTCCAGGTAGAAGCTCTCACCCCTTTCTTTCCCTCGGATATCCTTTTCTGCCAGTTTCTGGATCTGTGCCCAACGAGACTCGCTCGCCTTACGCTCTTTTGCAAAATCTGCATCGGTCATGAACTTACGCCAGGCTGGAGCTTCCGGCATTTCTGCTAATGCGGCTGATTGCCCGTTGCCTAAAAATAGCTTCCACACACGTTTTGCCATACACGCCTCCCAAAAACTATTTTAGGCTCCAGGCCAGACAAAAAACTGTTCTTCTTCGGGTAACGGGATGTCTGGTATGTAAGTCGGATCTTCGTAAAACACACCAACACAATAACCACTGGTTCTTTGTTGTTGATCTCGTATTAGCGGGATTCGGTCCAGAAACTCAAACCGTGTGCCATCAGTAAGTTGCTCGAAAACGGTTGTAATTGTTGTACGACGCGGCTTACCCTCACACATCCATAGAGCCAATGGAATCCCTGACCTAACCAACCTTTGCCAGTTATCCTGTTCATCTGGTTTAAGCCAGTGTCCATAACACTGAAATCCTGAATATTGCTCAAATGCTTCTTGTCTAGCCCTATTAGACTGGAGCCAGTTCAAGTTTCGGAGAGTAGATCCGGCTTGATCAGGAACCGTGCTTTGAAAACGTTTCCATCCTCGCTGTAGTTGGTTGTACCACTCAACTGATTTTTCTTGATCCGGATCAAAGCGATCAGAACATCCAAGTACAATCGGATAGCTTGTCACCAGATCATTATTTTGACCATGCCAGGTTGATAAAGGTTGCCAAAGCAAATCGACCGGAACAAACAGCTCAATTGCTAGTTTCCAAGGATGACCCGAGCTAGAAAACAGCCTATAAAGTTTCCTATTTGTAAAATTAACAAGTCCATTTAATACGGATGGAAAAGTTTTTAGCTCAATGGCACATTCATCCTGCATTAAGGATTCTTGAACAAGACTACGACTGCCCAGATCTCGATAGTACAGTTTGGGATGGATACGGACAGTCCGCTTTTCTCTCTCTCTCCAAAAGATTGCAACTACCAGATGAGCCGAGCCTGGTTCCTCAACTAATTCTTCCTTTGGCTTTACTCGAACGATCGCATTGCTTGCCTCAGGTCCCCCAATCGGGGTTTCTAAAGCAGAGTCATTAAGGTCTTTCCGCAGTTTAATAATCCGTGGATCATCTTGATGCTTTAAACAAAATGTCGCATACAACTCGTTAATCCAACCTTCTGCAACGGCTTGCTCCAGCAGGGCTGCTGCCCAGCTAGTACGGCTAACTTCTGTATCAGGTAGGTCATCTAGAGCATATTCAAAGTGATCCGAGACAAACAGCCGCAGCACTTGGTTAGAGCGATAAAAACTCAGCAATGTTTTCCGCAGCGTTTTCTGATTGGGACCTGTCCATTCAATCATTGCTATCTACTGCTGAGGCTCACGTGGGGCTGGTAATAACGGAATTGCTGTGGTGTAAATCAACAGCAGCAGAGAACCATAGAGAGGCTGATAAAACGGTAATTCGGCAAATGGTCCCCCAATCGCAAACACCCAGACAAAAAAGGAGCCACAGGATAAGAGAATTTGTTGCCATGCTGTCGGCTTTCCCGTTTCTGCTGTTTGCTTGCGTGTCCAAAGGAACGAAAAGACCAACCCCGCCACAAATAGAAACCACAGCAAGCCCAGTCGCGATGTATTGTCAGCCTGACTTTGAATCAAGCCACTGCCTGCCAGCCATAGCCCAACCACGTCCGAGGGAATGTATTTCAACAGGCGGTCAAAATATGCATCCTTCTTCTCTTCAGCTTCACTCGACTCGTAGTCATACCAAACAATTCGACGTCCCATTCATCTCATCCTTACGCTAGGAAACCTGAAATCTCAGCCAAAATTGACGAGAGTAAAATTCCCTCTCGGATACTACCAAAGCTACGGGACATAGATGCATGATGCAGTGCCACCATGTCCCAGTTAGAATTAAAACAAGGGGAACCACTGGAACCTCCTTGAGTCCGGTTGACGTACCACACTCGACTACGACTGGTATCCACCTGAACAACACCACTGCCACTAAGGGAAACTTGCATCACGTTCCCTTGGGGATGCTGGAGAACGTTGAGACCATCGTTAGCAGAAACCAGGGATGACGCGGAATGAACAGGTATAGGTTTGAAATGGCCGGCCAATTTAATCTTAGGTTCTACCCGTAATAGGACGTAGTCGAGTTGGGAAGTTGGACTACAAGCCACAACCGGATCAGTTGCCGAGATCGCAAAGGTGTCAGGACTGATAGGCGTATCGTGTTCTTTGCTGACGAACCCAAACTCAAACAACACTGTTTTTGCAATTTCAACCAGGCGAGATTGCTCAACCACTGGCTTACTCAAGACATGGTAATTGGTCAACACCAGATCAGGGGCAATTAACACACCAGTTCCAGTAGTTGCCCGGTCGGTGAAAGATACTTTGCAGACGGCATCGGCAAGCTGTAAACCCTGCCGTAATAGCCCAACATCGGTTTCATAAGAGAGACGAGGTTGCAAAAAGGATTCAAGCTGGATATCGTCATAGGGTTGCGGTAGCTCAAAAGGCATTTCAACCGCGTCTGTCATCCCTGGCTCTAATACCACTACCTGTTGCAAGAATCCTTGCAGTCGGAGCATTAAATTTTGCACCTCTGGATTGCGCGGCCTTTCTTTATGCAAAGCTAGAATCAAGTCCAACACATCACCATCTTTACTTCCTTCTTCAAAATGATCGATCAGAGCATCTGCTGCAATTTTTGTCGCAGTTGAAGGGGCAATTTGATTAAGCTGGAAGTCAAAATTATCCGAAACAAAAATTTTGAGGGCTGAATAGTCCTTAAAACCTGAGGTTAAAGCCTCCCGCAACTGTTTGCGATCGCTCCCCGAAAGCTTCAGCATTGACTCCTCCACGCCATATCCACTGATTCAGCCTCAGACACTAAAAACAGCTGTGATAATTCAATCTACCGATTTCATTATCCTCACAAAAAATACATCTCTTTACGAATTCTGCTTGCATTGAATACAAAATTCCCAAATTGCAGGACGAAATCCCCCACTATGAGGAAAAATAGCGATCGCGCTTCGCGCGAAGGGGAAAGGGCTAAGAAACAGCCATCAGGGCTAAGGGACTAAGGGCTTAAGCGTTAAGAAGGAAGAGCCCTCGGAGGCACGCAACAAACACGAAACCCGATAAGGTTGTTGCGGCTGTCGCGCGAATCGTAGTAGCGGTCAGCAGAACGGCAATACCTGGGAATGTTGTACCAGGACCCGCCGCGCAGCACTCGATTCGTTTTGGTGCGATCTCTCTCAACCCAGGCACTCCCGTCATCTGGAGCACCCTCGTAGCTGCCGTGATAGTCGTCTTCGCACCATTCCCACAAGTTGCCGTGCATATCATGCAGCCCCCAATCGTTTGCTGGAAAACTGCCTACATCAGTGGTCTGACCTCGGGTTTTCGCTGTTGAATTGTCAATGTAGCTAAATTCTGTGTAGCTGTAGCTGTATTCAGTTCGATAGTTTGCCAGTTCCGGCAAAATTGTTTCCCCAAAATAGAATGGCGTTTCTGTCCCAGCCCGGCAGGCATATTCCCACTCGGCTTCAGTCGGCAGGCGATAGTCTTTGCCTGTCTCCCGTGAGAGCCGTCTACAAAACTCCTGGGCATCACCCCAATTCACCTTCTCTACAGGACGATTATCTCCCTTAAATTCTGACGGGTTAGGGTTAAGATCTCTGCCGCCCCCGTAGTCTGCTACCACTCGCCATTGCGCCTGGGTGACCGGAAAACGTCCCATCAAAAATTGCGTGACTCTGACTCGATGCTGAGGGCGTTCACGATTAAGACTTTGCGGTTCCGATTCCGGTGCTCCCATCACAAACGCGCCCCCCGGAATTAGCATCAGCGTCAGCTTAACGCCATTACCCAGGTCTTCGGTATAACTCTTATTAGTGCGCTTATAGCGGTATAGGGACAGGTTACTCGGAAGGGATGTTGGGGAGGTATCGACCATATCAATAGGTAAGCAGAACTATCTTTAGCCTATCCTGACTCTAAGCGGCTGTCTGCTGCCAGATAATTAAGTCAAGTTTGTGCAAAGCTATGGTTGCTTAGATACAGCTGAAAAACAGCGGCCCGGATCAGAATAGTCCGGTTAAACTAAGCCACCCATCACCGAGGCGGCTTAGTTTAACTCCCCTGCCGTCAGTCATCCTCCAAGTTTTCAGATGCCTCTCCGCTCAGGATGGCATCAACATTCTGCATTCCATGGAGAACCCGCAGAATCTCAACCCCACCCTTGATCGGATGGTAGAAAACTAAGTAATTATCAAAATCAGGAATGAACCAGCGGCGAGCTTCTGCTAACTCAGGAGACTTAAACTCCTGACGCATCCCCTTCATGGGCATCTGCGCTAGTTTTTCAAATGCCACTTCTGAGGCTGCGATAAACCGTTCTGCCAGGTCAGGATTAATCTTGGCAAGATACAGGACATGGTCCAGCAAGTCTTGTTTTGCCTTGGGAGTTCTCTTAACTGTTGGCACAGGTCAACCTACTGGGCTTGTCTAACGGTTCGCACGACCTGCCGTAGGTCATCCCAATCCGATTGAGTCATGTCAGTTGACTCGCCACTGGCAATCCCCTCCAGCAGAAGATCCTCTACCTGCTCCTGGGTGAACACCTTCGTTGGCATCGCGATCGCCGGACGTAGCAAAATTCCATCGGGTGTTTCCTCTGCAATGACCAGAGAACCTTCCTTTAACCCAAAGCGATTGCGTAGCTTGGCAGGAATGACCAAAGTTCCACGCTTGCCGACTTTGCTAGTTTCACTGACAGGGGGTGTCATAAATTCAGAGAATCTGATTTTCAGATTTTCATACATGAATATTCTCATTGTAGGCGATCGATTCTCGCCACACACTCTCTTGAGATTGAGCCGACATCCGGGCAATACAGTGGAGATGAGTGCAACTCGTCGATGAACTTTCAGTGGTGCTGTGACAATTGGAGACTTTGAAATGCAACTAATTGACTTGATTCAGCAAATCCTGCAGACGGGCACTCTGCCCCTGACGACGGAACGTCAACTCCAACGTCTACTCCAGGCCACAGTAACGGAGACACTGGACGACCACACCTTACTGCTGATAGACCATCTGATTGAGTCGCTCTGCCAGGGAGCCATTCGCCCCACAGCTTAAACCCCCTGCCCGAATAAACTCTAGCCGCAGGAATAGCTAACCTATCTCGTTGGAGAGGCAGAAACAACGGGTCAGGGGTGATAAATTCTGACCATATGATAAACACGGATAACGGATGTTCCGTTACTACCCAAACCCCTTACTCCACAAGCAGACCCTAACAATCCGTTGCAACAGCGTTGTTAGCTGAGGGACGCACCAGATCGCCCTCCAACACCGCCTCACCGATCACCTCCTGAGCGTTCTCGCAATGACCGATCACCCCTCACGACTGCCTTCTGGTTCGGATTCCACAACGGCAACTTTGATACCTACGATCGGGGTCGTCCTGATTCCTTGGGAGTGGAGCAATGTTCAGCCTGTGTTGATCAATCTGAAAACCGCTGTAAATCCATTTCAGTTCGGGCTGTGTATATCAAATGAACCCTAACTGTTGAGGAAAGCCATGAACCGTCGCACTGCAAAACTTTTATTACTCGATCTGGGTGTTGTTAGCATTGCCGCCCTACTGGGTGTGGTCACACTGGTTGCCATCCAGCCAGAAAGGAGCATCGCCGAAATTCGTCTGGCAGGAACCACCACAAAGCCCCTTGCTAAACAATTGCAGGGCAAACCCGTTTTCGTGGATATCTACGCCAGTTGGTGCCCTGGTTGCAAAAATATTGCTCCTACCCTCTCTCGTTTGAAGCAACAGTACCAGGGGAAAGCGCACTTCGTTGTCTTTGATGTCACCGATCGCGCCACCACCCAAATGGCTGAAACGAGGGCAAAAGAATTAGGGCTGAGTGAGTTCCTGAAAACAAATAAGTCCCAGACCTCTCTGGTTGCCATTATCGATCCATCCAATGGTAGGGTGCTGCGGCAGTTCCGCAATAATCCCAAACAAGGAGATTACACGGCAGTGCTGGATAATGCGATCGCCCAGATGAAAAAGTAAGGCAGAGTCGAATCGAGGGGGAGCATGGACACTTATTCATCCCCATCCCCCCACCTTCCCACTTCCTCACTTCCTTGAATCAGAGCGATGATTTCCAGCAAAAAGTCTGATTTGTCCCAGCGACGATCGAAAAAATGGTTCCTTCCGGTACTGCTGTTTTTTGGAACCCTGTTTCTGGTTGCGATCGCAGATCGGTTTACTGCCCTCTCCAGCGGCATCGATTACCTGATTTCCGTGGTTGAAAATGCCTACCAGCAGTGGTTTGAGCAGCAGAACACTGGCAATCCTCTTGTTCTTGTCATTCTGGCATTTCTGGGTGGATTGCTTGCCAGTTTTTCCCCCTGTATCCTGGCATTACTTCCCGTCAACCTGAGCTACATTGGTACGCTTAATATCGCCTCCCGTCGAGATGCCGTCCTCAAAGCCGGATTGTTTGTTCTGGGAGCGGTGACGGTTCTCAGCCTGTTTGGTCTGGTTTCTTCCTTTGCAACGGCTGTGATTGTTGACTTCAAAGGATATGTCCACCTGGTGATCGGAACCATCATCCTCCTGATGGGATTCAGTTTCGCCGGACTCTTTCATCTGCCTCTGCCCCAGACTCAGCTATCTCTACCTGGAGCGGGTCCCTTTGGTGTTGGTGTGACCTTCGCCTTAGTCAGTTCTCCCTGTGCCAGTCCGGTGCTGTTTGCGGTTTTGGCAGCTGCTGCTGCCGCCAGTTCCCAATGGTTGAGTGTGCTAACAATGGTGAGTTATGCCCTGGGTTATACGGCTGTGATCTTTTTTTCCAGCCTGTTTACAGGATTAATCAAGCAGAGCCGGGTGTTACTTCAGCACTCTGACTGGGTGGTCCGGGTGGGCAGCGCGTTGTTAATCCTGGCAGGGGGATATTATGTGGTCAGTGGAGTTCGCTGGTTCTTTTAACATGGCACCACCTGACCTGGAAGATATTCCGGTAATTGAAGCGATGCGATCGGGGGATCTCACGGCTCTGGGGACGCTCTACAACCACTATGGTGAAGCCGTCTATCGCCTGTCCTTGAGGATTCTGAAAAATCCTCAGGAAGCGGAAGACTTGACCCAGGAAGTTTTCCTGACCTTTTGGCGTTCAACGGGTTTTGACCCGCAACGAGGAACGCTGCTGGTATACCTTTTGACGATGACCCGTTCGCGGGCAATTAACCGTCTTCGGCAGGCAAAGTCGCGTCTGCAATTGCTCCAGCGCTGGAACCGGAACCGCCCAACGGATACTGCAAATGTCCCTATGGAAACCGCATCGCTGAAAGAGCTTTCCCAGCAAGTGACAGTCGCATTGCAAACCTTACCCGACAATCAGCGGCAGGTTTTAGAACTGGCTTACTATGATGGATTTAGCCAGTCGGAAATTGCCGAACAACTGGAGATTCCTCTGGGAACAGTAAAGACACGATCACGGCAGGGACTTTTAAAACTCAGAACACTACTAAAGGATTTGGTGGAATAACGATGGAACCCCTGGAACCCTCTGAACAATTAGAGAGCCTGTTAGCGGGGTATGTTCTTGGTGACCTGAGTCCTGAAGAGGTCGCCAGAGTAAAGCAATTGCTGGAAGGTGATCCGGCGATAGCCGCCGAGGTCGATCGACTGCAATCGACTCTGGCGCTACTACCGTTGTCTTTACCCTCAGAGACATTACCACCCAAACAGTTACAGTCCAAAATTCTTCAGGTAGCTCAAAGCGATGTCACTTCTCAAGTCAACGTAGCAAATGCACACCTAACTCAGCGAAGCATTCGCCAACGGAGATGGGTAGTGACTGTGGGAAGTATCGCAGCAACAACGATCGTTGCATTGGGTATTCAAATCTATCAGTTGCAACAGAAATTGGCGGTTGCGCGATCGCAGAATTTGCAATTGCAACAGAATTTGAAAATTGCTCAAGCCAATTTATCTCAGCTCCGACAACACGATGTCGTCAACAGTCAGGAACTTTCCCGCTATCAACAGGCGGTAGACCTGCTACGGCAACCGAATAGCCGGTTTCTCAATTTGAAAGGAACAAGCCAGCCCGCAACCGGGAGCCTATTGATTGCGCCGAAGACTGATAAGGCACTGCTGGCGTTGCGAGATGTTGCACCGTTGCCTCAGGGTAAGGTATATCGCATGTGGGCGATCGTCAATGGCAGGAAGGTGTCCTGTACGGACTTCAAACCCAACGCAAAGGGTAAGGTGTTTCTAGAAATTCCCTTGGACCAGTGGGGGGCAGCAACCGAGGTGGTTGTGACCGTGGAACCCGATCGTTACATGCCGCAACCAATCGGTGAAATGGTGATTACTGGAAGCTGACCAGCCAGCATCTATCAACAGATTTGTCAGCCAATCAGTTCCCTAAATTGAATCCAAAACCTTTGATGCGATGTAAATAAAACTGCGGCTTCTTCTACCTAACGCCCGACATCACCCGTCGCCCCAGGACTCTAAAAGTATATAAAACCCTCGTGTCGGCAGCCGGGTCGATGCTGTTAGATGGCGACCCCGTCATCAGTCGCTCCCTTTGAAATCTCATCAAGCATAGCCAAGTAATCGAAAGTGGATGCGCCATCCCTCTCATGATACCCCTCCAAGAATTTCCGGAAGAAGTTAAAGCTAAACTCTTTGCTCCAGAGCAACGCTGGCATTTCGTGGAAAGCATCCGCTAAGTCCGCGGCTTGCTCGGACATGCCACGGGGACCGAGCAAGCGAATCTCCAGTAGGGCATAGTACAGCATGCGAATCAACCCCTGGCGCTCCTCCTCTGTTGGCATCCTAGAATCCGGAAACTGCAAAGCCTCGCCCTCCGACTCTCACGTGTATCTACCCCTATATAGGGCTTGCTGCTAATAGACCATCTGATTGAGTCGCTCTCTCTGCCAAGGAACCATTTGCCCCACCGCTTGCCCCCCCTGTCCGAATAAACTCTAGCCATAGGAATAGCCAACCTATCTCGTCGGAGAGGCAGAAACAACGGGTCAGGGGTGATAAATTCTGACCATATGATAAACACCTATAACTAAACCAAGGGGAAGGAATCCACGAATAACGGAGGTTCTTTCCCCTTTAACCCTGACTGCCCCTGGCGATTTGCCCACCCCTGCAACAACCGAGAGAAGAACCATGCCCCCAGTTCTCCTCCATTCATCTCCAGTCGGTACCGATCCCACTCCAATCGGTACTCCAGTCCCAAGCCCTGCTGATTGAACCGGAAGCAATTATCCCTTACTCAGTATGGCTTTTTATGGGATAGCAATCAGAAAGCTCGATCGCCCACTGCGCCCAGATTCTAGAACTTCCGCCCAGGCGAACCTGCTCCCCATTCAGTCATTTCTAGCCCTGAAATGCCGATAAGTGCTACGTTCCAGGCGTTAATCCCAGTCCCTATCGGCGCTTAGTGCCCTTTCGCTCCCAGCCTTCATACTGCTGGGAAAGTGAGAGCAAAACCTTATCCCGATCGCTCCGAATTTTGGCCGAATCAGACAAAGTGAAGTGCTGTGTCAGCTCTGGCTTTCCGTCCTGGTTATGCACCAGGCGTTCCCCATCCTGGCGACGATCGATGCGAGTAAATCCACGCCGACGGCTGAAGATATACTGCTGCCCTTTCCAGTAGTTCCGCTGGAGCAAGTTCAGCATCATGTTGGTCGTCAGAATCATCTCCTGAGCTGTGGCCGTTTTTTGAGCCTCACTCAGGTTCGTGAGCTGTCCCTGGGAGACAACCTGCTGCCGTTCTAATTCCTCCACTCGCTGGCTCAAAGCATGAAGAGTCACCCGCGTTTCCTTCTCTTTTCGCAGGGCAAAGGTTTCATTCCGGGCATGGGCAACCAGGGTATCGATCTCGTCTTGAACGGGGGGTAATTGAGCGGCCAAAAAAGTGCTGACCCTCTGGTGATAATCCGGAGCAGATTCGTTGATTTCAGGAGCCGGTAAAGACAACGCTTTTTCCAGATCTGGAGTAGGAATTTCTCGCTGAATTCGACCGTAAAAATTCTGCATTGTTTCATGGTCTGCGATCGTCCCTCGGACTCCCCGCACGAGCCCCAATGGCTCCATAAATTTCGCGTACCGATCATGAAATTGACGCAGCTTTTCTGGCCCACCAAATCGATCGTCCCAACTCAACCATCCGGTCTCTCGATGCACGGGCACAATATGAGCGTGAATGTGTGGCGTTATCTCGTCCAAATGCAGCACAGCGGAGACACAATACGGCCCAAATTCTTGCTGAAGAAACTGGGTCACACCCTCGGAAAACTGGTCTACTTTTTCCAGATCAATCTCCCCATTCAGGCTGTTCTGTTTTCGATACCAGGTGGGGCTGGCGGTGAACAAAATTTCCCCCGCCAGGTTCGCATCAGAACGAATTTTTCGCTTCTGGGTAGTGGCATCAAGAATGACCTGAATCTGCTCCAAAAGCGTCTCGATATTACCCAATAACTGGCGGTTCGAGGGAGTGCGATCGGGGTCTGCATTTTTGGTTTCACGCGTCCGGTTGCAGTGCGCTTGCGAAGCTTTAATGGCACTCACTGACTTGAGGCGTTGCACCCGTGGAATGGCATAGTTCATCCTCCTAGAATTCCCCTTGATTTCCCAGATTCAAACCCGGAGAACCCCGAGTAAAACTGGGACAAAAATTTCAACTCAGCCTGACTCCATGGCTGAATACCCAGCAGCCTTTCCACTGAAATTATTTACAGTCCCTCTGTACCTCTATGCCCTGACCAGGAGTTTGATGGAACCAAAATTCACTCACTGCAATTATTTACAGTCCCCAGTATCCCTGTGCCGATTCGCCCCGTCATCTTGGTTGCCGACATAACAAACCGTGGGCCAGCTACCAATCGTAAAAACCTTGGCTAAATCCAGCAAGACAGCTCAGTTCACTCAGTTCCCGAAAGCACCCAAATGCCTGACAAGACATCTGGCTTGAGCTGACCCAGCAAGTCGCTGAACAGAGATAATCCCTGCTGAACGAATAATCAAAAGGCAAGAGGTACCAGGACAATAACTGGCATTTCTTTCTTTGAGCAGAAATTAAAAATAACGTAACGTTTGAATCCTATAGCCAATCGAGGCTTGAGGCACTTCAACCCAAAATAACTGCTACAAAAAAACGGGCAGGAACCCAGGACTCTATCTGAAGCACTTCTACCGAAAATAGCGTTACAAAAAAACTGGCGATAACTGACTTTTCTTTCTCTAAGCAAAAATTAAAAATAGATGATCGTTTATTATCCATACTAGGCAAGGGTTTCAGGCATTTTTGCCAAAATAGATGATCATAAAAAGTTTTGATGAAATAACCTCCTAAGATAAATAATTAAATTCCTCTGAAATGGCTGTTTCTAAAAATAAAAAACACTTGGATTGTTTACCCAACGTGGGTTTCAGGGCTTAAACCAAAAATAGATGATCATAAAAAGTTTCGGTGAACTTGAACCGTCTATTAAAAATAACGTAACGTTTGAATCCTTTTGCTGACAGAGGTTTGAGGTACCTCGACCTGAAATATCTGCTACAAAAAAACGGGCAGCACCTCGGCAGCTATTCAGGGTTAGGGCCAGCCAGCCAAAACGATGCAGGCAATTTTTACTGCTCAAGGAATATCAGGATTAAAAATAAAGTGACCGATATTATCCTTGCCTAGTCGGGGTTTGAGGCACTTTCGCCCAAAATAAAAGACCCGAAATTTTTGAGGTTTATCAAGCTCCTGTAAAGCTTTTTTTGGAATCACCCTGGCGGCAAAGCTGAGGCAAGGCCAGCCAGTAACAACATTGCAATCAGCTTTTCCTTGAACACTGAATTTAAGGTAATAGCCTGTGGAGACAGGCAGAATAAAAATAAAACAGGCGATATTATCGTTGCTTGGTCGGGGTTTCAGGCACTTTCACCCAAAATAAAAGAGGAGAAATTCTGGGGGATTATCAAGGCAACCTGGCAGCCACCTGGAATCACACTGGAAGCAAATTCGGGGCAGGGCCAGCCAGCAAAAGCGAGGCAATCGAATTTTTCTTAAAGAAGGAATATAAAACTAATAGCCTGTGGAGACAGGCAAAATTAAAAATAAAACAGGCGATATTATCGTTGCCTGGTAGGGGTTTCAGGCACTTTCACCCGAAATAAAAGAGGAGAAATTTTAATCCGGCCCTATTCGTAAAACCTTTACTCCGCAAGCCTTTCAGAGTTTTTGCTGTTTTTTGCTGTTTTTTGCTGTTTTTTTTAACCGTGAAATCGTAGAAAAATCAGGAATTTTAGAACCGAGCTTAAAGTTGCTGTTTTTTGCTGTTTTTTGCTGTTTTTTTGCTGCTTCCTTTTTGGTCAAAGATTTAACCCACTCCCCTTGACCACCAACAAGAAAAAATATGGTGCAGACCCTGGCCAGTCCTTTTACCTCCCCACCAGCGCGGAGGAACCCGAAGCCTTCAGGGTATGGGCGATCGACCGTTTATCCAGATGGCTGAGTGGTGGAGCCGCGTAATCTCTTGAACTAACGCCCCTGGTCTTTATCCCCAGGTTGCCTTCCATCGGCTTGCCTTCGTTGAGACTGATTTGACCCAGGATTTGGATGTCTCGGTTGGGCCTGTTGCTGAGCCTTTCGCTGGGCCTCAATAAGCCGGTCAAAATTCTGCCAGTCGGTATCCTCTAGCTTCCGATGAAGAATTTTTTTCCTTTTATTATCAAAATCTAATTTAGCCAGAATTAACAGGCTCTTACTGCCCTGATGACCCACAACCAGGACACTGCGATCAGGATGCCATTCTGCCCAATACAGTTTCCCTTCTACTCGAAGTTGGTTTTGCCCTCGTGTAACCCTCTCAAAGATAAGAAGAACCTCCTGCAGTTTCTGCCCTCGCTGGGTTTTCAAATCGGCTCGGTAGTAATAATTTTGGGAGGATTTTTGCGAAGAAGTTTGGGTTGGGGGCGAAGCTGGAACGGGGGATGGTGGTGGAGTAGATGGCGGAGGAATTGAAGCGGGGGGTGCAGGAGTGGAAACTTCAGGAATCTGCGGCTCTTGCTCACGTACTTTTTTCCCACCTGATTCGGGGTTTTGTTCGACTTTTGAGCTGGAATTTAGGCTGGAATTTGATCCAGAATTTGGTCCGAAATTTGCGTTCGGCTCAGGTTCAGCAGGTATTGCAGGATGGACAGCAGAAATAGGGGATGAAGGAATAGTTGGAGCAGAAGGCGGAGTGGAATCTGGAGTAGAAATCGATCGGGAAATTATCGGTCTGCGACACAGGGCTTGAATGAGTTCCCGATCACACTCCGGGTCGTAACTTAAACCCAGATATTTGACCAATCCTGGCTCGCTGTGGCTGAAACTATATCGGGTGCCCAACGCATGACCTGCCAGGGCCACTCCATCCAATCCGTAGGAGATCCCTTTGCTCTTGCCCGTGCGGGTAAATTGCACGCGTACTTCTACCCCTTCTTCCTGAAGTTTTTCAACCCACTCGGGCACAGTTTTGCACTGCGTTGCCGCCTGGTCGAGCAGGTGCTGAAGCTGTTTATGAACGCTCGGTTTTCCGGTTTTGATTTCGGCCTGGATCTGCTGCGTTGACTCACTTTTGCGATGAACTTCCCAGCTGCTCGGCTGGACTTCTAACCCATACTGTCTCTCTAAAATTCGCAGGACTTTTTGGGAGCGATACCGATCGTGGGATGTGGGAATTGCAGTCTGGGTTTCCAGATTAATTTTGGACCAAACCAGATGAACATGGGGATGATTTGTGTCCCGATGACGAACCACGATATAGGGGTACTTCGACAGTTCCTCCTGACAGAAATACGCCACTCGTTTCTGGAAATGCTGTTGAAGCAGCGATTCATCAAGATTTTTGAGCAATTCCGGGTGCTCGGCACTCAAGATTAAACCAGCGAGATACTGGTCGGCGAGGGTACCTAATTGCTCATCGTTGAGGTTTTCACCGGGCTTTAGGGACAACGACGCGTGATAAATCGGACGCTTAATTTTGCGGTTGAGACCAAGCGCCACATCGTACCGTTGGGTGGCCTGCTTGATGACCTGATTTAGCTGTTCCCGAGCCAAGTTTTTCAGGTCAAGCCAGGGGGCAGTATTGCCACCAATAATCTCAGCCCCAGGTTTGGATACCACGTACTTTAATGTGCGATTAGCCGAGGGATTTTGAAACAGTTTGGCGATCGCCATAGTCCCACCCTATCGCGAAGAAGAATTCAGTCGAGTTTGGATTTGATTCAGGGTTTCCAGCAGCGTTAGCAGGAGCTGGCGATCAGTCGATTTCACAGAAGAATCAGGCTGACTGTTCAGCCGCCGCGTGAGCTGATTTAAATTTGTGCCCATTCGGTTCAGCTCGATAATCACCTGCCGATCCAACTGGGAAGGTCTGGGGCCACTTTGGGGTCGATTTTTGGGCGGCAAAGGGGTGTCGTATAAGCGAGATCTGACCCAATCAGAGAGCCTGATATTTTCAGTTTCACACCAGGCTTTGAGGGCTTGATGTTGGTCTCTTGGCACCCGACAAGTCAGCATTTCTGTCGCGTTCTGATCTGGCAAGTTTTGAGCCTTCAAGCCTTGGGCCAGGGGTAAGACTGAAGCCATAATTTGTTCCAGACGTTCCTGGTCGCGCTGGCACTCCTGCTGAACGTCACGATCGAACTTTTCATTCTTATTTTTCACAGCTTTTCAAGCGGCTCATGTCCCGCCACCAACCAAAAATTTTCAACTCACTGGGGGTTCTCCAAGGGGCCTCCCTTGGACGAGCGCGGCGTATTACGTTGCATAGCTCGCCTACACAGAAAACTCCCTTTTTAAGGTGCCCCAGGCCGGAACGAAAAGCGCTGTGGTTTCAGGATTGTTCCAGGGTTTTTCCAGAATTTTTCACACGATAATCCCTGGTTCAAGGAACCAAAATAAAAATCCCCTGGCCAGCGATCGGTCAGAGGAAAGCAGAGGAGTGGATGTCAAATAAGAACTGTTCTAAGGGTAGTGAAGCTGGTGGGTACACCCTCAGTCTGAAGAGGTAGGAAACGGAGGTTGAACAGGAAAGTTATCTTCTTCCAAACTGGGTGGTTCGTTATTCTGGATACCTGGCAACGGCAGCTCATTTTGAATCAGCCAGTCCCGCACATACTGCACCCGCCGTTTGGCAATTAATCCGCGACGTTCCAGTTTGGTGCCAAACCGATCGACCACCTCTGATAGTGACTCAGCCTCTGGATAAATCTTCTCCAGGTATTCGCGTTTCAAGCTGGCCAGAGTAGCCGCAACTTTTGCCGCATTCTTCTCCTGCTGGAACTGGCCCATGTCTTCGTAAGTTAACCAGGCACGGGCGTAGTCGATCCCCTGCTTGACCTGATTTAATCCCCGCTCCAATAACCCCGATTTTGGTTCGGCCAAACTGGCATCCCAATCCTTCAGGGGGACCAGTTTTAAGTTGGGGTCGGCGGGTACTCCAGGAATCAAAATCTGTTCGCCTTTGTAGGGGGCAAAAATCCAGTAGCCTTCCCGCAGAGTATTCAAAAATCCACGGGTGCTGGTAGGGATATGACCAAAACTGCGATGGCTAAGACGCAGCGCATCGTAGCCACTGTCTTCTGAACCGAGGGCAAAGCAGGCCAGGTTGTAGGCTTTGCCACCGGAGCCTAATTTCAACTCTTCCAGGTTGCCGCTCTGGGTGATTAACCCCAGCTTTAAGCCCAATCCGGAGGCCTCACTCAAGAACCTCCGCATGATACCGAGGGCTTCCTTCACCTCCGGCCTCTCCAGGCTCAACTCGATGCTGTCGATCTGGCTCTCCCACTCGTCGATGAAAATCCAGACTTCCGATCGGTCTCTGTTCCGTCGCCGTTCTTCCCGCAAGTTATTCATGACCTGGAGGTAGCTATAGAAGTCCTGGGCATCTTCCATGAAATAGGCTTCGACTCCCAGGGGCATCGCATCGTCCTGCTTAGTGGTGCAGTAGAGAATCCGTTGGGGGCGGCGATATTTCTGAATCAGCCGAATAAAGTGACGCAAAAAAGTAGTCTTGCCGCTCTGGGTGGGGGCGAAAAATAATACGTGCTTGGTCAAACGAGCAGCGATGTGTTCCAGCACCATGGAATCGTAGATTCTGGCCTGCCCTGGGGGTAATTCCGGCAAGCATTCACTGTCACTGGATTCGGGTGCTTTAAGTAGTGCTCCTTCTACTCCCTCTACGCCTTCTAACCGCTGGGCATCCAGCACATCCAGGGGCGTGTCGAGGTCGGCAGCTAATAACCGCTCCTGGGCCACACCCGAATATTTCATCCAGGCGTCGGGGGAGTCTTTAATTTCCCGAATCTTCTTGAGCGAACTTTGGGTGTGGTTCCAGGCATCGAACAGGGCCACCAGGGTTCCCAGAGGAGCCAGCCACCAGATTCTGGCCAACAGGGACAGGCCAAAAGAGCTACCCAGAATGCCGTAAAAGCTGGTCCAGTTCACACAGTTAGAAGCGACATCATTAATAGTGGCCCGTTCCAGCAAATCAGCCAGGGTGGGTTGCAGTTTTGCCATTGGGAATCTCCATTGGGGAAGAGGGCGAGGAAGCGGGATTTGAAGGGGATGAGGAATAGGAGGTATAAGGCACCACGTAGAACCGGGGAGTGGAGCGAGGAAGAGAAGCGGCTTTGGACTTGCCAGACTTGGAGGTATCAGATTCCGAGTCAGAAGTGGTGGTGGAGCTAGAGCCAGAGCCAGAGTCAGAATCAGATTGCTGGAAGCGGGACTTGAGGGAATCCACCAGTTGCCCCAGGTTCGGGAAGCCATCACTGGATTCTTCGATCGCCAGCTTCACCGCGAGGGGGATCAGCCAGACCGTACCCAGGGTTTTCCAGACGTTTTCCCAGACAATTAGGCCAGGATTCATGGTCAGAATGACGGTGCCCAGGCTAACACCGGGCTTGATAATTGGCGTGAACAGAAACAGAACGCACAGCAATAAATCAATTCCGGTGAAGATCAGGGCCAGCCACTTAGCCCGAATGAGCCTCTTGTGGCGGATGGCTTGCTCTTCTTTGAGCTGCACGACCAGTGGCTTCAGGTCTTTATCTTTGGCTTTTTCGGCGAAGTCCAGCAGCTCGGCAGCTTTGTTATGCAGTTTCTCCATCAGGATGGGACGAATCTCGTTGGCCTGAATCAGCCAGAAAGCGGCGATCCCAATCCAGATGGCCAGGGCACTGGCAGCTCCCAGATTAATCAAGACCCGTTCGTAGGCTCCCACGTTGACATAGGCCAAATAGGCCACAATCACCATCAAAGAGAGGAAGATAACCCATTGAAAAATGGTCAGAATAAGGCGCAGCATTCGCATCGGCTAAGCCCCCTGTTTTTGAGGTTGGGGTGGAATTTGAGGTCGGAATTGGTTCTGGGGCGGTGCGGCAGGCTGCACATCTTTGTAGAAGCGCCGGAAACCCTGCGGATCTAGGACTTGCTTGGGAGTGGTGGAATACAACCGAGCGAACTGAGTGACAATACCTCCGCTCATCACCCCGGTGTTGCCGCTGCTATCGCAGATCAGCACGCCATCGGGAATATCCAGGTTAGTGGTCGGGTCTTTTAATGCCATCCCAGGGGCGATCGCAATGCCCTGGCCGTTGCCGTTGGTGGGTACCCGACAGTTGGATTTGTACCGCTGCAGGGCGATTTCGTCTTCTCGGGCAACTCGTTCAGCCTCCAGTTGACGCAGTTTGGCTTTGGTCTGAATTTCGGCTTCGGTTTGCTGCTGGAGCAAGTCCAGTTTGGCGTGGTTAATATCGGTAGCCTGGGTTTCAGCTTGCAGGGTTCTGGCTGCACTCATCTGAGTCTGAATATTGTCTTTTCCAAGGGTGATCCCAATCCCGGCAAGCACCAGGAACAGAACCACCCCCAGGGCGGAATCTTTCATTGGGTTGACCTTTCGGTAAATGGATAATGTCTGTCTGTCTGCCTGCCTGCTTGCTTGTCTGTCTGTCTGCTTGTCTGCCACCCGCTTCTAGCGAGGATTTGAGCGAGTTTTATGGATACCAAACAGACAGACAGAATGAGACAGACTATTAGTAAGCAAGGGCACAGATTCCGGCTCCCCAGGCTTCGGTAATGCCGGTCAGGGGAAGCGGATCAACCAGCCAGCAGGATTGGAGAAATCGGCGGAATCGTTGAAACACAGGGATCTCCTGGGACTTAGTAAACAGGCAAAGCTCCAGCGGCAGAGGTAGGGGCGATCGCGGGATACTGCCACTGGTAGGCGGCATCAAACCCGCTGGCCAGGTCATCAATGGCGGATTCCAGAATCTCAACCTCTTCCAGGGCATCGGAGGGATCCGAATCCCGGCGTTTTTTCTGCTCGGCCAATTCCAGCAGGTCTTTCAGAAAAATTCGTTCATCTTGCAGGTAGGCCAGCCGATCGCTCAATACTTCCAGGGCATCACCCCGACGCTGTTCGGCTCGTTCGAGGGCTGAGGTCAGTTTTTCCAACTGGTTGCGCTGTCCGGTGGCCATCTCTTTTTGCTTGTCCAGGGCCAAAGACTCGGCATTCTGGGCAAAAGAAGAATGGCGATCGCTCTGGTTTCCTGATTTGCGGCGGGGTTTGCCTTCAATCGAGTCTTTCAGGGCATTGGTGTTGATTGGCATGGGTTGAAATTTCCTTTAGTAACAGGTTGCGGAATTTCTCAATAGAGCGGCAGCGTTTAAGAAACAGAACAAGCCGGGTGAGGATCTGGAGATCCTCGCCGGTGTACATTCCGTACTCATTTGGCTCAATACACAATCCACTAAGCCAGTGGCATAAAGTCCGCTTTGGAACCTTTCGCCCTCTAACCTTGGATAACTCCCAAGACAACTCTTGAAGAGAGTAGAAATGGGATTCAATCACCTGAGCTACATACGTTTCAGTCATTTCGTTGCCACTGAGTTGCTACTGCATTGCAACGGCAATAAGTATGCAATGAATGCAAGATAGCATATACTGCATATACAGCATAGGCCAAATGAACAATTTGATCTATTTGTGCTATTTGTCCAAAGATCAGCCAAAATAGCGGCAGAGCTTTGAGGCACGCTTTGATGTGAGCGAAGAGGAAAAAACTGTGAGTCTTAGGGTTTTCATGCCTGAAGAAGTCAGGACAAAATTTAAGTCTGAATGCGTCCTGGAAGGAATCTCAATGTCAGAAAAGGCAGTTGAGTTAATTCAGGCGTGGCTTAAAGAGAAAGCAAAATCAAAGTAAATTCCCAGTTGATTACTAAACGCTCAACGCAAGGAAGTTGCTAGAAGCAAGAGACGCGTTTGGATTTCTATATTTGACAACCGAGGAGATTGACTAATGCTTTAGAAGACCTGAAAGCCAAAAACCCCAACTGGTGGAACAGCAGGGGTCAAAAGGCTTTTTATTCAGTTGAATGATAGGAGCGGGAACGCTAACGATGCTTTGACGGGCAGGATGTTAGGTTACCCAGCTTTGCTATGCCAATTTTAGTGGCAATTTGTCAAATGGTGCAACATCTTTGACGAATTGGCACAAATTTTGCATGGCTTCCTATCTGTCACCGCTACAGACATTAGGGAGTTGTATCGTGCATCCAAACATTTCGACCAACCGGGAGGCAAGCCTATGACCCTGGCCTCCAAACCCAAGTTTCAATCAATCCAGGAATCGACGGATTTCTTTCTGGCCCTCTTTCCCCACCGCTATGACTACCTCTGGGCCGAGCACCCCCAACCCACCGAACGCCCCGACTGGAAAACCGAGAGCCGTCATCCCCTGAGCGATCGCTTAATCCAACAGGGTTCCTACCTCTATGGCGTGCGCTTTGGCCCCACCACCCGGTACATCCTGCTCGACATCGATAAGTGCAGCATCTACCACCCCAGCCGCGATCGCTTCGCCTGGAAACGACTGCTTGCCGCCCTCGAATCCCTCGGTCTGGTGCAGGCCGTTCTCTGCACCTCCAGCTACAGCGGCGGGATGCATCTCTATATCCCATTCCAGGAAGAACAGAAAACCTGGGAGATTGCCCTGGTCGTCAAAACCCTGCTGGAAAATGCCGGCTTCAAACTTACTCCGGGGCAACTGGAAGTTTTCCCCAACTGCAAACCTTACAATCCTCAGGGCAAACCAGAGCTCTATAACGGGCACCGGTTACCCATGCAGGCAGGCTCCTATCTGCTCAATGCAGACCTCCAGATGATCTGGGGCGACCAGGCCACCTTTGGACAACAGTGGCAGTTTGCTCAACGGCGCAACACCATCAAGAAATCGACCCTGGCTCGAACCCTCAAAGCCGCTCGGCGCAAGCAGTACCAGATCAGCCACAAAGCTGACAAATTCCTCAACGACCTGAACACCGAAATCGAACAGGGCTGGACAGGCAAGGGGCAGACCAACCGGCTCCTGGGTCGGATTACGATGCGTTCCTACATCTTTGCCCATGTGGAAAATGGAGGCGATCCCCTGGAAGGAGAAGCCCTGGTCCATGACGTTATAGCGATCGCCCAGTCTCTCCCCGGCTATGGAGACTGGTGTCAGCACCAGCATGAAATCGAGAAACGGGCCAGGGAATGGGTCAAAGCGGTCGAAACCAGCCACTACTTCCCCTACAACACCCAGAAAACGGCTTCTTCTTCTCCTACCAACAAAACGAACCCGATTGAGCGCTCCTGGAACCAGCGACAAAAACTCAGTGCCAAAGAGCGAATTCGCCTGGCCCTGGCAGACTTGCTGGAAAAGAATGCCCTGCCTGCGGGTGCCAAAGCCCGGATGCTGGCGCTGGCTCGCTACCACATCAGCGGCACTACGCTCTACAAATATCAGGAGCTTTGGCACCCCTTCTATTTTCAACCAGAGAATAATGCCGCTTCCCATAAGGGGCTTGGGGCGGATTGCCTTGAGGAGGCATCCGCCCCAAGAAACCCCCCAAACTTATTAGGAGAAATTGGGTGTAACTCCTCTGCTGATGGGCATTCCAGCCCTATGGAAGTGGCAGAACCAGTCTCAACAGGCTGTAACCTCACTCCTGAAGCGCGTTTGAGGGGTTTTCAGGCGTTTCAGATCGTCAAACAACAGCGGCAGCAGGTCAAGCAAGAGCAGTCCAGGCAGCGACAAATTGCCAGAATGCAGAGGTATTTAGACTCTGGTGATCCGATTTTGATAGCTGAGGCGATCAAATGGGGACAACAAAACCCAGGTGTGCTGGAGTTTCACCAGCTTCAGTTGCCGATCGGGTAACACAACACTCCAATCTATCGTCGAATACTGTTCTTGAGCGCTGCGTAACCCGGAGCGTACAGGGTTTCATTTCAGCGGAATGCGCGAACCTGGCTGCTATGAATCCAGCCACCTCCACAGGCTCTAGTTGAGTACCAACCGTTGGTAGGCTCGACATAAACCTGGATCACAGTCATCCGATCAATAGAGCATTTCACAGCGCCTCCCGGCGAAGACCGGACGTTAAAAGGTTTCTTGCCAAGAATGCAGGTAAAAGCCAGGAGTCAGGCGGAAAAAGCACGCAGACAAAAGAGAACTGACGGGAAATTCCAACTCGCCCTTCCCTTTTCAGGCGAAATTAATCTGTAATTTCGTCGATGCTGGGTGCTGTTAAGTTAAAACCGGATTTGGCAAGGGGACTATAGAAAAGTTACCTAGCATCCGGAAACCAATGGTCTTGTGTCAGCATGTCAACCTCACCAGTAGACCAATTCTTTGAGAAGCCGATTCTCAACTCGCCCTACGAGTATCCTGCTCAACATTGGGAACTGGATAAAGAAGGACAACCAACCAACCAAATCATTGCTCGAAGGCGCAGGGCTGAGTATATTACTCCGATTCCTAAGCCCAAAAAACGCCGATCGCAGGGTATTCAGGGAGAGCTGAATCTGTACAGCGGGGATGGGCTATCCACAGATTCGCAGCAGTATGACCCTACAGGAAACATCAACAGCATTCGGGAACAGGTTGAGGCATGGCGGCGACTGCCCAATCCCGAAGACTGGCGCGTAACGCCAGAGACGGCTCGGCTACTACAACACTGGCGACATCACCAGTTCCAGGGAATCCGTCCGTTTTTTTGCCAGGTTGAAGCGGTAGAAACTGCCATCTGGTTAGCAGAGGTTGCTCCAAGTCTAGGGAAAAAGGGTGAGCAGTTCCTAGATTTAGTCGCTCGGGCAAACAAAGATGTGAACCCTGAACTATTCCGAGTGGCCTTAAAGCTAGCCACTGGAGCCGGGAAAACCACTGTCATGGCAATGATTATTGCTTGGCAAACGGTGAATGCTGTTCGTCATCCTCAAAGCAACCGCTTTACGCGGGGTTTTCTCATCGTGACTCCGGGGATTACTATCCGCGATCGCCTGCGAGTACTCCAACCCAACGACCCCGACAGCTACTATGCCAGCCGGGAACTGGTGCCAGGGGATATGTTGCCAGATATTGCCCGCGCCAAAATTGTCATCACTAACTACCATGCCTTCAAGCCACGAGAGCGGATGGATGTTTCTAGAGTGGGTCGAGCCTTGCTGAAGGGTAGGGGCGATGACCTACAAACCCAGGAAACGGAGGGGCAAATGCTCCAGCGGGTGATGCCAGAACTGATGGGCATGAAGAATGTGTTGGTACTGAACGATGAAGCCCACCATTGCTACCGGGAGAAACCCCAGAATGATGACCTGGACGATTTAACTGGAGATGATAAAGAGGAGGCCAAGAAAAATAACGAGGCTGCCCGGCTCTGGATTTCTGGTATTGAGTCGGTTAAGCGCAAGTTAGGCGTGAATATTGAGTCGGTTAAGCGCAAGTTAGGCGTGAATCTGGTGTATGACCTTTCGGCAACGCCCTTTTTCCTGCGTGGTTCTGGCTATGCCGAAGGAACTTTGTTCCCCTGGACGGTTAGCGATTTTTCTCTCATGGACGCGATTGAGTGTGGCATCGTCAAGCTGCCTCGCGTTCCCGTAGCAGACAATGTGCCCGGGGGCGATATGCCTAAGCTTCGCAACCTGTGGGAACACATCCGTAAACGGATGCCCAAGAAAGGACGGGGAGCAGCGAAAAATCTCGACCCGCTCAATTTACCTCCACAACTCCAGACAGCTCTTTACGCGCTCTACGGACACTACGCAGAAACCTACGAACTGTGGGAGCAGGCAGGAATTAAGGTACCGCCTGTCTTCATCGTAGTATGCAACAATACCTCGACATCCAAACTAGTTTATGACTTCATATCAGGCTTCTATCGATTGAACGAGGACACTGGAGAAAGAAAGTACAACGAAGGAAGATTAGAGCTATTTCGCAACTATGACGAACATGGCAACCGATTACCCCGTCCTCGCACATTGCTGATTGATAGTGAACAGCTAGAGTCTGGGGATGCCCTGGATGACAACTTCCGTAACATGGCCAGCGACGAAATTGAACGCTTCCGACGGGAACTGGCCCAACGCAACGGTTCAGCCGCCTCTGAAAAAATTACCGACCAGGACTTGCTGCGGGAAGTGATGAATACGGTTGGGAAACCAGGGCGACTGGGTGAACCGATTCGCTGTGTTGTATCAGTTTCCATGCTGACGGAGGGATGGGACACTAATACCGTCACCCATGTCCTGGGAGTCAGAGCCTTTGGCACCCAACTGTTATGTGAGCAGGTGGTGGGTCGGGCATTACGCCGATATTCCTATGACCTGAACGAAGACAATTTGTTTAACGTCGAGTATGCCGATGTTTTAGGGATTCCATTTGATTTCACAGCGAAGCCGGTGGTTGCTCCACCTAAACCACCGAGGGAAACCGTCAATGTCAAGGCAGTCAGACCCGATCGCGACCCTCTGGAAATCCAATTTCCTCGGGTGGAAGGGTATCGGGTAGAACTACCAGAAGAAAAGCTGAATGCCCACTTTACCAAAGACTCGGTGTTAGAGTTAACACCACTGCTGGTAGGCCCTTCCATCACTCAGAACCAGGGAATTCTGGGCGAAGCAGTGGAATTAAACGTGAAACACCTGGCCGATATGCGCCAGTCTACGATTTTGTTTCACCTGACCAAGCATCTGCTTTACTCCAAGTACCGCGATCCGGGGGAAGAACCCAAGCTGCACCTGTTCGGCCAACTCAAACGGATTGTGCGGCAGTGGTTAGATGGGAATTATCTGCGGTGTACAGGAGGTACATACCCGGCCCAGTTGATTTACCAGGAAATTGCCGATATGGCCTGCGATCGCATCAAGGCTGCGATTACGGAAGCGATTGTGGGCGATCGCCCCATCAAAGCCATTCTGGATGCCTACAACCCGACTGGCTCGACTGCTCACGTCAACTTCAACACCTCAAAATCCACACTCTGGCAGACCGACTCGCGACGTTGCCACATCAACTGGGTGGTCTGCGATAGCGACTGGGAAGCCGAATTTTGCCGGGTGGCAGAGGCTCATCCTCGGGTCAAAGCCTATGTAAAGAACCAGAACCTGGGGCTGGAAGTCCCCTATTTGTTTGGCTCCACCCCTAGAAAGTATCTGCCAGATTTTATTGTGCAGGTGGATGATGGACGGTCAGATCCACTCAATTTGATTGTGGAAATCAAGGGCTACCGGGGCGAAGATGCCAAGGAGAAAGCGAACACGATACGGGTTTATTGGGTGCCAGGAGTAAATAACCTGGGTAGCTTTGGCCGTTGGGAGTTTGCCGAATTTACCGAAGTTTTTCAAATTGAATCTGCATTTAACGAGCTTATTAACGAATTTGTTTCATCAGTCAGGGAGGTTGCATGATGGTTGTTCCAACATTGGGGACATTGGTAGAGGTTAGTTTGCGTGAAGCCTGGAACCATGAGGCGCATAGTTTCACTCCCTGGCTAGCGGAGAATCTCGACAACATCGCGAAAGTGATTGGGATTCCATTGGAGTTAGAGGGACGAGAAGTTGCTGTAGATACCTTTTCAGCCGATATCCTTGCCCGCAATCCTCAGGATGACAGCCTCGTTTTGATTGAAAACCAGCTTGAGAGTACAGACCATAGCCATCTTGGGCAAATTATGACCTACTTAGCTGGCCTACATGCCCATACCATCATCTGGATCGCCGCAGACTTCCGCGAAGCCCATCTTTCCGCCCTGAAGTGGCTCAACGAAAATACCGTGGAACCCTTCTCATTTTTCGCAGTGAAGGTGAAAGCAGTGCGGATTGGTGATTCGCAAATTGCACCAATGTTTGAGGTGGTGGGTAGACCGAATGAATGGGAACGTCGCCTGCAAGCGATCGCCCAGGAAACTCGTCCTATATCCAGTGTGGGGCAATTTCGGACAGAGTTCTGGACTCATTACCTGAACCGTTTCCCGGATGAACTCAAGCATGGTGGGGTAGGAGGAGCTACCTCAAGGTGGCGAAGTTTGAGTGAGATAGGACTGGCAATCTCGCTGTATGTGGCACAGAAGGAAGTAGGCCTTTTCATTCGCGGTCTACGCGGAGCCTCCCAGCTGGAAGTGTTCGATCTGCTCGTCCCCCATGCAGATCAATTGACTGAAATCACTGGTAGCACGTTGGGAAGCCCAGAGCAAAAGTACTTCTTCTTGAAAACCTCTCAGGGTAATACGGCCGATCGTGGGAATTGGGACACCTTGGCGGATTGGCTGCACAGCACAGCCGATACCTATGAGTCGGCCTTACGCGCAATTTTGACGGAGCAGAACTGATGCCACCCAAATCGCCTAAAAACAAAAGTGTTGAGGCCCTCAAGCATGAGGAAGCCAAGCGCAAGAATATTCCCACAGCGGAGTATCAGTCGGTGATGGCGGAGGAGGAAAAGAACCCGGTACGGGTGGCTTACGAGCGGCGTAACCGGGATTTAGACCCCCAACTGGTGTGGCGGGGCAAGGATGAGCAGGACTGGTCAGATCTAGTGGTTCATGCCCCACCGCTTTACATTCAGGAGAAGGTACACCCGAAGGTCTTGATCGATGACCTGATGCAGCGAACGGAGTCGCGGCAGGATGCCCAGCTTGACCTATTTGCCGATTTTAATGGTTTGCCGAAGGAATCTACCGGGACAGACTTTTACCAGCACGATGCCAACTGGACCAACCGGATGATTTTGGGCGACAGCCTTCAGGTGATGGCATCCCTCGCAGAACGGGAAGGCTTGCGGGGCAAGGTGCAATGTATCTACATCGACCCGCCCTATGGCATCAAGTTCAATTCCAATTTTCAGTGGTCAACCACCAGTCGCGATGTCAAGGATGGCAAGGTGGATCACATTACCCGTGAACCGGAGCAGGTGAAAGCGTTTCGAGATACCTGGCGGGATGGGATTCACTCGTATTTGACTTACTTGCGCGATCGGTTGACGGTGGCACGGGATTTGTTAACCGAGAGTGGTTCTATCTTTGTGCAAATCGGTGACGAGAATGTTCATCGAGTTCGAGTGTTGATGGATGAGGTATTTGGTGAGAATAATGTTGTTTCTGTTGTGTCATTTATAAAAACTACTGGTCAAACTGATAACCTCTTAGCTGGAGTCGCCGATTATATTCTTTGGTATACAAAAGATTTCAATTCCGTAAAGTATCGTCAGCTTCATCGCCTGAAGGAAATTGGCGGTGAGGGAGCAAGCGGTTACACGCGTATCGAGGATAAATGGGGATTTCGACGTGCATTAACTGCTAATGAGAAAGCAAACTTAAATAGCATTGAAAGCTTAAGTAAAATATTTACCTCAAGCGATTTAACCAGCCAAAGCCCTGGAACCCGATATAGGATCAAATTTGAAGGTAAGGAATTTTATCCAAAAGGATATTGGAAAACCGAAGAAAGTTCAATGCCTCGCCTTATCAAGGCTAGACGATTAATTCAGTCAGGCAGTAACCTTAGATATGTTCGTTATTTTGACGATTTTCCTGTTTACCCCGTAAATAATAGTTGGGGAGATACAGGTGTAGCAGGATTTTCAGCAGAGAAGCGATACATTGTTGAAACCTCCACGAAAGTTGTCGAACGCTGTATTTTGATGGCAACAGATCCAGGAGACCTCGTCCTCGATCCCACCTGTGGTTCTGGTACGACTGCCTATGTCGCTGAGCAGTGGGGACGACGCTGGATCACCATTGACACCTCCCGTGTTGCCCTTGCCCTCGCCCGTGCCCGCATTATGGGTGCCCGCTATCCCTACTACCTGCTGGCAGACTCCAAAGCAGGGCAGCAAAAGGAAGCTGAAATTACTCGTGCCTTACCCTCTGAAGCTCCCACCTACGGCGATATTCGTCAGGGCTTTGTCTATGGGCGAGTGCCCCACATCACCCTCAAGTCTATTGCCAACAACGTCGAAATCGATGTCATCTGGGACAAGTTTCAAGAGATTTTAGAACCCTTGCGGCAGTCGCTCAATACAGAACTCGGCAAAACCTGGGAAGAATGGGAAATTCCCCGTGAGGCAGACCCAAAATGGTCAGACCAGGCCAAAGAACTACATAGCCAGTGGTGGACCAAGCGCATTGCTCGCCAAAAAGAAATCGATGCCTCCATTGCCGCCAAAGCTGACCAGGAATTCCTCTACGACAAACCCTACGAAGACAAAAACATCGTTCGGGTAGCTGGCCCCTTCACCGTCGAAAGCCTCTCGCCTCACCGGGTCATGGTCGTTAACGAAAACGACGAGTTGGTAGACCCCAGTCAACCCACCAAACCCGAACGAAATACGGATGCTGCTGACTTCGCCAACGTCATCCTGGAAAACCTGAAAACTGCTGGAGTGCAGCAGGCCCACAAAGAAGACAAAATCACCTTTACCTCCCTCACCGGCTGGCCCGGAAAATACATTTGCGCTGAAGGCCGTTACCTGGAAGGCGATAGCGAGAAGGAAAAACGGGCTGGCATCTTCATTGGCCCAGAATTTGGCACGGTGACTCGTCCTGACCTGGTTGCTGCCGCCCGGGAAGCAGGCGATGCCGGATTCGATGTGTTAATCGCCTGCGCTTTCAACTACGATGCCCATTCCAGCGACTTCACCAAGCTGGGACGCATTCCTGTCCTCAAAGCCCGCATGAACGCCGACCTGCACATGGCAGATGAACTAAAGAACACAGGCACCGGCAACCTGTTTGTCATCTTCGGTGAACCCGACATCGAAATTAGCGATGCAGAGAATAATCAAATTCAGGTCAAAATCAACGGGGTTGATGTCTTCCATCCCCAGTCCGGCGAGGTGGCATCCAGTGGCCCCGAAGGCATCGCCTGCTGGTTCATCGACACCGACTACAACGAAGAAAGTTTTTTCGTTCGTCACGCCTATTTCCTTGGAGCCAGCGATCCCTACAAATCACTCAAAACGACCCTTAAAGCTGAGATCGACGAAGATGCTTGGGCATCCTTATATAGTGACACTTCTCGTCCTTTCACCCAACCCAAATCAGGACGCATTGCCGTCAAGGTGATCAATCACCTGGGTGACGAAGTAATGAAGGTATTTAGTGTTACTTGATGTCTTTCTCAATTCAGAACTCGATACAAGGAAAAATCTGAGGGTAGTAAAATGCTCCAAACTCATCTACACGTGCTTGTCAGGAAAATAGCTGCTTCTTTATTCACTATCTTTGCCATCTGCAGCTTTAATCTGCTCTTTACCTGGAGTGCGCTTGCTGACAATCCCGATGATGTGAATCGCCTTGTATCGACGAATAGCTGCTACAAATGTGACCTGACTGATATAACTCTCACAAAGCGAGAGTTTAGCGACTCATACTTAGTAGAGTCAAATTTATCGGGCATCATTTTGTCAGAAAGTTCCCTTAAATCGGCTAACTTGTCGAAGGCAAATTTACAGAATGCTCAACTTCAAAAAGTTGATCTGACTAGTTCTAACCTGACAGATGCCAATTTGGAGAACACGAATTTTAGCAACGCAACCCTCAGTAATGCCAATTTCACCCGTGCCAATCTAAAAGGCGCAATTCTTCGAGATGCTCGGCTGTGGGGATTTGCTGGTCTCGCCAACATGACTCTGGCAAATCTAAGTGAAGCGGATCTTTCAGGAGGATTACTCAATGATATTAGTTTCCTGGGAGCTAACCTCAGCCACGCCAATCTGGGCGGTAACACCTATTTAAGAGGTGCTGACCTACGCAGAACTAACCTTGAAGGTGCTGATCTATCTGATAGTGATTTATCAGGCGCTAAACTCAGCCATGCCAACCTTAAAGGCACAAATCTGGCAAATGCAAACCTGACACGAGTTGATTTGTCAGCATCTGATTTAACAGGCGCAAATTTCCAGGGTGTCAATCTAACAAAAGCTGTCTTAACTGACACTGTGGGTCTCGAACCCTATGGAGATTACCTACTCAAGCAGGCGGAAACATCTGCAAAGATGGGGAATTTGCAGGAAGCAATTGATTACTTAGATAAAGTACCTTCTCAAACCCAGGCCTACTCGCAAGCACAAGACCAGATGTTGAAATACATGACGGAACAATAGCAGTTTAGGTGTTGCTAGTTTCTGTATAGGGCTGAAACGGGACGCATCCAGCCATTAGACCGTATGGGTTACGCTTTGATAACTCATCCTAGAAATCATAGGTTGGTTTACTTACAGTTATGGAATTCCGCATTGCCGACACTTTCACCGACAGCCTGACCAGGCTCACCGGGCAGGAGCAGAAAGCTGTCAAAACCGCTGCTTTTGATCTGCAACTCAATCCAGCAAGTCCGGGAATGCGGTTCCATAAACTCGATCGGGCCAAAGATCCCAACTTCTGGTCTGTCAGCGTCAACATGGATTTGCGGTTAATTGTCCACAGAACAGATACCAGTCTATTGCTCTGTTATGTAGACCACCATGACAACGCCTACACCTGGGCCAGCCGACGCAAAATCGAACGTCATCCTAAAACCGGGGCAGCCCAACTGGTAGAAGTCCGTGAGCGCATTGAGGAAGTCAGTAGTGGGCAGTGGAAAGTAAGTAGTGGTTCAGCGAAATATTCTGCACCATCTACCAACCACCAACCACTATTCACCCAGGTTTCTGATAGTGACCTGCTAAGCTACGGTGTTCCCCCCGAATGGCTGAACGATGTGCGGCAAGCAACCGAGGATAGCCTGTTTGAAATCGCAGATCGTCTTCCCCAGGAAGCTGCCGAAGCACTTTTAGAACTGGCTACAGGCGGCAAACCACAAAAACCCGCAGCAATCCCAACATCTGTCGATCCATTCAGTCACCCCGATGCTCAACGCCGCTTCCGCGTGATGACCAACCAGGAAGACCTGGAACGAGCACTGGAATATCCCTGGGACAAATGGACAGTTTTTCTCCATCCGGCCCAACGCTACCTGGTCGAGCGAGATTACACAGGCCCGGCCCGTATTTCTGGCTCCGCTGGCACAGGCAAAACTATTGTGGCACTCCATCGTGCTGTATTTCTGGCTCGCCAGTATCCCGCAGCCCGCATCTTGCTAACCACCTTTTCCGATGCTCTGGCAAATGCCCTTCAGGTTAAATTGAATCGGTTAGTGGGTAATGAACCAGAAATCAGCAATCGGATTGTGGTGTGTTCCATCCGCCGGATTGCCCATGAACTCTATACGGAAGCCTTTGAGGAACCTAAAATTATTGAGCCAGAACAGGTTCGATCTCTGTTAAACGCAGCTGCTGCCAAAGTTCCCGGACATCGACTGGCTGAATCATTTCTGTTTGGCGAATGGCGTGATGTGGTTGATGCCTGGCAGCTAGAAACCTGGGAAGATTACCGGGATGTTCAACGCCTGGGACGAAAAACCCGCATTGGAGGCAAACAACGGGAATCGCTCTGGTCTATCTTTGAGCAGGTTCATAATGAGCTTAAACAGAATCAACTCCTGACCTGGCCTGGTTTATTTTGCCGAGTCGCAAATTCCCTTGCAACATCAAACGAGCAACCCTTTGACTTTGCGGTTGTGGATGAAGCCCAGGATATGGGTATTTCTGAGCTTCGCCTATTAGCTGTGATCGGAAAACGTCGTCCTGACAGCTTGTTCTTTACCGGGGATTTGGGACAGCGTATTTTCCAACAGCCCTTCTCCTGGAAAGCATTAGGAGTTGATATTCGTGGGCGATCGCAAACACTCTCCATCAACTACCGTACCTCTCACCAGATTCGCCAGCAAGCCGATCGCCTGCTTCCCAAATCCCTGGCCGATGTGGATGGCAATACAGAGGATCGGCAAAATACAGTATCTGTCTTTAACGGTCCCCCTCCAACGATCGAGATTCATGATGACTCGGATAAAGAAGCAGAAGCGGTCAGTGAATGGATTGCAAACCGGCTCACCGCAGGGCTGCAACCAGATGAGATTGGTGTGTTTGTCCGGGATACCCCTCAGCTTGAACGGGCGATCGCTGCCATTCAACAATCAGGTGCCAAACCAGTTGAGTTAGACGGACATATCCCCCCCGAACAGGGTTGTGTAGCTGTTAGCACCATGCACCTGGCCAAAGGTTTAGAATTCCGAGCAGTGGTCGTGATGGCCTGCGATGATGAAATTTTGCCTCTACAGGAACGTATCGAACGTATTTCTGACGAGTCTGACCTGGAAGAGGTTTACAACACTGAACGCCATCTCCTTTATGTCGCCTGCACCAGAGCGCGGGACCACCTACTGATTACCGGAGTTGATCCAGCCTCCGAGTTCCTGGATGACTTAGAGTAGGTCAGGAATGAGTAATGACCTTACAAAAGGTATTGACCAATTCCATTTGGGAAATTGTAGAACAAGGCGTGAGCGCCAAAGCAGGACTACCTACAACAATCGAAAGGCATTGAGCGCGAGAAATTGCTACGTTTAACCGGTTGCGGTTAAGCAAAAACTCCAGCCCCCGAGGCGCTGAATCTCCACTGCTGGCACACATCGAGACAATGACTACCGGAGCTTCCTGCCCCTGGAATTTATCAACGGTTCCAATTCTGGCGCGGTCTCTTAACCGTTCCTGTAGTTTCCGAACCTGCATATTGTAAGGAGCGACCACCAGAATATCTTGACTGCCAATAACTCCTTGCTTCTGACCGCGATTGCTAATGTAGGCTACCCCAGCCAATTCTGAAATTAGAGTCTCAACAGCCTCTACTTCTTCCTCACTAGACTGAGTATTGCCCTCATGTTCCACAGGGATAAATAAAATGCCACTGTTTTTATTCACCCGGCCTGGGTAATTTGCAGGCAAGGCGATCTCGTGATGAGCCGTGTCTGGATGATGAGTTAACCGTCCCTCATACACCAGTTCTGAAATAAATTGACAAATCTCGGGATGCATCCGATAGCTCACATCCAGAAACACTCCCAGTTCAGGCGGAACCGTAGCTTTACCATTCAAAAAATATCCCAGTCCGGAGGTGCCACTTTCACCGGGATGGGAACCTTGAATGGGTTGCTCCAGTTGCATTTGGTCTCCCATCAGGACTAAATTATCGGCACACCGAGCCTTTGCGATCAAATTTGCCAGAGAAACCTGCCCCGCTTCATCCACAAATAGGTAATCCCAAATACCCCGATTCTCCGAACGACAGCATTGAAAAACAGTTGCTCCAACCAATTGATAATTCGGAGGGTGAGCCGCCTGCATTTTCTCTTTGAAGGTGATCTGCGAATAGTTAAAGACCGCATCGTCGGAGGGACCACCCACCTTCGCACCTTGAAACTCAACTCCCTGGGCGATCGCCAGTTCCGCAACTCGCCCCAACAAATTCGAGATAACCTTGTGGCTAGTTGATGAAACTGCCACCGTTTTACCTTTCTGCAAAAGGCGCACGATGATGTGAGCAGCTGTGTATGTCTTACCGCTGCCAGGTGGTCCCTGGATGCAAAGGGCACTGTGATTCAGGTTGAGAACCGCTTGAATGATAGCTGCTAAGGAATCCGTGGCATCTGTAATCAATGAACCACTAGAATGATTGTCAATGCGAGGCATTCTCCGGCCCAGTAAGTCCTGTAGAGCGGGTAGCAGGACTTGAGAACACTGCCAGTCTTGAACAGTCTCTAGAATAGCCTGGCTAATTTGATCCGTGCTGATAGAACTTGCAGGCAGTAAGCTTGTTCGCTGAGGTGGCTCCCAATTCTTATCAACCTGTCTGACTTCCTTCAACTTTTTGTTACTGATTAAAATAGTGAGTTGCCCTTGCTCAGTATCAAGCGATGCAAGCTTACAACCTTGGAGTCGTTCGGGAGGAGCAAACCAACAATCTGTTGAGGCAGAAAGCTTGGTATCTTGGGCAGGATCAAATTGATATTCATAAGCTTGTGATTGCTTTACTGCAAAGGGAGGGTTAGAGGTTCGTTGAATGCCAGCCAGGCAATCTAGTTCATCGTAAAGCTCCAGTTCATCCATTTCTAACCAGGCAAAGCGCTGCCACCAGAAAGGTTTGGCTTCGCGTCGATGGAACTGAAGCAGATAAGCCAACAGCTCCTGCAATTTCCATCGGTCTGCTTCGTCACCCAATTCGGTTGGAATTTCAGCAATTAACTGGTCAGCCAACTCGGCAACTGCCGAAATCGCAACCTGACGGTCAGTGACTGCTTGCGGAGGTTCAGTACTATGCTGACCAGGCTTGGATTGGTAGGAAATGCCATGATTTGCCTGTAGGCTTCTCAACCAATCCGTTAGATACTTTGTTGAATCACAGTCATCCTTATTGTAGGAACGAATCTCTTCAAGAAGCTGATTAGCTAAATCAGAGCCAATCTCTCGCTGTTGCACCCAGCGAAAATACTGCACCACAGAATCTTGGGCATTCTGAACATCCCCCTGCCGCTCGTGCCAATAATTTTTCTCTAATGTTTTGATTGAATAATTTTTACCGCCTACCCGCACACCTTGTAAAACAATTCGGTACAAGTCAACAAATACACCTGCCCGCAGCAAATCGTCTAATTGGTCTTCTCGCGTAGCATAACGGCTCATCAATCGCTTCAGTGCGATTGTCTCATAGGCAGCATAGTGATAAATGTGCATTTGTGGGTCTTGTTGCCATCGGGCATATACCCAGTCCAAGAACTGCTCGAAAGCTTGCTTTTCTTCCCGATGATCATGTGCCCACCAATCTAGATAATCGAGTTCTCCATCTAATTCATAGGTGGCTCCAAACAAATACTCTAATCCCCCTTCTGCTAATGGGTAGCCTTCCATATCGAAATAGACATCCATTGGGCTACTGGGAGGTAACAAGGCTAAACCTTTGTATGGATCGGCTTCGTCTGGGTAGACAACCTCATAACAGAGCTCTTCCTGTCCAATACTCTGCTTCTGCAGTCGAGCTTGCTGGTTTAAGCGGCTAAAGATTTTGGCCTCTATCTTGGCAATCCGTTGAGTTGGATCAGCATCCGCAAGCTGTTGCATGGTTGTGATACCTGCTGCTTCCAATCGACGGATTTGATGGCGAGTAATGTTTGCCACTTGGCTTAGATGATCTAGCTCCCGCAACACTCGTTCTGCTTCACTACTCCAACATCCATGACTATCTCCCTTCGGCAAGGGTCTGGACTCAGGACAAAACATTGCCATGAAATGAAGGAACTGCTGACGCAACTGGCGGTAATAGTGAATGTAATCTTCTGTGCGAAATCGTTTGATTTCGGCATTACCCAACAGCAACCGAAATTCTTTCGGAACACTGCCTTGAATGCCACTTAGCAAGTCGCAGTAACAACAAGCCTGGATGATAAAAAAGGCTTTTGGATTAATAGCTAATTTGCACTCAAGAGGGATATAGCTCCAGTCGCCCAGATTTGATGGCTCCTCAATCCGAACCAGCAAATCTGCATAACCCATAAAGTTCTCATGCTGGAGAGCAGCTTGATAAATATAATGTCGGCCAGACTTCATAGCATCTAACGTAGTTTCCCAGGCATTTGCATGGTTCACGATACAGATGTCTGTCCCAGATTGTTGCAAAGACTCTAAATACCGTCGTTCATGGGTCTGCCCCATGTGAAACAGGATTTGCTGCATTTCATCAACTGGGTCAGCTCTGAATATCGCTGACTCTGGCATCTCTAATTTGTACCGTTCCATCCAGCAGGCAAACTCACTTTCAAAGAATTGAGTTAAGTCTGTAGGAGAGTACACTACCTGCTCTGCAACGCGTTTCATACAAAACCGTCTATTGGACGGTTTATTATTCCCGCCACGAGAATCAAATCCTTAAGGATAGAAAAAGCCTTAAGGAAGTTTTATGGTAGTTGATGAGATATAGGAATAGATCGCTAACCCTCCCCGGTCAGCTTATCTAACTCATCCAGCAGCTTGGTAATTCGATCTCGCTTCTTACGATCGCTCCAAACCTGACTCTGCTGTAACCGCTTACCAATTTCACTCCAGCGTTGAGCGACTATTTTCTCAGGGGTCGGTTCCACTTCTGGTTTCAGCTCTTTAATGGCCGCCTTAATTTCATTCAGTGACCACTCCTTAGATATTGCTTCCTGAAGCAGATTCGTTCGCTGTTCTTCATCTTTGATCCGGGCGATCGCCTGAGCCTTCGTATATTCAATCTTTCCATCTCTAACAACAGACAGTACATCAGCAGGCAGATTTAACAGAGGAAGACGACTGGAGCGAAAGGTTCCAGCATTAAACCGTCCTATCTCTGACAGTAATGATTCGATCTTCTCAACTTGAATCAGAACGTTCTGATTCAACTCTTGTCCTCGCTGTTTCGCGTTATAAGATTGGTGCAGAACAGACACAACCTCACTTCTGTCCACTGCCAGTGCAAGAGACAGGAGGTCTAATACGGCTTCGGTTTCCTCAACCGGATTTAAGTCCTCCCGCTGGAGGTTCTCCATCAGCGCAACCTGAAGTGCCTGCTGATCATCCAGCTCCCGTGAAACGATCGGAACTTCTTTCAGCCCTGCCTCTTTCGCTGCCCGTAACCGTCGCTCTCCGGCAATCAATTCGTACTTGCCATTAGGCAACGGACGAACCAGCAGGGGTTCTAAAATGCCAAATTCCTTCACCGACTGCACCAGTTGCGCCAGCTTCTCAGAATCAAAGTAACGGCGAGGTTGCTTCTGGGGAAGTTGAATTTTGTCTGTTTGAACCGAAGCAGTCGGTTGTTCTGGGGCAGAACCCAAATAAGCATCCAAAGTCTTGAGCTTGGGTGCCACCCGATCAGTCTTTTTAACAGCCATCAGACTTCCTCCAGTTTCGCAGCGATCAATTCTAATATTTCTACAGCCGGGTGCCTGGGTTCATAGAGTGCAAGTGGCTTTCGCTCCATCGAGGCATCCGCAAAGGTAATGGATCTCGGAATCGCTGGAAAAATAGGGGCTACCACCCCCAGTTGCTCATGGATACCCTCCAGAATCACCTTGCCCTGGCTCGTTCGGCCTTCATGCATGACTGGAACTACTCCCAGAATAGAAAGCTCTGGATTAATGCGTTCCCTCACCTGGCGAATTGAATCCAGTAAAAGCTCTACACCCAGAAAGGCTTTGAAGTGGGTTTGAATGGGGACAAGAACATGGGTTGAGGCAACCAGACTGAGAATACTGAAAATCCCCAGGGTGGGGGGGCAATCAATCAGAATAAAATCATAGCTTTCCTGAACCGGAGCCAGAATCTGCTTTAACCTCCATTCACGAGCGATCGCCGCATGAAGCTGTACCTCAGCCGCACTTAGAAGAATATTTGCAGGAACCAGATCCACGCCATAAATGTTGCGATGGATTGGGAGAGGAGCATCTTTCAGGAGGGAATCTGCAATTGTTTGGGGTAACTCGAAGGGCTCTACCCCCATAAAAGCAGTCAACGACGCCTGGGGGTCAATATCAACTAACAACACCCGACTGCCGTGGTGAGCAAGCTGATACCCCAGATTTTGTGTCAGGGTTGTCTTGCCAGTCCCACCTGCCTGGTTGAATAGGGAAATAATCTTAGGCACGGCTCAGCCTATAACGACAAGCCTAGTTTATCCGCTGGTCGATAGTTCTGAACAAATTAAAGGACTAATTCTCTCCCTCTTCCAGCTCAGAGATTGCAGCATCTAATTCCATCTCTAACTGCTCAGCTGAAGGGAGACAGTCTTGCAGGGTTGTGGGCAGTTGGTCCCGCAACTTATAGGTAGAAACCCCAATTGGGTTATGCACCGTATCCAGAGCAAACTCAACTACAGTCTTCTTCTTAGACGGGCAAAGGATAATTCCGATTGTTGGTTTCTCGACTTCCGTTCGCAAGAGATGATTAACCGCTGAAATATAGAAGTTCATCTTGCCAGAGAACTCCGGCTTAAATTCCGTCACCTTCAGGTCAATCACGATATAGCAGTGCAGCTTCAAATGGTAGAAGAGCAGGTCGATAAAATACTCTTCTCCCTCTACTTCCAAGCGGTACTGGCTACCGACAAAAGCAAACCCAATTCCAAGTTCTAACAAAAAATCTCGAATTCGCTCCACCAGAGCCTTTTCCAGTTCCCGCTCCCTGACATTTTCCCCGATCGTCAGGAAATCGAAGTTATACGGATCCTTAATTAGCTGATTGGCAAGATCGGAATCTAGTTCTGGCAGAGTACGTTCAAAATTGGTGGTTGCCCCTCCCTGCCGAGTGAATAGGTTAGTTTCAATCTGCATCACCAGGACATCCCGGCTCCAACCATTCTCCAACGATTTCTGAGCATACCAGAGCCGCTGTTCAGGAGTTTTCAGCTTGTCCAATAAGACCTGGTTATGCCGCCAGGGAATTTGTGCAGCGTATCGCTGCACAAATTGCTCATCAGGGTAAGCCTCAGCGAACGCTCGCATATATTTGAGGTTACGAGATGAAAAGCCCCCCATATCAGAAAACTCACGCTTCAGATCTGTTGCCAGTCGCTCAATGACCTTTGCGCCCCAGCCTTCCTCCTGCTGCCTCTTTAGTATCTCCTTTCCAATTTGCCAATAGAGCATCGTTAGCTCATTGTTGACAGACAATGCCGCTCTGACTTGGGCCTGCCGAATTCTCTCCTTCAGCGATCGCAAAAAGGAGGCATAATTTTCATCAGCTGGAAACAAAGAACCCGATTTAGACACAGGCATCTCAGGAACGGCAACCCTCTGATAATAAGGGTTTATATTGTCAGCTGGTTAAGAACCAACTTATTAAGGCAACAAACATTGTGCCAGTTGTATTCGTACCCAAAATGTCCGTTTTAGGGACGACCAGAAATTTATGCCTCAACCGTCCAGGCATGTCCCACTATTAATCTTGAATACGGTTTGTGGGACATAGAATAGGATATGAGTTTTGGGACATCTTAAAAAATTGAAACCCTGATTTTTTCGTTTAGGCTTCTGGTCGCTCCCGAGAGTCCCAAAAAGGTTGCTATGCAGTCACGATATTGCTCGCTGCTAGCTTTGCCTTAACTTATTGTTATTTCCTAACGTAGAATTGGCTGAACACCCGTACTGCTCGACCTGTGAAAATCAACCGCCACGACCAAGCTAAGATCCTCTTGCCACAGGAGATTGCTTGGTTGTTTGATGGCAAGGTGGGGTTGGTTGCAGATCTGAAGCTGTTTCGGCTGCTGGTTCAGATTGGATGGAAGAAAGAATTTGAGACGATCTCCTCCTTATCGTTGCTCTCCTCTATAGAGGGGTTGCCGACCGAGCGAGATCGGGCGTTGTTTGGCATCTGCCTCTACACTACTGCGCGGGCCAATGAGGCATGTTCGTTGCATACCGCTGAGGTGTATGGAACAGATGGGCGGGTGCGAGATCGCATCACCTTCCGACGCGCCACGACGAAGGGAAAGTAGGAGACGCGATCTGTCCCGATGTCGCCGGAGCTGAGGCAATTGCTGGAGGGATATCGAAGCGAACGTCCCTATTTGTTTCCAGGACGTGGGGTAAAGGACACATCTGCCCAGAGTCTGCCGATGCCATTTTACGGGCAGCCTTTAAGCGATTGGGGATTGAGGGAGCGTAATTGCTCAACCCAGTAGCCAATCTGTCTGCTGAGAGGAAAGGGCACGAGAA
>ERZ1066137.227-NODE-227-length-48607-cov-10.706974_pt1 | contig 48607 bp, 53 predicted proteins | sample MGYA00382784_ERZ1066137 | MGnify/ENA primary metagenome ERZ1066137 (study PRJEB33369, sample SAMEA5778367) | biofilm metagenome | biome: Industrial cooling water; feature: Water cooling tower basin; material: Biofilm | place: United Arab Emirates | collected... | reverse complement strand
ATCGAAACCCGTGACGACTCTCACACGCGATGGACCTAACCACGGGGGCAGATCATCATGCCCCCCACAACCCGCGAATCCCAGCGCGCCGAGCTCCACAAGACGATCTGGCGGGTAGCCAACGACCTCCGCGGCAGCGTCGACGGCTGGGACTTCAAGAGCTACGTCCTCGGCATGCTCTTCTACCGCTTCATCTCCGAGAACCTCACGGCGTACCTCAACCGGCAAGAGCGTGCCGCAGGCGACAAAGCCTTCAACTACGAGCACCTCAGCGACCGAGACGCCGAGCACGGCCGCGCCGAGACGGTCAAGGAGAAGGGCTTCTTCATCCTCCCGAGCGAGCTCTTTGCAAACGTTCGAAAGAACGCGCCAGCCGACGAGAACCTCAACGAAACGCTCGAGCGAGTCTTCAAGAACATCGAGGGCTCAGCCGTCGGTGCCGACAGCGAAGACGACATCAAGGGCCTCTTCGACGAGGTGAACCCGAACTCCAACAAGCTCGGCAACACGGTCGCGCAGCGCAACCAGAAGCTCGTCAAGCTGCTCAACGCTGTCGGCGACCTCGACCTCGGCGACTTCGAGAACCACGAGATCGACGCGTTCGGCGATGCCTACGAGTACCTCATGCAGATGTACGCGGCCGACGCCGGCAAGTCGGGCGGCGAGTACTACACCCCACAGGAGGTCTCCGAGCTGCTGGCCCGCATCGCCAGCCACGGCAAAACCGAGCTCAGTAAGGTCTACGACCCGGCCGTCGGCTCCGGCTCGCTGCTGCTGAAGTTCCAGAAGGTGCTCGGCCCTGGCAAGGTCGGCGGCTACTTCGGTCAAGAGATCAACCTGACCACCTACAACCTGGCGCGCATCAACATGTTCCTGCACGACGTGCCCTACGAGCAGTTCCACCTCGCCCACGGCGACACGCTGACGCACCCCGAGCACTGGGACGACGAGCCCTTCGAGGCGATCGTCTCTAACCCGCCCTACTCCATCAAGTGGGAGGGTGACGCGAACCCGCTGCTCATCAACGACCCGCGCTTCGCCCCGGCCGGTGTGCTCGCCCCCAAGTCGAAGGCAGACCTCGCCTTCACGATGCACATCCTCAGCTGGCTGGCGGTCAACGGCACGGCGGCGATCGTCGAGTTCCCGGGCGTCATGTACCGCGGCGGCGCGGAGGCGAAGATCCGCAAGTACCTGGTCGACAACAACTACGTGGATGCGGTCATCCAGCTGCCCGCCGACCTCTTCTTCGGCACCACCATCGCGACGTGCATTCTCGTGCTGAAGAAGTCGAAGCAGTCGAACGACGTCATCTTCATCGACGCCTCGGCCGAGTTCACCCGCTCCGGCAACAAGAACAAGCTCACGGATGCTCACCGCGACCGCATCCTGACCACTCTCGTCGAGCGCGCTCCGGTCGACCACTTCGCCGCCGTCGTTTCGAACGCCGACATCGCCGCCCGTGACTACGTGCTGTCGGTCTCCTCGTACGTGCAGGGGGAAGACACTCGTGAGGTTGTTGACATCACCGCCCTCAACGCGGAGATCGCTCGCATCGTTGCGCGTCAGGCCGAGTTGAGGGTCGCGATCGACGCGATCGTGGCCGACCTCGAAGGCACCGGCCAGTGACCTCCCTGCAGACGCTCCTGGAAGAGCTCGCCTCCGACGGCGTCACTCATCAGCGACTGGGTGACCTGGCGTTGCTTGGTTCGGCTCGAGTGGCGGCCGGAGTACTTGACCCGACAACGTATGTCGGGGTTGATAACCTCCTGGCCGACTTTGGCGGTCGGCGTGACGCGGGGTACGGCGTTAACTCGAGCGGGGCGGTCGCCTTCGATGTCGGGGACATCCTGATCGGCAACATACGGCCCTACTTGAAGAAGGTCTGGCTCGCGGACCGCGCTGGAGGCGCCAGTCCCGATGTCTTGGTCGTGTCAATCGATCGGGCGCACCGCGATTCTCTCTTGCCACGCTTCCTCTATTTCGCTCTCGCGTCTGAGCGATTCATCGACTATTCGATGAGGCATGCAAAGGGCGCCAAGATGCCGCGGGGTAGCAAGGCAGCCACCCTCGACTACCGGGTGCCGGTGCCGCCTCTCGAGGTTCAGCGCGAGATCGTGCGAATCTTGGATCATCTCACGGAGCTGGAAGCGGAGCTGGAAGCGGAGCTGGAAGCGGAGCTGGAAGCGCGGCGTCTTCAGTATGCCCATTACCGTTCCAGCCTGTTTTCCGGGTCCCGAGAGCGAGTGGTTCCTCTCGGAGAGTTGGTGGAACTGAAAGCGGGAAAGTTCATCGCGGCCGCTGAAATCTCGGCAGAGCGAGACGACACGAACGCTTACCCCTGTTTCGGTGGGAATGGAATTCGTGGATTCGCGCCCACCTGGAGTCACGAGGGTGATCGCGTGCTGATTGGTCGGCAGGGCGCTCTCAGCGGCAATGTGCGTCGCGCAAACGGGCGGTTCTACGCCACCGAACACGCTGTTGTGGCGACCCCCCGTGAAGTTCTCGACACCTCTTGGTTGTTTCACGCACTCACCGCGATGAACCTGAATCAGTACGTATCCAAGGGTGCCCAGCCCGGCCTCGCGGTTTCGACGATCAACGCCGTCCCCGTCGAAGTGCCGACCTTTCAGGAGCAGATCGCAATTGGGGAGACTCTCGACAAGTTCGACGCACTGGTCAACGACCTGAGCATCGGCCTGCCCGCCGAGCTCGCCGCGCGGCGCAAGCAGTACGAGTACTACCGCGACAAGCTGCTGACGTTCGAGGAGGCTTCGGCGTGAGCATCCCGCCCCCGGCGCATTTCGAGCCGATCGTGGTCAGTGCCGAGAGCACGGTGGTGGCCGAGTTCACGCCCGACCCGTCGGCGGCGGCCGCGTACCAGTCGGAGGCGGCGCTGGAGGCGGAGTTCATCCGTCTGCTGCAGGGGCAGGCGTACGAGTATGTGACTCTGCGCACCGAGGCCGAGCTGCTGGCGAATCTGCGGGTGCAAGTGCAGGTGCTGAACCAGGTGACGTTCTCTGACGACGAGTGGCAGCGGCTGCTGAGCGAGTACATCGCGGGGGCGAACGATGGCACCGTGAACAAGACGGTGCGCATTCAAGAAGATCACGTGTACGCGTTTCGGCGTGACGACGGCAGCACCAAGAACATCGCGCTGATCGACAAGAAGAGCATCCACAACAACCGTCTGCAGGTGATCAACCAGTACGAGGTCGAGCAGGGCGGGGATGCCGGGGGAGCGTACGCGAACCGCTACGACGTGACGATTCTGGTGAACGGTCTGCCGCTCGTGCACGTCGAGCTGAAGCGGCGCGGCATCGACATTCGTGAGGCGTTCAACCAGATTGACCGGTATCAGCGGCACAGTTTCTGGGCGGGCTCGGGCCTGTTCGACTACGTGCAGCTGTTCGTGATCAGCAACGGCACGCTGACGAAGTACTACTCGAACACCACGCGGCGCCAGCACGTGGAGGACGCCCGCGGTCAGCAGCGGGTGAAGAAATCGAGCAACTCGTTCGAGTTCACCTCGTGGTGGGCTGACGCCTCGAACACGCCGATTCGCGACCTGGTGGACTTCACGAAGACGTTCTTCGCCAAGCACGCGCTGCTGGCGATTCTGACCCGCTACTGCGTGCTGACGGCCGACCGGCAGCTGCTGGTGATGCGTCCATACCAGATCGTGGCGACGGAGCGCATTCTGCAGCGCATCGAGATCGCCACCAACTACAAGCAGCTCGGCACGACCGCGGCCGGCGGCTACGTGTGGCACACCACCGGCTCGGGCAAGACGTTGACGTCGTTCAAGGCCGCGCAGTTGGCGTCACGGCTGCCCAGCGTCGACAAGGTGCTGTTCGTCGTCGATCGGAAGGATCTCGACTGGCAAACGCAGCGCGAATACGACCGGTTCGAGAAGGGCGCGGCGAACGCGTCGACCTCGACGGCCGAACTGTCGAAGAACCTGGCCGACCCCGAGCGGCGGATCGTCATCACCACCATTCAGAAGCTGGCGCGCCTGGTGCAGTCGCAGAAGGGCCACAGCATCTACGACGGGCACGTCGTGCTGATCTTCGACGAGTGCCACCGTTCGCAGTTCGGCGACATGCACACGTCGATCACGAAGGCGTTCAAGCGCTACAACCTGTTCGGCTTCACCGGTACGCCGATCTTCGCCGAGAACGCCGGCTCGGGCGGAGCCCCGCAGTTGCGCACCACCGAGCAGGCGTTCGGCGAGAAGCTGCACACCTACACGATCGTCGACGCGATCACCGACAAGAACGTGCTGCCGTTCCGCATCGACTACGTCAACACCATCACGATGCCCGAGGGGTTGACCGACAAGCAGGTCGCGGCAATCGACACCGAGAAGGCGCTGCTCGACCCGACGCGCATCGGCAACATCGTCGAGTACATCCTCGAGCACTTCGACCAGAAGACCCGGCGCAGCGAGAACTACGCGCTGGGGGAGCGCCGTGTGCGCGGCTTCAACGCCTTGTTCGCGACGGCGTCGATCGAGGCGGCGAAGCGCTACTACGCCGCGTTCCAGACCATGCAGGCGACCATTCCGGATGCTCAGCGCCTGAAGGTCGGAATCATCTACTCGTTCGCCGCCAACGAGGCCGAAGTCGATGGGTTGCTGCCGGAGGAAGGCTTCGACCCGGCCGGCCTCGACCTGCCCTCGCGCGAGTTTCTCGACGCCGCGATCGCCGACTACAACCGCCTGTTCGGCACGCAGTGGGATACCTCGTCGAACGGCTTCGCCGGCTACTACACCGACTTGTCGAAGCGGCTGAAGAACCGCGAGATCGACCTCGTCATCGTCGTCAACATGTTTCTCACCGGGTTCGATGCCACGACCCTCAACACGTTGTGGGTCGACAAGAACCTGCGGTCGCACGGGCTGATTCAGGCCTACTCGCGCACCAACCGCATCCTCAATTCGGTCAAGACGTACGGCAACATCGTCAGCTTCCGCGACCTCGAGAAGCAGACCAACGACGCGATCGCCCTGTTCGGCAACAAGAACGCGCGCGGGGTCGTGCTGCTGAAGCCGTACGGCGAGTACTACGCCGAATACTCGGCGCTCGTCACCGACTTGCTCGAGCGGTTCCCGGTCGAGGTGCCGATCGTGGGGGAGGAGGCGCAGCGCGAGTTCGTCGCACTGCTGGGCTCCATCCTGCGGCTCGAGAACATCCTGACCTCGTTCGACGACTTCGAGACCGACGAGTTGCTGACCGCGCGGCAGAAGCAGGACTACCGCTCGATCTACCTCGACATCTACGCCTCGATCCGCCGCCCGACCGACGAGAAGGAGGTCATCAACGACGACCTCACCTTCGAGATCGAGTTGATCAAGCAGGTCGAGATCACGGTCGACTACATCCTGCTGCTGGTGCAGAAGTACCGCGACGAACGCGGAGACGGCGATGACACCGAGGTGCGCGCCCAGATCAGCCGCGCGATCGACGCGTCGCCCAGCCTGCGCAACAAGAAAGAGCTCATCGAGGCCTTCGTCGACCGCGTCTCGGCCACCGGCGCCGTCGACGAAGAGTGGACCGCCTACGTCGCCGCCCGCCGGGATGCGGAGCTCACGCAACTCATCGCCGACGAGTCCCTCCACCCCGACGCCACCCGCGAGTTCATCGACCGCGCCTTCCGCGATGGCGCGCTGCAGACTTCCGGTGTGGCGATCACTCGCGTGCTGCCGCCCGCCTCGCGCTTCGCGCCGGACGGCGCGCACGCGGCCAAGAAGCAGCGCGTGCTCGAGCGGCTCGGGGAGTTCTTCGAGCGGTACTTCGGGTTGGGTTAATGGTTCTCGCCGATGAGCCGCGTTTGGCGACTCATTTCTGCCGCGAACCAATCCACAGCAATCTTCGACAACACGTTGGAGATTCCGTCGAGTTGGTCGAAGCCGACCTTCCTTGACTTTGCCCCCAGTGCCCAGTCACGGTATCCCTTGGCCAGCCAGGCAGACTCAGGTGCAAACCTCTTTACCAGTCCGATCTTCCTCACTCCGTAGATCGATTTACCTGCTCGTGGTTGACTCTGGTCAATCATCAGTGCCTCGGGCTGGTCTCCGATAACCTCGTCTCTGAGGCACAAGAGGGAGTCAAGCCACCTCGGACGATCGTCCGTGATGAGCGGGTCTGGGAACTCCAATTCTTCGTCGTCAATCGAGATTCCGACAAAGAACTCGAACCGTGCTTCGCTCGCCTCCGACGACACGCCTCGTCCGACGAGCTGCAATTGAGCTCGAAGTTCTCGGCCGTCTGGAAGGCGGGGTGAGGTAACGAGTATCGCCGGAAGGCCCGCGCCGTTCCTTTCAATGCTGACGAACCAGCCAGGTGGCGGACATTTGACTAATGGAAGCAATTGGAATGCACGTTCAATCCGTCGTTTCTGGAGAGGGATCGATGCGATGTCTTGCTCGGTTAGCCTGGAGTCTGCGAAGCATGACAGAGCCTCGGGCCACGTCATGCTCGAGAGTCGACCATGGTCGCGAACCCACGTCGGAACGTCTTCGTCACTAGGGACGAGCACGATCACGTGGTCAATGACCTTGAGCTGCCTATGCACCTGATCCGGCGTCAGAGCGTGGTCGAGCTTCGCCTCGATACCTACGATCAGCGGTTGCTCACCTCGTTGGAACTTCAGCTCAATGTCGATGAGTTCAACGCCTTCACAGCGAACGAGCGGCACTCCGTTGACGTCATCATTGCCGACGCGTTCTCGCAACAGTTCGACGAAGCGAGCCGAGTCGTGTCGAATCTCCGCTCCAAGCGCTCGAGTGACCATTGGCTCAGTCGTGTAGATCGGCGAACTCACCATGTACGCGAGTCTGCCAGCAGTCGCTCGTAGTAACGTAACGGTCGCTCGTCTTTCGTGCGACCTCTGGCCTAGCTAGCTTGTCAATCTCCGGAAAGCGGCGCACATCACGCAGCACCCGACGGATCCCATGCGCGGCGCGCTCGGTCCTGACGGCGGTCAGTTCTTGTAACGGCAGAAAGTGCACGCCGGCGGGTTGCTGTCGCCCCGCACCGCGGTGTCTCACGCGTTGAAGCGATGACGTTTTCGCCCATGCTGGACTTGTCGCGTCGTGTGCCAGGCGCTGTGGTGTTCGCACCAGTGAATGCTTGCGAGAGCGGGATACCGTAACTGCTTCAGTGCCCTTAAGGCTTTGCGCGCCCGGAAGTAACTCGCGTACGGCTTCTTGGTGCATGAGACCATGACGGTGCATCCCTTCTAGTTTGGGGTGTGGGCTGCACTGCATGACCAGAATCTCGGCACGACGTTGGGTCGAGTTCAGAGCGAACCTATCAGGCTTGTCGGGTGGATCAACTAGGCGTTGTCGATCGGAGCACCTCGGACGGTGGCTGCGGAGGAACCCTCGCGTCTGTTTCTATGGAGCACATGACGGACGACACGTTGAACAGTCCTGGCACCTCAGCTCAGCGCGAGTACGAGCGCCGCAAGGCCAATGACGAGGCGCGCATCCGCGAGCGGTGGGGCACGCTCGGCGGCCTGGCCGTCGCGCTGTCGGACGAGAAGCAGAGCACGAAGGCCTGGAGCAGTGGAGCCGCCGGGGAGGCGGCCGTGGGGGCTCGGCTCGACGGGCTGGCGTCGGAGGGCATCCGGGTGCTGCATGATCGCCGCATTCCGCGCTCGAAGGCCAACATCGATCACATCGTGGTGACGCCGGGCGGAGTGTGGGTGATCGACACGAAGCGGTATGTCGGCCCGGCTCCGCAGAAGCGGGTCGAGGGCGGCATCATCCGGCCGCGGGTCGAGCTGCTGACGTGGAAGGGCCGCGACAAGTCGGCGCTCGTCGACGGCGTGCTCACGCAGGTCGGGCACGTGCGCGAGGTGGTCGGTGACGTGCCGGTGTTCGGCGTGCTGTGCTTCGTCGATGCTGACTGGGGCTTCTTTCCAGACGCGTTCACCGTGAACGGGGTGCACGTTGTGTGGCCGAAGAAGCTGGCCGGGATGATCGTGAAGAGCGGTGAACCCAGCATCGATGTAGCGAGCGTGGCCGAGCAGATTGCACAACGATTGCCGCGAGCCTGACGCGGCGTCGTTAGGCACGGCTGCGGTGTACCTCTCGAAAAGTGTGTCGAACTCGTATCGGGAATGTCGTACCCGGCCCGTAGCGTGAAGGCGTGAACGAGACGAAGCAACCCGAGCCCGCATCCAAGCCCATCGCCTACATCGACATGGACGGCACGCTCGTCGACTTCGTGAGCGCCTTCCCGAAGATCGACCCCGCCGTGCTCGAGGCGCATGCTGACAAGGACGACATTCCGGGCATCTTCGCTCTCATGGATCCGATGCCGGGGGCGATCGAGGCCGTGCACGCTCTCGCGCCCCACTACGAGCTGTACGTGCTGTCGACGGCGCCGTGGAAGAACCCGAGCGCGTGGAGCGACAAGCTCGAGTGGATTCAGCGGCACTTCGGCGCTGAGGAGGGCACGGTCTTCTACAAGAGGGTCATCCTCAGCCACCACAAGCACCTCAACCGCGGTGCCCTGCTCATCGACGACCGTCCGCAGAAGTCGCCGGGGTTCGTCGCCAACGGTGGCGAGATCATCCACTTCGGGCCGGAGGGCTCGCACCCGACCTGGCAGCACGTGCTCGATGACCTGCTGTCGCGGGCCCGATGAAGGTCGAACTCTGGCCGATTCGCCGGCTGCTCACCGAGCGTGCGCTGCGCATCCCCGACTACCAGCGGCCCTACCGCTGGCAGCCACGCAGCGTGCTGCAGCTCATCGACGACGTGCGTGCGTTCGCGCCCCTCGGCGCGTACCGGCTCGGCACGGTGATTCTGCACGAGAACGACGACCACCTCGATGTGGTCGACGGCCAGCAGCGCTTCGTGACGCTCGTGATGATCGCCGCCATCCTCGACGAGCTGGCGTTTCAGGATGCTCGCCCGTCGCACCTCGCCGCCGACGAGTTCGCCCATCACACCGTGGGCCAGTTCGGCCTCGCCGAATCGGCGCGCGCACTCGCGACGAACGCGGCCCACGCGCGCGAGCTGCTCGCCCGCTGGAGCCCGGACGAGCGCGACGAGTTCGCGCGCTTCCTCTTCGAGAGCTGCGAGGTCGTCGTTCTGTCGCTGCCGCGCATCGACGAGGCGTTTCAGATGTTCGACGCGCAGAACACTCGCGGTCGCGCGCTCGACCCCACCGACCTGCTGAAGGCCTTCCACCTGCGCGAAATGGAGTCGGACGCGGTGCCGCGCGAGACCACCCTGCGCATGGTCGCGCTGTGGGAGTCGATCAAGCCTGCCGAGATCAGCACCCTGTTCGCCGAGCTGCTGCACCCGATCCGCTGCTGGGCGAGCGGCCGACCGGTGCCCGACGGCGGGTTTCGCGTCAGCGACGTCGACCAGTTCAAGGGCGTGCGGCAGGGCGACCCCGACAACGAGCACTACGCCTGGGCGCGCCCGATGTTGTACGCCAAGAACTTCACCGAAGACTTCACGCAGGAGAACGCCGCGCTCGTGCGTTTCGGCGCGATCGCGCCTGTCGAGTACCCCCACCAGATTCTGCAGCCGATCATCAACGGCGAGACCTTCTTCACCTTCGTCGCCCACTATCACCAGCTCGCAACCCTCTACGGCATGCTCGGCGACGCCGACCTGCAAGACCGCCCGCACCCGATCGGCTGGTTCGAGCAGCACCGTCGCGACCGTCGCTACGCCCTCGTGCGTCGGATGTTCGACGCGCTCCTGCTGCTATACGTCGACCGCTTCGGCGAGCTGCTCGTCGACGACGCCGCACAGTACTTCGCCCGCCACGTGCTTTCGTTTCGAGCCCGGCACTGGGCTGTGCGTCGCTCGATGATCAACCGGTTCGCCCTCGGGAAGGCAGACAGCGACGACGGCGGCGTCAACCTCTTCGCCGAACTGCGCGACACTCTGCGCCCGCACGCGCTCGTGCGTCGGGCCGTGCCCAAGCCTGTGCCGCCCGCGACCGCGCGCGCCTTCGGCGGCTACGACGACATCGTCGCCGCGTTCTGGCCCGCCATCCCCGCGCCCCGCGAACGCGAAGACGCTGATCCGATCGACGGCGCGGATGCGCGAGAGGAGGCGCAGCGATGACGACGACGGTGCCCGCCATCCTGTCGGTGCGTGACGCGGTCTCCGCCGCGCGCTACCGCGTGCCGATCTACCAGCGCGCCTACGCCTGGACGGCCGACGAGATCGAGACGCTCGTGTCGGACATCCGCGATGCGCGAAACGCAGACCCGACCGGCCGGTACTTCGTGGGCGCTCTCGTGCTGCATACCGAGCGCGACCCCGACGACCACACCGAGCTGCTCGACATCGTCGACGGTCAGCAGCGGCTCACGACGATCACCATCATGCTCACGCACCCCACCGTGCGGCAGCGCTTCGCCGACGCGGTCGACCTGCCCACGATCGACCCGCGACTCATCGGGTTCGAAGGCCGCCCCGCCGCGAGCCGCGATCTCGCCCGCATCGCGGGCGCGCGAAACGCCGACGAGCTCGAGCGCCTCGACGACGACGGAATTCGCGCCGCTGCCCGCCTCGTCGGCGCGTTGGTCGACCGCGGCGAACTCGAGGCCGCCGACATCGCACACCTGCTCGACCACGTGCAGCTCGTGCGCACCCTGCTGCCCGCGCGCACCGATCTGAACCACTACTTCGAGATTATGAACAGCCGCGGCGAGCAGCTTGAGAAGCACGAGATCGTCAAGGCCCGCCTCATGGAGCGGCTCGACACCGACACCGACCGTCGCACGTTCGCCGCTCTCTGGGATATCTGCTCCGACCTCACCAAGCACGTGCAGGCGCTCACCCCCAAAGCGGCCCGAACCGCCCTGTACGGCGAGACCTGGAACCGACGCACCGCCGCCGGCTTCGCCCAGCTCGGGGAGGCGCTCGACGCGGCGCGCGAACCCGCCGCGGCGCGGTCGATCCTGGGTCTGCTCGCCGCCGACCCGCCGAGTGCGGCCCGCACCGGCGCAACCGACGACGATGATGAGACCCCGCGCTACGGCGCCATCATCGACTTCCCGAACTTCCTCCTGCACGCGCTGCGGCTGCACGTCAGCGTGTCGGGTGTCTCGGGCGCGCGCGAGGCCGATGGTGACGAGGTGTCGCTCGACGACAAGACCCTCGTCGAGCAGTTCGAGCGCGTCTTCGACGGGCGCGGCCCGGAGGCCGTGAAGCGGTTCGCCGAAGAGCTTCTCGAAACGCGGTTTCTGTTCGACAACTACGTGATCCGCACCGACAGCGTGCGCGACAGCACCAACGACGACTCCAACTGGGTCATCCACCGCGCCCACAAGGTGGGCGAAGGGCGCACCCAGAAGGTGTCGCCCCTCACCGCCTTCGGCGACACGGTCGAGCACCAGCGCGTGCTCATGCTGCAGGCCATGTATCAGGTGGTCGACTCGCGTCGCGCCTACAAGGAGTTCCTCCACGTCATCCTGCGCGAGCTGCGACAGCAGTGGAGGGCGAGCACCGAGATCGACGCGCAGGTGCTGATCGCCACGCTCGAAGACGCCGCCGCGCAACGCGCCGCCCGCGCGGTCGAGAGCGGTGTTGACACGGGCACCGCTGTGCAGCACTTCCTCTTCAGCTACCTCGACTACCTGCTGTGGAAGCAGTACGTCATCGACGGCGAGCTCGCCCCCGAGGGGGTGAAGCCCGCAGAGTTCCGGTTCCAGTACCGCAAGTCGGTCGAGCACTTCTATCCGGTGCAGCCCGACCGCGATCCGCTGCCCAGCGACATCGTCAACAGATTCGGCAACCTGTGCCTCATGGGTCGTGACGAGAACGCTCGACGCTCCAACCTCATGCCGACCGCCAAGATCCGGCAGTACCTCTCGGGTGATCAGAGCCTGAAGTTCCAGCTCATGGCATCCGACGCGACCGCCGCCGACGAGTGGGGCGAGGCGCAGATCGAGCGGCACGGTCGGCTGATGCTCGACCTCATCGGCCGCTCGCTGCGGTAGCGGTCCGCTATCGCAGACGGGTCTAGCCGAGGGTCGGCATCGTCGGCGGTCGTGGGACGGGTGGAACGCCGGCCTCGAGGATCGCCTCAAGCAACCGGTAGGCCCGGTCGGGCGGTAACTCGCCCGGGAAGTAGTGCTCGAAGACGGCCTCGGCCTCGTCGACCGTCGAGATCGAGAGGATCGCCATCAACGTGGCGATGTCGTCAGTGTCGCGGGCCGGATGCTCGCCGTCGCGCCGCGCGCGTGAAGCTCGGCCACCAGTTCGCGCAGGCCAGTGATCATGTCGTCGCGGTTCAGGGTGACCATCACGCGCTCCCGAGGCTCTCGAGGTCGATGAGCACGCCGCGGCGGGCGAACTCGTCGGGGACGGTTCCCAATTCTGCTGCCGAAACGTATCGGCTGTCGGTGAAGACCGTGGGGCTGGTGAGAGCGGGGGATGCGCTCACCCAGTCAGGGACCGGTGCTCCGACGTCGCGCAGCCGAAACTCGGCCAACGCTGCGAGGGCGGCGTCGTAGAGCGCGTTGCCGGTGGGGGCGGGCGGAAATGCAGTCAAAACGACCCGGTTGGTCGCAGTCTCGGCCCCGAGGTCATCGTTGAAGGCGAGCCACGTACGGAATGCCTGCCGATCGTCGCCCGCTGTGACATGCCGTCGGATCTCGGCGGCGGCTTCCAGCGCGGTCGTCCGCGTGGTCGGTGAGATGGTGAGGCGCGAGCCTGTGCGCCGCAGGAGAGCGTCGAGCGTATCCACTCGGGGCACGCGCTGGCCGTTCTCGATGAACGAGATCGTGGAAGCCGGCACGCCGCTGAGCGCCGCCAGTCGCGCTTGCGACACCTCGCGCGACTGGCGAGCGGCACGGCTGAGCGTTGCGATCGACATGGGCATCGCCTCCCTACTTATCGAGAACGATAACATCTGGAGGTCTATCGGTCGGGGTGAGGCGGGCCTCAGGCCGCACTACTCTCGCCTCATGCCCCACGACCCGACCGACGACTGGACTCCCGTCGGCATCGTCTTCGACGGCGACCCCATCGAGGTCGACGGCATCAACCCGTGGCTCTACGCGTGGCGGTCGACGGGGGAGAGGGCGCAGGTGCGGCACCCGGCGTATCCGACGCAGGTGCACGAGGTCGAGGTTCACGAGGTGACGGTCGACGGCCGCACCGTCCGGTTCGCGGCCGGCGAGCTGTCGAACACGGTGTGGGGCTTCTACCGCGAGTGGCGCTGAGCGCCTGGCTACCGACGCGGCGGCGGGATGCTCAGCGCGAGCTGTTCGCCGTGCGCCCCCGCACGATGCCGATGAACTCGTCGACCAGGGGATGCGCGCCCACGATCGGCCACACGAGCGACACGCGCGTCTCGACCCCGTCGCTGAGTGGGCGGGCGACGACGTCTTTGCGCGAGTGGGCGCGCGCGACCGACTGCGGCATGACGGCGACGCCGACGTTGGCGGCGACGAGCTCGATCGCGTCGGCGCCGCTGCCGCCGAGCAGGTCGACCTCGAGCACGGCGAGGTCGTCGAGGCTCGCCAGGTCGGCGCGGGTGAGACTGTCGAGGCTCGCGGGCAGCGAGCCTTTCGGTGCCACGACCACGGGCGCTTCGCGGTAGAGCTCGATGGCGTGCCGGCCGTCGTCGGGGGAGGTGTCGCGCACGAGCGCCATGTGCGCGGTGCCGTCGGCGAGGGCCTCGAGCGCCGCATCCTGATTCAGGGGGATCAGTTCGAGGCGACCGGGAGGCCGGCGCTCGCGCCAGATTCGCTCCCATTTGCCGGGGGTGACGCCGGGCACGAAGGCGACCACGAGGGCCGGGGGCCGCGCGTCGGGGCGCGGGCGGGGCGGCGTCGCGGGCATGGGCTCAGGCTACCGGCGCGCCGGGGTGCCGCCGCCCTCCCGTACGCTCGAGGGCATGACCGACAGCATGAGCGAGAGCACGGGCCAGAGTGCTGCCGAGCCGACCGAGCCCCCGCGCGAAGACCGCCGCCAGCAGCCGAAGCCGAAGAAGGAGCAGCTGCTGAGCCCGGCGACGGCGGCGAAGAAGCTCGAGCTGTACCTTCCGGCGACGCCGCCCGAGTTTCAGCAGACCCCGATCTCACGCACGGCCCTGGCCGAGCTGCAGGCGAACCCGCCGGAGTGGCTGGTCACGCTGCGGCGCGAGGGTCCGCATCCGCGCAGTGTCGTTTCGGCCCGGCTGGGCGTCTCGAACTCGGCGCTGGCGCGCGCCGGCGTGAGCGACGTGATGACGACGGCCGAGATCGCGGCCCTGCTCGCCGAGATGCCCGAGTGGCTCGTCGAGGAGCGCGAGAAGCGTGCGCCCGGCTCGGGTCGCACGCCGGGCACCGCGGTGGGCGAGCGGCCGACCGCCGCGCCCGCTACAGACTGAGGCGCTCCATCGCCTGCCCCGTCACCTCGGCGATGAGGTCGAAGTCTTTGTCGACGGCCAGCACGGTCAGCCCTGCGAGTTCGGCTGTCGCGGCGATCAGCAGGTCGGGGATGGACGGTGCTCGGTGCTGGCCGCGTTCGCCGAGTAGCTGTTGAACCTCGAGCGCGCGGCGCTCCATGCCAGGCGTGAGGTGCTCGACGGGCATGAGCGAGAGCGGTGGAGACGCGAACTCTCTCCGCGACTCGTCGGCCGTGCGCATCGAGTACCCGATCTCGAGTTGCGTGATGCCGCTGACGTGCACGAGCCCCCGTGCGATGCGGCTGAGCCAGAGGTCGGTGTCCGGGGTGTCGGCGAGTCGCACATACGCAGACTTGTCGATCAGCCAGGGTGTCACCGCCATGCGGCGCTCATCACGGTGGGGTCTTCGAGGTCGCGCGCCGCGACCGTCGCGCGCTTGAGGTCGTCGACCGTCACCGCAACCTCGTGATCGACGGCGACACCGGTGAGAGCGTTCAGGTGGCGACGCAGATACTCGTTGCGCGATAGCCCGAGGGCCGAGGCGCGCTCTTCGATGCGGGCGACGGCGTCATCGCTCAGGCCGCGAATCAAGATATCGGTCACGTGGCCTCCCTTCGCCTGACACATGATATCGCGATATCAGAAATCGGGGTTGCGGTGTTCACACCCTCTAGCCGCGCCGCCCCCACACGCCGAGCAGCCCCGGCAGTACGGCGACGAGCCCGAGCAGCCCGAACGCGACGCTCGCCGCCAGCGCGTCGCTCGCGGCGACGCCCGCAACGGGCAGCAGCGCGGCAGCCGCGCCCTCGCGCAGCCCCCAGCCGCTGATGGTGATCGGCACGAGCATCGTCAGCAGCACGAGCGGAACGAGCGCGATGATCGCCGCGAACGGCAGCGAGACCCCCACACTGAGCGCGCTGTACGCGAAGGCGGCGAGGATGCTCGCTGTCGTTCCCGCCGAGAGCCCCAGCTGTGCGCCCACGACCCGGCGGCCGACGAGGGCCACCGCCGACGTGCGCCCCAGCTCGGCGGCGCGCGCACCGGCGCGCCCCGGCAGCAGCCGCGCGCCGAACGCGCCCGCCACCACGAGGCCGATGAGCCCGGCGCCGATGAGCGCCACGGTCGCGGCGAGCCCGACGACCGCGGTCGGCAGTTCGAGCCCGCCCGGTACGAGCACGACCGCGGCGACGGCGATCGTCATCGTGGCGAGCAGCGCCACCTGCCCGGCGAAGCGCTCGACGACGACGGCCTGCGCGGCCACGGCCAGCCCGGCGGGCCCGCGGCTGCGCACCGCGCGGCCCGCGTCGCCGACGACGCCGCCGGGCACGGTCGAGTTGACCAGTTGCGCCAGGTAGTACTCGCGAACGGCGCGCCGCCGGGTCAGCGGCAGCCCGAGAGCCCCGGCCGTGAGGCGCCAGCGTTCGGCGGCGAGCAGCGTGTGCAGGGTGAGGGCGAGCACGGCGGCGAGCATCCACACCGGGTTCGCCGTGGCGAGCGCCGCGAAGGCCGCGCCGCCGTCGGCGACCTGCCACAGCAGTGCCAGCAGCCCGACCGTGACGATCGACTGGATGCCCAGCAGCAGCCAGCGGCGCCCCGGCCGCGGCGGCTCGGGTCGCGAGCTCGGCGCGGGCGGGTCGTCGCTCACCGGCGCTGCACCGCCGGCCGCCGCCGCCACAGGTAGACGATGTCGCGCCCGAACGACCAGCCGAGCGCGCCGAGCACGCCGATGGTCAGCACGATCGCGAGCAGGGCGGGCAGACCGGGCAGCTGCAGCACGATGAGGGTGATCATCTGGATGACGGCCACGACCTTGCCGCTGTAGCGCGGCGGCAGGGGCCCGTACAGCCACGGCCAGATCGCGCCGGCGATCCGGAACAGGTAGCGCGGCAGGCCGAGCAGCACCACGATCGCCGGCGCGCCGCCGACGGTCACCGCGAGCACGGCCAGCAGGAGGGCGAAGACCGAGTCAACCTCCATGTCGAAGCGACCGCCGATCGCGGTGGCGAGGCCCTGCCGACGGGCGAGCCAGCCGTCGACGCCGTCGAGGCTCAGCGAGATGGTGGCGATGACGATGATCGCGACGGAGGCCGCGGTCGGGTCGACGAGGGGGGCGCCGCTCACTGCCATGCCGAACAGCGGGATGCTCAGGGTCGACACGAGCGCCAGCCGCAGCAGCGTCACGGCGTTGGCACCGCCGAGTCGACCGTGCCCGTGGTTGCGGTGCAGCTGAACTCCGGCGACGCTCGCGCCGACGACGAACACAGCGGCCCCCGCCGTGATGGCGAGGGGCCCGGCCGCGGCGAAGGCGAGCATCCCGAGGCCGACGACGATGGCGAGTCCGCCGAGGGTGAGAGTGGCGAGGAGCCCGACCGGGGGAGTGATGCCCCGACCCCGCGGGCTGACGTTCGGCCCGAGCGGCGCCGACGCCGCGGCGGAGGTGCTCGCGTTCATGGCGCGACGCTAACACTCATGGTCGCCGAGAGCCTGAGCGCGCTGCCGTGTCAGTCGAACAGGTGCAGGTAGGCGCCGTAGCCCTCTGCCTCGAGCCGGTCGACGGGCACGAACCGCAGCGCGGCCGAGTTCATGCAGTAGCGCAGCCCGCCCGCCTCGCGGGGGCCGTCGTCGAAGACATGGCCGAGGTGGCTGTCGGCGCCCGACGAGCGCACCTCGACGCGCTTCATGAACAGCGAGCGGTCGACGCGCGTGGTGATGGCCTCGGGTGCGATGGGTCGCGTGAAGCTCGGCCAGCCGGTGCCGCTGTCGTACTTGTCGGTTGACGAGAACAGCGGCTGCCCCGAGACGATGTCGACGTAGAGGCCGGCGTCGTGGGTGTTCCAGTACTCGTTGCGGAAGGCGGGCTCGGTGCCGTCCTGCTGGGTGACGCGGTACTGCAGGGGTGTCAGCCGGCTCAGGGCATCGGCGGTGGCGCGGTAGTCGACGGGGTCGCTGTCTGCGGCCACGGATCCTCCTCGGTGGTCTCCGGTTCGGCCGACGCGGGCGGTGCTCCCGAGCGGTCGGGAAGGGTCACGAGCCAGCAGCCGATGAGGATCAGGATGAACCCGAGGCCTGTGAAGACGGTGACTGCCTCGCCGAGCACGAGGGCGCCGGCGACGACGGCGACCGCCGGGTTGACGTAGGTGATCGCCGTCATGCGCACGGGCCCGATCTCGGCGATGAGCGCGAACATCAGCAGGAAGGCGATGGCGCTGCAGACGACGGCGAGCACGAGCACCGACAGGAGGACGGCGGGGGAGGGCACGCTCGATGGCCAGCCGCCGGTCAGCCCGACGATCGGCAGGTAGATGATCGCTGACGCGGCGAGCGCGAGCGCCATGACCCCGATGCCGGGCAGATCGCTCATGTACTTGGCGAGGATCGCCGGGCCGACCGCGTAGCCGACGACGGCGACGCTGAGCAGCGCGACGGCGCCGAAGTCGCCGCCGCCGAGGTCGAGACCGACGACCGCGGCGACACCGGCCGTGCCCGTGAGAAGCCCGAGCACGGTCAGCGCCGTCACGCGATGGCGGCGGCCGAACAGAAACGCGACGCCGATCGCGACGAGCGGGATGCTCGCCAGCAGCAGCCCCGTCGTCGAGCTCGGCAGCGTCACCTCCGCGGCGTTGAGCGCGTACCAGGGCAGCACGATCTCGGCCACGGCGAACGCGAGCAGCACCTTCCACCGCCGCAGCACGGGCACGAGCGCCCGGCGACGCGCGGCGATCGGCAGCAGCAGCGCGGCGGCGAGCAGGCAGCGCGCCAGCACGAGGAACTCGGGGCTCAGCTCGGCGACCGCGATCTTGATGAACAGGTAGGGGATTCCCCAGATGACGCCGAGCGCGGCGAACAGGAACAGGCCACGACGGGTCACCGCATCATTCTGCCGCAGCGTCGAGGGGTCTCAGCGCACGAGCTCGATCGCCACCGGCGAGGGGGCGGCCGTCTCGACCCAGGCGCGATCGGCGGTCAGCACGGGAAGGGCGAGCCGGCCGGCGAGCGCGAGGCAGAGGCGGTCGGCGAGCGACAGGGGCGAGCCGGGCATCCACAGCGCAGCCGCAGCCTCGGCATCATCGAGCTCGACGGGATGCACCTGCAGCGGATAGCTGAGCAGCAGTGCGCGGGCGACCTCCCAGGTGTCGGTGCGGCGCACCTTCTGGGCGACCTCCGACCAGTTCGCCGCGCTGATCACGGCGCCGTCGAGGAGCCGCGCGCTGACGATCGCTGCCCCCGGCTCGCCCTGCAGGTAGGCCAGCAGCGCGGACGAGTCGACGACGATCACCGGCGGCCGTCGGCGGGCGAGCTGTCGAGCGCAGCCGCGCGGCGCCGATCGTCGAGCAGGTCGGCCAGCAGGTCGTGGCCCGCGAGCCGCGACCGCACGATCCGCTCGACGGCGTCACGGCTGGCGAGCAGCACGCCGAGGTCGATGTCGAGGACGACGAGCGTCGACCCCTCCTGCCATCCGTGGCGGGCCCGGATGCTCGCCGGCACGACCACGCGCCCCTTGTTTCCCACCTGAACAGCAAGCGTGTCACTCATACCGTCACAGTACCACCACCGGTCACCCGGCTCTCGGGCGAAACCCGCTAGCGTGCAGGAGTGCGCCGTCTCATCACCGTTCTCGCCATCGTCGTCGGCGCCCTGCTCGTCGTCACCGGCAGCGTCGTCGCTGGTGTCACCATCGGGCAGGGCCTCTACGCCGTAGTCGCCGACGCCGATCGCGGCATCGACCTGGGGCAGGGCGGAGGGTTCGGCGGGGGATCCGCCGACGCGCCCGATGTCGAGTCGGATGAGGACTTCGGCACCGTCGAGGTGTACGACGTCACTGAGAGCGGCGAGCTCGACCCGCCCGCGACGGGTGCGGCGGCCGACGTCTGGGCGCTCTACGTCGACCTCGTCGGGGCCGAGCAGGCCGCAGCGAGCATCCTGCAATTCAAGGTCGGCGACGCACCCGACAGCGACACGCTCGCGTACGTGTATCAAGACCGCGACCCGCAGTACTGGACCCTCGCGGTGAACCTCCCCATCGTCGACGAGCCCGAGCTGCTGGCCGCCACCCTCGTGCACGAGCACGCGCACGTGTTCTCGTACGCCGACACCCACTTCGACCCGCGGCCCACCAGCTGCGACACGTTCGAGACCGTCGAAGGCTGCGTGCTGCCCGAGGCGTACCTGTGGGCCTTCTACCAGGAGTTCTGGGCCGGGTACTCCGACCACCCCGACCTCGAGAACGTCGACCCCGACATCGCCTACGAGTTCTACCTGCAGCACGAGGAGGACTTCGTCAGCGACTACGCGGCGACGAACATCGGCGAGGACTTCGCTGAGTCGTTCATGACCTACGTGCTCGAAGACGACTGGTCGCCAAGCACCCCGACGGGGGCGAAGCTGTCGTTCTTCGACCGCTACCCCGAGCTGGTCGCGCTCAGAGTGCGGATGCGGGCCGCTCTCGGCGCAGACTGAACAGGTAGGGCTCGGCGAGCCCGCGCAAGTCCATCGCGCCGACCAGGGTGTCGTCGTCGATGGCCCGGAAGGCGTCGACGATCGGCAGCTGGTCGTAGACCATCGCGGCCGACACGACCCCGCGGTACTCGACGGGCCGCAGGCGCGCGCGAGGTCGACGGGTGGCGAGCAGCGGCAGCAGCATCCGGAACGCGATCGCGGTCGCGCGCCCGGTGAACCGCGGGCCGTGGCGGGCGGCGAGGCCGAGCGGTACGCGGCCGGGGTCGACGCTGACGAGCCGCCCGCGCGCGCCGGCGAACACGAGGGGATGCACGCTCTCGATGCTCTCGAACCGCTTGCCGTGCCAGCCCACGTTCTCGAGCAGGCCGTCGAACGGGCCGCCGGTCGGGATGCCCGCACCTCGCCAGGCGCCGACCATCGCCTCAACACCCACGGGTGCGAGGGGGTCGTAGAAGGCGAGCGCCTCGGTGAGCGAGCAGCCCCGCTCGAGGCGGGCGAGCTCGTCGGCGGCATCGGGCACGGTCATCTCTGGCGATTCTGCACCCTGGGAAAGCCCTATGGGCACAGGCTATGGCCGGGCGATTCCGGTAATCTCAGTCATCTATCGCACCTGAGGAGGCGTCGAGCCCGCCGTGGACCATAGTCCCGCACCATCCGACACACCCGACCTGGCGCCGGCCGACGCCGCCGCCGACGCCGACACCCCCGGCCATAGTCCGAGGCGGCCGGTCACCCGATGATCGAGCCGCTCCTCACCCTGCTGATCGGCATCGTGCTGATCCTGGCCATCATCGCCGCCAACGGCTACTTCGTGGCCCAGGAGTTCGCGTTCATGTCGGTTGACCGCACGCGGCTCGCCGCCCGTGCCGCGGAAGGCGATCGTGCCGCGGCCCGCGCCTTGACGGTCACCGCGCGCACGACCTTCATGCTGTCGGGCGCCCAGTTGGGCATCACCGTCACCGGCCTGCTCGTCGGTTTCGTCGCCGAGCCCCTCGTCGGCGAGTCGCTCGGCCTGCTGCTCGGCAGCACGGGCATCGACCCCGCCATCTCTATCACCGTCGGAACCGTGCTGACCCTGGTGCTCGCCGCGATCGTGCAGATGATCGCGGGCGAGCTCTACCCGAAGAACCTCGCCATCGCCGCGCCCGAACGGCTCTCGCGCGGCCTCGCGCGCTCGACGCTGCTGTACATGACCGTCTTCGGGTGGCTCATCGCGTTCTTCGACGCCTCGGCCAACGCCTTCCTGCGGCTGCTGCGCATCGAGCCGGTGCACGACCTCGACGTGAGCGCCTCGGCCGACGACCTGCCGCACATCATCGCCGACTCCCGCGACAGCGGCGATCTGCCGCTCGAGCTGTCGCTCATGATCGACCGCATCCTCGACTTCCCGCAGCGCCACGTCGAGCACGCGATGATCCCGCGCTCGCAGGTCGACTGGGTGCGGCCGACCGCGACCATCGGCGAGCTGCGGGCGCTGATGTCGCGCGCCCACACCCGGTACCCGGTGATCGACGACGACGATGCCCCGGTCGGCGTGGTGCACCTCGCCGATGTGCTGCCGCGGCTCGCCGACGGCGACCACGAGCAGGTCAGCGCCGTCATGCGGCCCGCGACGGTCATCCCGACCCTCATGCGGCTGCCGGATGCTCTCGCCCAGTTGACCGCGACCCGCAACGAGCTCGCCTGCGTCATCGACGAGTACGGCGGGTTCGCCGGCGTGCTGACGCTCGAAGACCTCGCCGAGGAGGTCGTCGGCGAGATCACCGACGAGCACGACCTCGACACGGGCGAGATCGTCATCCCCGACGGCGACAACGAGTGGCTGATGGACGGCGACGTGCACCTCGATGAGGTCGAGCGCGCCCTCGGCCACGAGCTGCCGCGCGGCGACGTCGAGACGATCGCGGGCCTCCTGATCGCCGAGCGCGGTGCGCTGCCGGGCCTCGGGGAGACGGTGGTCATCGACCTGCCGGTCGACCCGGCCGAGCTCGTCGCCGACGAGCCGGTGCGACGGCGCATCGAGGTCGATGTGCTCGATGTCGAACGGCACGTGCCGACCGAGGTGCGCGTGCGCCTGATCGAGTTCACGGGCGACGCCCCCGCGCGCGTCGAGGATGAGGACGGTGCCCGATGAGCGACCCGCTGCTCAACCCGTGGATCGTGATCCCGGTGACGATCGCGCTCATCGCCCTGAGCGCCCTGTTCGTCGTCATCGAATTCGCCCTGCTCGGCGCCCGTCGTCACCGCCTGGAGGAGCGCGCGGTGGAGAGCCGGTCGGCGCGCGCCGCGCTGCGCGGCATGAACGAGCTCACGATGATGCTCGCCGGAGCGCAGCTCGGCATCACGGCGTGCACGTTCGCGCTCGGAGCGATCACCAAGCCGGCGGTCGACGCGTGGCTGCAACCGCTGTTCACGCTCGTCGGGGCGCCCGAGTGGCTCGCGGGCGGTGCGGCGTTCGTGCTGTCGCTGTTCGTGGTCACCTTCCTCCACCTCGTGGTCGGCGAGATGGCCCCGAAGTCGTGGGCGATCACGCACCCCGAGACCTCGGCCCTCGTGGTCGGCGTCCCCTCCCGTCTGTACATCTGGCCGCTGCGCCCGCTGCTGCGGTGGGTGAACAGCATCGCCAATCGACTCGTGCGGGCCAGCGGAGTCGAGCCCGTGGAGTCGGTCGCCGTCGGCGGGCAAGACATCGCGACCATTCGCCAACTTGTCGAGCACTCGGCGAAGGTCGGCACCCTCGAGACGGGGATGCAGCGGCAGATCTCCGGCCTCATCGATCTCGGATCACTGCCGGTCTCGACCCTGGTCGCGTCTGACCGTGTGCCGACGCACGTGCGTGCCGGCGCCACGGTTGCCGATGTGCGGGCGGCCGCCGAGCTCTCGGGGCACCTGCGGATCCTGCTGCTCGGCGACGGCTCGGCGGCGCCGGCTGTGGTGCACGTCCGCGACACGCTCCTCGAGCCGGACGATCGCCCCGCGCACGAGCTCGCGCGCTCCGCCTTCGTGCTCGACGCCCAGACCCCCGTCTACGAGGCCCTGGCCCGCATGCGCGAGCACAGTGTGCAGCTGGCGGTGGTGGTCGACGCCGGCACGATGGTCGGCGTCGCCACCCTCGCCGACATCCTCACCCGTGTGCTGCCGGTGCCGAGCGCACCCTGATCACGGTCGCTGCGGGGCTCGCTCGGCGAGGTCGAGCCGCATGACCAGTCGCCGCTTGGTCGGGTGGGCGACCTCGCGAAAGCCGGCGGCGAGAAACGGCCCGACCGGGCCGACGCTCAGCTCGTCCCACGTGACCTCGGCGCCGCCGGTCAGCATCGGGTAGCCCTCGATCGCGCGAGCGCCGCGCGCGCGGGCGTGCTCGACCGCTGCCGCCACCAGGGCGTAGGTGAGGTGCTGACCGCGGAATCCGCGGCGCACCACCAGGCAGGCGATCGCCCAGACGCTGTCGTCGTCGGGGTGCTCGGCTCGGCCGGCCCAGGGCACGGGCGAGCCGCGCAGGCGGCGGAACGCGCTGCGGGCATCCACCGCCGCCCAGCCGGCGGGTTCGTCGTCGACGTAGGCCACGATGCCGGCGGTGCGGGCCGGATCGCGGCGCAGCGCGTCGTCGGGCACCGCGCGGTCATCGCACCCGACGGCCTCGCGCAGCACCTGCGCGCGCTGCTCGACGGGTAGCGCGTACCACTCCCGGTCGCCCAGCCGCTGCCGCGTGCACTGGCAGCGGCTGGCGGTGCCGGTGAGGATGACCTGCAGGTCGTCCCAGCCCGCCTCGTTCGCGGGCACGATGCGGATTCTCGCCTCGACTGCCCCCGCGCCACCCATGTGCGCAACGCTAGTCCGCCGGCGGCATGAGCACGACAGCCCGGTCCGTGCCCGCCGATAGGCTGGAGGGGTGTCCAAAGTCTTGACCTCCCTCCCTGTCGGCGAGCGCGTCGGCATCGCCTTCTCCGGCGGCCTCGACACCTCGGTGGCCGTTGCCTGGATGCGCGACAAGGGCGCGATCCCGTGCACGTACACGGGCGACCTCGGTCAGCCCGACGAGCCCGACGTCGCGGCCGTTCCCGGCCGGGCTAAGGAGTACGGGGCGGAGATCAGCCGCCTCGTCGACGCGAAGGCCGCGCTCGTCGAGGAGGGCTTCGTCGCCCTGGCGTGCGGCGCCTTCCACATCCGCAGCGCCGGCAAGGCCTACTTCAACACCACCCCCCTCGGCCGGGCCGTCACCGGCACGATGCTCGTGCGCGCGATGAAGGAGGACGGCGTCGAGATCTGGGGCGACGGCTCGACCTACAAGGGCAACGACATCGAGCGCTTCTACCGCTACGGTCTGCTCGCCAACCCGCGCCTGCGCATCTACAAGCCGTGGCTCGACGCCGACTTCGTCACCGAGCTGGGCGGCCGCAAAGAGATGAGCGAGTGGCTCGTCGCCCACGGCTTCCCGTACCGCGACTCGGCCGAGAAGGCCTATTCGACCGATGCCAACATCTGGGGGGCTACCCACGAGGCGAAGACGCTCGAGCACCTCGACGTCTCGCTCGAGACGGTCGAGCCGATCATGGGCGTGCGCTTCTGGGACGAGTCGGTCGAGATCGCCCCCGAGACGGTGACGGTGCGCTTCAGCGAGGGCCGCCCGGTCGCCCTCAACGGGGTCGAGTACCCGGATGCGGTGCAGCTGGTGCTCGAGGCGAACCGCATCGGCGGCCGCCACGGCCTGGGCATGAGCGACCAGATCGAGAACCGCATCATCGAGGCCAAGAGCCGCGGCATCTACGAGGCTCCGGGAATGGCTCTGCTGCACATCGCCTACGAGCGGCTGCTCAACGGCATCCACAACGAAGACACCATCGCGAACTACCACGCGGAGGGGCGCCGCCTCGGCCGCCTCATGTACGAGGGCCGGTGGCTCGACCCGCAGTCGCTCATGCTGCGCGAGAGCATCCAGAAGTGGGTGGGCTCGGCCGTGACCGGCGAGGTGACGCTGCGCCTGCGGCGCGGTGACGACTACACGATTCTCGACACGACCGGCCCCGGCCTGTCGTACGCGCCCGAGAAGCTGTCGATGGAGCGCGTGGGAGATGCCGCTTTCGGCCCCACCGACCGCATCGGGCAGCTGACGATGCGCAACCTCGACATCGCCGACTCGCGGGCGCGGCTCGAGCAGTATGCCGCGCAGGGCATCATCGGCGGGGCGACGGCGCAGCTCGTCGGCAGCATCACGGCGGGGGAGGCCGACGAGGTCGTCGAGCACGCGGTGCCGCTGACGGCCGAGCGCGAGGCACTCGCCGAGGCGATCGACGCGGCGGGCGAGAGCGCCGCGTTCGACCTCGGCACCGACTGAGCTCAGCTCTCGGCGGCCTTCCGCTCGAGCTCCTCGCGCCAGCCGGCCTCCTTCTGGAGGTACTCGTTGTCGGCGAAGTCGGCGAAGTCGCTCTCGTCGGTCACGCGGCGGATCTCGAGTGCGGTTCCCGGCCCCATCGGGCAGCGCTTCGCCCACGCGATCGCTTCGTCGAGGGTCGGCACGCTGATGGTCCAGTAGCCGTTGAACAGCGTCTCGGCCGGGCCGTACGCTCCCGGCGTCACGGTCGGCTCCGCGGTGCCGAAGGCGACGACCGCGCCCTCGGAGGGATCGCTGAGCCCGTCGCCGCCGACCATCACGTCGGCCGTCATCAGGGCCTCGTTGTACTGGCCCATCGCCGTGATGATGCTCTCCATGTCCTGCTCGCGGCTCGCGGCGAGGGCTGCCTCCGTCGCGCGCATGATCAGCATGTAGGTGGGCATGCGGGCCTCCTTCGTGGTGGGCGCCGGATCAGTCGACCGGCAGGCTCACCGTAGCCAGGAGGCGCCGTCGCGCGCCAGCCGGCAGATCGGTACGCCCCAGCAGCGGGGTGACGGCCGCGCGCATCCCCTCGAGCGCTGCGCGCCACTCGTCGTCGGTGGCGTGCACGGCGACCTGGCGGAATCCGACGAGGTCCTCTGCGAGCGTCCCTCTCTCGCCGTCGATGTAGCCGTCGAAGGCGGCGGCGAGGCTCGCCAGGTAGGCCAGGAAGCCGCCGCGCAGGGCGTCGGCGTCGAGCCCCGGGTCGTCCGCTTCGACGCTCGTGCGCTCCTCCCGCACGCGCAGCGTGCGCTCGGTCGTGCCGCGCACCTTGCGTTCGGCGACGACCGTCAGCACGTCGGCATCGATCAGTGCTCCCACGTGCCGGTACAGGGTGGCCGGCGCGATCTCGGGCAACTGCTCGCCGAGCTCGCGCGTGGTCAGCGCATCGCGCCCGAGCATCGCCTGGATGATCCGCAGGCGGACGGGGTGCAGCAGGAGGTCAGCCGTTGCCATGTGCCCAGCCTATCAATCTCATTTGGCTAACTATTATCAAGTATGATATCAATGAATCGCCTCCGACCAGAAAGGCAGACCGTGCCCACCATCACGATCGACGCCCGCCGCATCCAGCTGCGGCTCAGCCTCGCCGAGCGCATCTTCGCCCTGCGCGGCCACCTCACCCTGCCCCTCGACACGATCGAGGCGGTCGACGTCGTGCCCGACGCGCTCGCGGCCGTTCAGGGCGTGCGCGCCCCGGGCCTCGGCGTTCCCGGCGGTGCGAAGATCGGCACCTGGCGCCGCCGCCGCGGCACCACCATCGCGCTTGTGCGCGGCCGTGGCCCCGGCCTGCGCATCCGCACCACCGATCGCGCGACGCAGGTGGTCGTCGTGTCGACCCCGCACGCCGCCGACCTGGCCGCGCAGCTCGCCCCCCTGGTGGCAGGATCGGCTCGATGACCGCCGTGACGATCGACGCCGCCGTTCCCCTGGCCGCCGAGCTGCTCACCCCCGCCACGGGCATCGCGGGAGCGCGGGCCATCGCCGTCCTGATTCCGGGCAGCGGGCCGATCGACCGCAACGGGGATGCCCGCCGCATGCCCCTCGCGATCCAGCGTCAGCTCGCCGAGGGTCTGGCCGCGCAGGGCGTCGCGAGCATCCGCTGGGACAAGCGCGGAGTCGGCGCGACCCCGGGCAGCTTCCTCGCCACCGGGTTCCACGACCTCGTCGACGACGCCCTGAGCGTCGTCGACCACGTCAGCGGGCGGCTCGCCGGCAGCCGCGTGCCGGTCGTCGTGATCGGGCACAGCGAGGGCTCGGCGATCGCCGCCCGCCTTCTCGCCGAGCGACCTGCCCTGGCCGGCGGCGTGCTGCTCTCGGCCTACGCCCGACCGGGGCTGGAGGTGCTGCGCTGGCAGGCGCAAGCCCTGCAGCCGCACCTTCCCGGGCTCGTGCGGGGCATCCTGCGCCTCCTGCGCACCGATCTCGCCGCGCAGAGCGAGAAGAACCGGCAGCGGATCCTCGCCACGACCGGTGACGTCGCCCGCATCGGCGGTGCCCGCATCAACGCGCGCTGGCACCGCGAGTTCATGGCCTACGATCCGAGCATCGATCTCGCCGCGTCGGCCGCGCCGGTGCTGGCGATCGGGGGCGCGTTCGACCTGCAATCACCGCCGGAGGACACCGTGCGCATCGCCGACATCCGCACTGCTCCGACGCAGACGGAGGTGCTCGACGGCCTCAGCCACATCCTGCGGCGGCAGCCCGCGCCATCGCTGCAGGCGTACCGCGGCGACCTGCGCCGCCCGATCGACGAGCGCATCGTGCCGCTCATTGCCGGGTGGCTCGACCGCCTGCCCGCCGAGGGGCGCGCCTGACACCGCGTACCCTGGAGGGCATGGCAGTCGAGCGCGGAATTCGCAACAACGGCGCTCCGACGACCCCGCGGGCGACCGGCGCGGGCACGGCGACGGATGCTCGCCCGCAGGTTCGCCCCGCGACCGAGGGCTGGCAGCAGAAGCTGGGGCCCGACGGGCGGCCGGTGCTGCAGTTCGCCGAGCCGAAGCGCGGCAAGCCGCCCGTGCACCTCGCCGACCTGACGCCCGAGCAGCGCACCGCCCGGGTGATCGAGCTCGGGCTGCCGGGCTTCCGCGCGAAGCAGCTGAGCACCCACTACTTCACGCACTGCACGACCGATCCGGCGCGCATGACCGACCTGCCCGCCGCGCAGCGCGACGAGCTCGTCGCCGGGCTCCTGCCGCCCCTGCTCACCGAGGTGCGGCGCCTGCGCACCGACAACGGCGACACCATCAAGTTCCTCTGGAAGCTGCACGACGGCGCCCTCGTCGAGAGCGTGCTCATGCGGTACCCGGGCCGCATCACGCTGTGCGTGTCGAGCCAGGCCGGGTGCGGCATGAACTGCCCGTTCTGCGCCACCGGGCAGGCCGGGCTCACCCGCAACATGTCGACCGCCGAGATCGTCGACCAGGTCGTGCAGGCCAATGCCGCCATCGCAGCGGGCGAGCTCGGCGGCAAGAAGCGCGGCGAGACCACGCCCGAGCGCGTCAGCAACATCGTCTTCATGGGCATGGGCGAGCCGCTCGCCAACTACAACCGCGTCATGGATGCGGTGCGCACGATGGTCGCCCCCCAGCCGCACGGCCTCGGCATGAGCGCTCGGCACATCACGGTGTCGACCGTCGGGCTGGTACCGGCCATCGAGAAGCTCGCCGCCGAGAGGATTCCGGTGACCTTCGCGCTGAGCCTGCACGCCCCCGACGACGAGCTGCGCGACGAGCTGATCCCGGTGAACTCGCGCTGGAAGGTCGACGAGGCGCTCGACGCCGCGCGCGCCTACTTCGACGCGACCGGCCGCCGGGTGTCGATCGAGTACGCGCTCATCAAAGACATGAACGACCACGCCTGGCGGGCCGACCTGCTCGCGAAGAAGCTCACCGAGCGCGGTCGCGGATGGGTGCATGTCAACCCGATCCCGCTGAATCCGACCCCGGGGTCGATCTGGACGAGCTCGGAGCCCGCGGTGATGCGCGAGTTCGTGCGGCGGCTGGAGGCCGCCGGCATCCCCACCACGCTGCGCGACACGCGCGGGAAGGAGATCGACGGCGCCTGCGGTCAGCTGGCCGCCGCCGAATAGTCCTCTCGATCTTCTCTCGCTTCCGCCATACTGGGCGGATGCTCCTGGATCAGGTCAACGCGTTCTTCACGCAGATCGTCGGCATCTCGGTCGCCGTCGTCATCTCGCTCATCGTGATCGTCGTGCTCGTGCGCGCGATCAAGGTTGCCAAACCCGACGAGGCGATCATCGTCACCTCCCGGCAGCGGACGCCCAAAGAGGTCGAGAAGACGCACGAGAAGGAGAACGTCGGCCAGAAGGTCGTCTTCGGCTCGCGCGTCTTCGTGAAGCCGATCATCGAGGCCTACTTCAAGCTCAGCCTGCGGTCGCGCCAGCTCAACGTGCAGGCCACCGCGCAGACGCGCGACGCCATCACGATCCGCGTCAACGCGGTCGCTGTCGTCAAGGTGGGCGGCTCCGAGGCGATGGTGCGGGCGGCCGCTCAGCGCTTCCTGAATCAGCAAGACCAGATCGAGTCGTCGACCGAGGAGGTTCTGAGCGGTTCGGTGCGTGCCATCGTCGGTCAGTTGACGGTGACCGAGATCATCACGAACCGATCTGCGCTGCAGGAGCAGGTGCTCGACGCCGTGCGCGAGGCCCTCGACATCCAGGGGCTGCAGATCGACACGCTGCAGATCAAGGAGATCGACGACGACAACAACTACATCCGCGATCTCGGCCGTGCCGAGGCCGCTCGCGTGCGGCAGGTCGCCGAGATCGCCGAGGCCCAGGCGCAGCAGGCCTCGGAGGAGGCCCGCATCGTCGCGGCGCAGAAGATCGCCGAGAGCCAACGTGAGCTCGATCTGCGCAATGCGGCGATCAAGAAGGAGACCGACAAGGCGCAGGCCGAGGCCCTGCAGGCGGCCCCGCTCGCGGAAGCCATCGCGCAGCAGGAGGTCGTCGCCCAGCAAGAGGTGACCGCGCAGAAGCGGGTCGGCCTGCGCAAGCAAGAGCTCGACGCCGAGGTTCGCGCGGTGGCCGACGCTCAGGCCTACACCGTCGAGAAGGAGGCGGCTGCGGCCGCCGCGGCGTCCGACGCCGCCGCCAACGCGGAACGCGAGGCGCGCATCGCCGCGGCGGCCGCTCTTCGCGAAGAAGGCGAGGCTGAGGCGGCGGCCATTCTCGCCCGCGGCTCCGCCGAGGCCAAGGCCACCCGCGAGCAGGCCGAGGCCCTCGCTGAGCGCGCCGAAGCCCTGCTCAAGCAGCGCATCATCGAGCAGCTGCCCGAGATCGTGCGCGCAGCCTCCGAGCCGCTCAGCCGCATCGAGAACATGACGGTCATCTCGTCCGATGGGTCCGGCACCAATCAGCTCGGCGAGAACGTGGCCGGGCAGCTGGCGACCTCGACGAAGATCATCAAAGACCTCGTCGGCATCGACATCGCCGAGCTCATCAACGGCAAGGTCGTCGGCGAGGCCACCGGGGCGGCCGTCGCGGCGGGCACGCAGCGCGCTGCTTCACCGCGCCGAAAGAACGCCGAATCTTGATGTCCTGATCCGGCGCTCGGAGGGCCGTTCGGGTCCGCACGATCGCTAGCGTGGAGTCATGACCGATGCCGTCGTCGCCCAGCGCGAAGCCTGGAAGGCCCGTGAGACTCTCGCCGAGCAGCTGATTCCCCTCATCGGGCGGCTCTACCGCGACCACGGGGTCGTCACCTCGATCCACGGTCGGCGACTCATCAACCAGTCGCCGATCGGCGTCATCAAGGCGCACCGCTATGCGCACCACGTCACGGGCGAGGTGCTGCCGCTCGAGCGCACCCAGGCGGTGCTGGATGCCCTGCTCACGCTCGACCCCGGCCCCGCATCCCTCGACATCGCGCGGCTGCTGGGCGATTTCGACGCCCACGGCGGCGGCCGCTCGCTCGCCGCCTACCTCGGTGAGGTCATCGCCAGCGTGCCGCGCGCGGCGGACGCGTCGCGCGGCACCGACGTCGTGCTGTACGGCTTCGGGCGCATCGGGCGGCTGCTGGCGCGCATCCTCATCGCCCACGCCGGCAACGGCGCCGGCCTGCACCTGCGCGCGATCGTCGTGCGCAAGGGCGGCGAGAACGACATCGTCAAGCGCGCGAGCCTGCTGCGCCGCGACTCGGTGCACGGGCCCTTCGAGGGCACGATCTCGGTCGATGCCGAGGCGAGCACGATCCTCGCCAACGGCACGCTGATCCGGGTGATCTACGCCGACGACCCGGCGACGATCGACTACACCGCCTACGGCATCGACAACGCGATCGTCGTCGACAACACGGGCCGCTGGCGCGACGAGGAGGGGCTCGCGCAGCACCTGCGCTCGCGCGGCGTCGCCCGCGTGCTGCTGACCGCGCCCGGCAAGGGATCCCTGCCGAACGTCGTGCACGGTATCAACCACGACACCATCGGGCCCGAGCAGCGCATCGTCACCGCCGCCTCGTGCACCACCAACGCCATCACCCCGGTGCTCAAGGTGCTCGACGACGAGTACGGCATCGTGCACGGCCACGTCGAGACCGTGCACTCGTTCACGAACGACCAGAACCTCATCGACAACTTCCACAAGGGCGACCGCCGCGGCCGCTCGGCCGCGCTCAACATGGTCATCACCGAGACGGGCGCGGCGAAGGCGGTCGCCAAGGCCCTGCCCGCGCTCGAGGGCAAGCTCACGGGCAACGCGATCCGGGTGCCCACGCCGGACGTCTCGATGGCGATCCTCAACCTGCGCCTCGCGCGCCCGACGACGCGCGACGAGGTCAATGCCTTCCTGCGGCACGCCTCGCTGCACTCGAGCCTGCGCCAGCAGATCGACTACATCGAGTCGCCCGAGGTCGTCTCGACCGACTTCATCGGGTCGCACCGCGCGGGCATCGTCGACGGACTGGCGACCATCAGCACGGGCGACAATCTCGTCGTGTACGTCTGGTACGACAACGAGTTCGGCTACAGCTCGCAGGTCGTGCGGGTGCTCGAGACGATGGCGGGCACGCATCCCGCCGTCGTGCCGGCGCGCGCGGGGGAGTAGCGCGCCGCGCGATCGCTGCGAGCGCGCTTCCGGCCCGTCAGCGGAACGCGGGGATGCCCGTGATCGCGGTGCCGAGGATCAGCGTGTGCACCTCGTCGGTCCCTTCGTAGGTGCGCACCGACTCGAGGTTGTTCGCGTGCCGCAGCGGCGAGTGCTCGAGGGTGACGCCGTTGCCGCCGAGCATCGCCCGGGCCTCGCGCGCGATCTCGATGGCGACCCGCGCGTTGTTGAGCTTGCCGACCGAGATCTGGTGCGGCTGCAGGTGGCCCGCATCCTTGAGGCGCCCGAGCTGGAGGGCGAGCAGGAAGCCCTTGTCGATCTCGAGCGCCATGTCGACGAGCTTCTGCTGCGTCAGCTGGTAGGCGGCGACCGGCTTGCCGAACACCTCGCGGTGCAGCACGTAGTCGAGTGCCGCGCGGTAGCTGTCGAGAGCAGCCCCCATGACACCCCAGACGATGCCGTACCGCGCCTGGTTGAGGCACGTGAACGGTCCGCGCAGGCCCTCCGCGCCGGGCAGCTGCGCGCTCGCCGGCACGCGCACCTCGTCGAGCACGATGTCGCACTGGATGGAGGCGCGCATCGACAGCTTCTGCGCGATCGGGGTGGCCGTGAAGCCCGGCGTGCCCGTCGGCACCAGGAACCCCCGGATGCCCGCCTCCGTCTGCGCCCAGATGACGGCGATGTCGGCGATCGACGCGAGGCCGATCCAGCGCTTGCTGCCCGTGATGATCCAGTCGTCGCCATCGCGCCGCGCGTGCGTGCGCATCGAGGCCGGGTCGCTGCCGGCCTCCGGCTCGGTGAGGCCGAAGCATCCGATCGCCGTGCCCGCCGCCATGCGCGGCAGCCATTCGTTCTTCTGCTCCTCCGAGCCAAAGGTGTGGATGGCCGTCATGGCGAGCGAGCCCTGCACCGACACGAACGTGCGCAGGCCCGAGTCGCCGGCCTCCAGCTCGGCGGCGGCCAGGCCGTATTCGACCGCCGAGCGGCCGCCGCAGCCGTAGCCCTGCAGGTGCATTCCCAGGAGCCCGAGTGCTCCCATCGGCTCGACGATCTCGCGCGGGAAGACGCCGTCGTCGTACCAGCGCGCGATGTTCGGTCGAAGCTCGGCGTCGACGAAGGCCCGCACGCGGTCGCGGGTCGCGCGCTCCTCGTCGCTGAGCAGGGTGTCGAAGCCGATGAGGTCGAGGGGGGAGTCGGTCATGAGGGTCCTCTCTGGTGCACGCTCATCGTGCCGGGCGCGCGCGCTTTTGTCCACTTGTACAGTTGGCTCATGATCCGCCCCCTCGACGGGTTCGTCGTCGCCGACCTGAGCCGTGTACTCGCGGGGCCGACCGCGGCCGTGATGCTCGCCGACCTCGGAGCCCGCGTGATCAAGGTCGAGCGCCCGGGCACCGGCGACGACACGCGGTCGTGGGGGCCGCCCTGGGCGGGCTCGTCGAGCGCCTACTTCGAATCGGCGAACCGCGGCAAGCAGTCGATCGCCCTCGACTTCGCCGACCCCGCCGACCTCGCCGTGGCCCGAACCCTCGTCGATCGGGCCGATGTGGTCATCGAGAACTACCGCACCGGCGCCCTGCAGCGGTTCGGGCTCGACGCCGAGAGCGTGCTCGCCCGCAATCCGCGCGCCGTCTACTGCTCGATCACCGGCTTCGGCTCGACGGGCGAGGGGGCGGCGATGCCCGGCTACGACTTCCTCGTGCAGGCCCTCGGCGGGCTCATGAGCATCACCGGCGATGCGGGCGGCGAGCCGCGCAAGGTCGGCGTCGCGATGGTCGACCTGCTCGCCGCCAACCACGCCGCAATGGGCGTGCTCGCGGCGCTGCTGCAGCGCGAGCGCGCCGACGGCCGGGGCCAGCACGTCGAAGTCTCGCTGATGGGCAGCCTGCTCGCCTCGCTCGCCAACCAGGCCGCCTCGTACCTCGCCACCGGGGTCGAGCCCCGCGCGCTCGGCAACCGGCATCCCTCCATCGCCCCCTACGAGACGCTGCGCTGCCGCGACGGGATGCTCGCTCTGGCCGTCGGCAACGACATCCAGTTCGCGGCCCTGTGCCGCGAGCTGGGCGATCCCGCGCTCGCGCGCGACCCGCGCTTCGCGACCAACCCCGCGCGGGTCGCGCACCGCGACGACCTCGAAGCGGCGCTCGAGACCCTGCTCGCCGCCGACGATGCCGCCGGCTGGGCGGCGCGCCTGCTGCGGGCCGGGGTGCCGGCCGGCACCGTCAACGGCATCAGCGAGGCGCTCGCCCTCGCGCGGCGGCTCGGTCTGGCACCGACGGCGGAGGTGGGGGAGGGGCATCCGGCGCAGCTGGCGCACCCCGTGCGGTACTCGGCGTTCGCCCCGGTCGCCCCCACGGCGCCGCCCGCGCTCGACGAGCACGGCGACGCGGTGCGCGCCTGGCTCGCCGAGGGCTAGGCCTCGACGGCGGTGGAGGCGGAGGCGCCGCTAGCTGTACCCGGTCAGCAGGTTGGTGACACTCGGCTGATCGGTGGCAGGCCTCCGCAAGCGGTGTGGGGTCGAGCGTAGTTGTAATGTTCGACCCACGGTTGCAGGGCTTCTAGGCGTTCCTGGTTCGAGGTGAACGCGCGACGATATGCCCACCCGTCTTGCAGTGTTCGGTTGAAGCGTTCGGCCTTGCCGTTCTGCCAGGGTGAGTATGGCCGGGTCGTGATGTGTTTCGCGTCGATCAGTTGCAGGGCTGCCTGGAAGTCGCGGGAGTTGCGGTAGTTCAGCGCGTTATCGGTCATCACGCGTCGGATCGTGACGCCCAGGCTGGCAAAGAACTCAGCAGCCTCCAGCAGGAATGAAGCGCACGTGGCGCCTTTCTCGTCGGGGAACACTCGCACGAACGCGATGCGTGAATGGTCATCGACCGCGACGTGCAGAAAGTCCATGCCGAGCTTGGCTGACTTCACTCGGCCCCGGTTGTGATCGACCACGTCGGGGCCGTCGATTCGCCACCCACCACCGTCAGGAATGCGGCCGATCTTCTTGACGTCCACGTGGAGCAGGTCGCCGGGGTGGTCGTGTTCGTAGCGCAGCTGCGTTCGGCGGGAAGCGCGAATGAGGATGCCGGTGACTGGGTCCAGTTCGTGCAGGCGTGGCAGGCCGGCTCGGGCGATGATGCGTGACGCTGTTGACGGACTCACCCCGACGCGGGCAGCGACCGCGTCTCGCCCGAGACGTTCATCGGTTCGGAGTCTGAGCAGTCGTGCGGTCAGTTCCGGACTTGTCGCGGTCGGTGTTGATCGAGGACGCGATGAATGGTCTCGCAAGCCGGTTGCGCCCTCGCTGCGGAACCTGCGCACCCATCGGTGAGCGCAGGTGCGTGAGATGCCGAGTTCTTTCGCGACGTGCGCGACGGGGCGGCCTGAGAGAACGCGTTGGACAAGGATCAGACGGCCTGCGACTGCGAGCCTGGCGTTACGGTGAACCACGGGAAGGCCTCCACTAGCTGGGTGATTGAACACCACCAGCGTGGAGGCCTTCTCCTCAGATCGGTGTCACCAACGTCATGACCGGGTACAGCTAGCCGTGCCGCCCTGCTCGGCCCGCGCGAGAACGTCGCGGGCGAGCCGCGTCGCGCCGACGACGGCCGCGGGCATGACGGCGATCGCCCCGCCGGGGACGAGGAACACGAGCTGTGTCGCGATGCCGAATCCGAGCTCGCGCGCTCGCGAGCCGCGCAGCAGGCGGCCCCGGCCGGTCACATCGATGCCGCGGGCCTGGAAGGGGCGCGTGGTCAGCTCGCGCGCGATGAGGTGCCCGGCCAGCATCGGTCCGACGATCGCCGATGCGACCGATCCGACGACGGGGATGAGGCCGATGAGCCAGGTGGTGAGGGCGTAGCCGAGGGCGCGCAGCACGAGCAGCACGCCGTCGCCCACCGAGCGCCAGAACCGCAGCGGCGAGGGGCGGAAACCGCCGAGCTCCTCCTCCGCGGCGCGCCAGATCCGCTCGTAGAACGGGTCGCCGATCAGCAGGGTGAGCGTGGTGAAGGTGTAGATCGTGGCGGTGATCGCGCCGGCGACGAGCAGCAGTGCCAGGAGCGTACGCAGTACGCCTCGATCGCGCTCGGCCCAGTCGTCGGCGAAGGGGGTGATGGCCTGCGCGAGGGCGTCGACGTTGAGGCCGAGGGTGATGAGAACGGCCGCGACCAGGCTTCCCGCGATCAGAGCGGGCAGCATGCCGAGAGCCATCACGCTGGGCCGGGTGCGCCACAGCGCGAATCCGCGCGGCACGAGCGCTGCGCCGGCCAGCAGCTCGCGGAGGATGAGTCGCAGGCGGCGCATGGGAGTCACTGTAGACCGCGACATGGACGGCACGGCGAAATGCTGTACACGGTGGCGAAGACGTGGCCATGAATCTCCATCGCGGCGATGCGACCGGATGCCCGCTGACCCTAGGCTGAGCGCAGGTGTGCACCGCGGCCGCCCCGGGGCCCGCACCGCACACCATCCGTCCATTCGATGAGGAGCCTCATGAGCAAGTACGCAGTGATCAACCCCGCCACCGGCGAGACGCTGCGGTCGTACCCGACCGCGACCGACGCCGAGGTCGCCAGTGCGATCGAGGGCGCCTACAACGCCTACCGCGGCTGGTCGCGCTCGACCACGGTCGAGCAGCGCGCCGCGCTCATCACGAAGGTCGCCGAGCTGCACCGCGAGCGCCGCCAGCACCTCGCCGAGATCATCGTGCGCGAGATGGGCAAGCCGATCGGCGACGCCCTCGGCGAGGTCGACTTCTCGGCCGACATCTACCAGTACTACGCCGACAACGGCCCCGAGCTGCTGAAGGACGAGCCGATCGAGCTCGCCGAGGGCAGCGAGGGCTCGGCGTTCATCCGCAAGAGCGCGATGGGCGTTCTGCTCGGCATCATGCCCTGGAACTTCCCCTACTACCAGGTCGCCCGGTTCGCGGGCCCGAACCTCATCCTCGGCAACACGATCCTGCTCAAGCACGCCGCCCAGTGCCCCGAGTCGGCCGAGGCGATCCACCAGATCTTCGCCGACGCGGGCTTCCCGGTCGGTGCCTACACGAACCTCTACGCGACGACCGACCAGGTCTCGACGATCATCGCCGACCCGCGTGTGCAGGGCGTCTCGCTCACCGGTTCCGAGCGGGCCGGTGCGGCCGTCGCCGAGCAGGCCGGGCGCCACCTGAAGAAGGTCGTGCTCGAGCTGGGCGGCAGCGACCCCTTCATCCTGCTGAGCACCGACGACCTCGACGCCACCGTCGAGATGGCGGTCAACGCCCGCCTCGACAACAGCGGCCAGTCGTGCAACGGTGCCAAGCGCTTCATCGTCGTGGAGGACCTGTACGACGCGTTCCTCGAGAAGTTCGTCGCCCAGATGTCGGCCACGCAGGCGAGCGACCCGATGGTCGAGGGCGGAGCCTACGGCCCGCTCTCGTCGTCGAGCGCGGCCGAGGGCCTCGAAGACCAGGTGAAGCGCGCCGTCACCGGCGGCGCCACGGTACTGACCGGCGGCACCCGCGACGGCAACTTCTTCAGCTCGACCGTGCTCGCCGACGTCACGCCCGGCAACTCTGCCTACTACGAGGAGTTCTTCGGCCCGGTCGCGCAGGTGTTCAAGGTGCGCAACGAGGACGAGGCGGTCGAGCTCGCCAACGACACGCCGTTCGGCCTCGGCTCGTACCTGTTCACGACCGACGAGGCCCAAGCGGCCCGCGTCGCCGACAAGATCGAGGCCGGCATGGTCTACGTCAACTGCGTGCTCGCCGACAGCCCCGAGCTGCCCTTCGGCGGCATCAAGCGCTCGGGCTCGGGTCGTGAGCTCGGCACGCTCGGCATCGACGAGTTCGTCAACAAGAAGATGATCCGCATCGCCTAGCGCCATGCCCACCACGGTTCTGCTGCGCAACGCCCCCGAGCACGCCATCGCGGCGTTCGCACCGAAACCGACCGCGCTCACCCCCGGCCAGTCCGAAGGCGTCACCGACGTCTGGGCTGCGCCGGGGGCGAGCCCCGGGCCCATCGAGACCGGCATCTGGGAGGCCACGCCGGGCTCGTTCACGGCATCCCGCGACGGCTACCACGAGCTCTGCTATCTGGTCAGCGGTCGCGTGACCCTCGTCGAGGAGGGCGAGCAGCCGCTCGAGCTCCAGGCGGGCGACCTCTTCGTGACCCCCGCCGGGTGGCACGGCGTGTGGCACGTGCACGAGACCGTGCGCAAAGTCTTCGTCGTCATCCCCACCGCGGGCTGACCCGCACCGGCTGCGTCAGCGGCGCGAGCCGCGCCTCAGATGGCACGCCCCGGGCTGAGGATGCCCGTCGGGTCGAATGCGTCCTTGACGCGGCGCTGCAGGGCCACCTGCTCGTCGCCGAGTTCGTCCGCCAGCCAGCGCCGCTTGAGCGTGCCCACCCCGTGCTCGCCGGTCAGGGTGCCGCCGAGCGCGAGCGCCGCCTCGAACAGCTCGCCCGCGGCGCGCCACACCCGGTCGGGAACCTCCTCGCCCTCGTAGACGAGGTTCGGGTGCAGGTTGCCGTCGTCCGCATGGGCGACGGTCGGAATGAGCATCCCGTACCGGTCGGCGATCGCGCGGATCGCGGCGAACATCTCCGGCAGCCGCGAGCGGGGCACCGCCACGTCCTCGATGAGCACGGGCCCGAGGGCTTCCATCGCGGGATGCATCGCGCGGCGGACGGCGAGCAGCGCCTCGCCCTCGTCGGGGTCGACGGTCAGCGTGGCGTGGCCCCCGCGCTCGGTGATGATCGCGAGCGCGGCGGTCGCCTCCGCGGCCGCGGCCGGTCCATCGGTCTGCACCAGCAGATGGGCGCTGCCGGGCGCGCGATCGCGCATGCCGAGATGGCGCAGGATGGCGGCGAGGGCGACAGGGTCGACGAGCTCCATGATGGCGGGGCGCAGGCGGGCGGCGGTGATCGCGGCCGACGCGGCCGCAGCCTGCTCGATGCTCGGGAAGTACGCGGCGATCGTCGCGACCTCCCCGGCCGGGATCGGCGTGAGGGCGAGCGTCGCCCCGACGATGACGCCGAGCGTTCCCTCCGAGCCGATCAGCAGGGCCGTGAGGTCGAGCCCGGTGACACCCTTGACCGTGCGGCGCCCCGTGCGCAGCAGGGTGCCGTCGGCGAGCACGACGTCGAGCCCGCGCACCGCCTCGCGGGTCACCCCGTACTTCGCGCAGAGCAGCCCACCGGCATTGGTCGCGATGTTGCCGCCGACCGTCGAGATCTCTCGGCTCGCCGGGTCGGGGGCCCAGCGCAGACCGTGCGCCGCCAGCGCGCGGTTCAGGTCGCCGTTGAGCACGCCCGGTTCCACCACGGCGAGCTGATCGACATCATCGATCTGCAGGATGCGCGCCATCGCCGCGGTCGACAGCACGAGCTCCCCGGCGCCGGCCATTGCGCCGCCCGACAGCCCGGTTCCGGCACCGCGCGGCACGACCGGCACACCGTGCTCGTTCGCGATGCGGAGAGCAGCCTGCACCTGCTCGACCGTGCGCGCCGCGACGAGTGCGAGCGGGGCAGCGTCGGTGCGCTGCCCCGACTTGTCCGAGCGCAGAGCGTCGAGCGTCGCGGCGTCGGTGCTGACCGCGTCGCCGAGCGCGGCCCGCAGGAGCGCGACGACGTCGCTCATGCGCCGAGCAGGGCTTCGAGGAACAGGCGCCGGTACGGTTCGGGGTCGGCGTCGAGCACGACGGTCGCGGGCGGAACCGGGCGTGTCGCGCTGATGTCGGCGCCCTCCATGGTGCGCAGATCGACCACGGTCTGGCCGCGCGTCGCGCCCGGAGCGAGCGCCACCTCGACGGGAGCGCGCCGCGTGACGAGCGGGGAGGCGTCGATCGCTGCGCACACGGCCCCCGCATCCCCGATTGCGACGCGGTCGTCGGCGACCCTCTCCTCCGTGGCGTCGATGCCGATGAGGTGCGTGAGCAGCGCGCCTGCGAGCCGCGGGGCGGGGTCGGCTGCAGCCCGCAAGCGTTCGACGTCGGCGTGGGTCACGCTCACACGGTAGAAGGGCTCGAGCCCGTACATGAGCACCTCGAGTCCGTCGCCGAGCACGATCGCCGCCGCCTCGGGATCGTGCCAGACGTTGAACTCGGCGGCCGCCGTGGCATTGCCCGTGCCCACCGCACCGCCCATCATGACGATGCGCGCGATGCGGTCGCGCACCTCGGGGTGCGTGCGCAGCAGCAGGGCGATGTTGGTCAGCGGGGCGAGGCTGATGACCGTCACCGGCTCCGTACTCTCCACCAGCGTGCGGCGCAGCAGCTCGACGGCGTGCACCGGTTCGGGGGTGCGCGCCGACGGCGGCATGCCCAGGTCGGCGAGCCCGTCGGCGCCGTGGATCGCGGCCGCGTGCTGCGGCGCCTCGAGCAGGGGTCGGTGGGCTCCGGCGGCGACCGCAATCGGGCCGGCACCGGCCGCATCCAGCACCCGCAGGGTGTTCTGCACCACCTGCGCGAGCGGCGCGTTGCCGCCCGTGCACGTCACGGCCCGAACGTCGAGGGCCGGGTGCCGAACGGCCAGGAGCAGCGCCAGAGCGTCGTCGACCCCGGTGTCGACGTCGAGGATGACCGGCTGCGGTGCGGTCATGCGCGCGGCCTCTCGATGCCGGGGTTGCGGGTGCGATCGGTGAGCCAGAACAGCCCGGCGACCATCAGCAGCGACGCGCCGATCAGCAGGCCCGTCGTCGGCGACGTCTCGATGTACCGCGCGACCGCTCCGGGCGGTACCGGTGGCCCGTTCAGCGCGACGCGCACCGCGCCGAGGGCGACGCCGACGCCGACGACCGCGAACCCCAGAGCGAGGCCCACCAGCGTGACACCCGCGTCGGTGCCGTTCGCCAGGCGACGCACGCGCGCACGCGTGAACAGAATGCCCGCACCGACCACCACGAGGAATCCGAGCGTGAACGGCTCCAGCAGCGCGACGAGAGGTGTCTGCCCGAGCAGCGTCAGCCGCACCAGGAGGGAGACCGCGACAGCGACCACGGCCGCCAGCAGCACCCAGCGGAACCGCTGGTCGATCGACTGCCAGCGCAGCGCCGAGAGCAGCACCGCGGCGGCGGCGAACCAGAGCACCGGTGCGATGTCGACGAGCAGCAGCACGAGCTCTCCCGGACGCGAGATCACGGCGTCACCGATGCCGAGCTGGTAGGCGAGCGCCATCAGGGCGGTGCTCACCAGGGCGCTCAGCAGCAGTACCCGCGCGACCGAACCGGAGCGCGTGGGCATGCCGCCGACCGGCACGGCAGGGGAGGGGGCGTCGTCGCTCATGAGGCGATGCTAGGTCACCTCGGGACCACTGGCCCTGGTATCGGGGGCCCGGGTCGACCAGACTTCTGCTCATGACCGTCATCGAGAACTCCCGCCTGGCCATCATCGGGGCCGGGGCCGTCGGCTCCTCCCTCGCCTACGCATCGCTCATCCGCGGTTCAGCGCGCGAGGTCGTGCTGTACGACATCGACGCCCCGCGGGTCGAGGCGGAGGTTCTCGACCTCGCGCACGGCACGCCCTTCACCGGCGCGAGCACCATCACCGGCGGAGCCGACCTCGACCTGGTCGCCGGGGCCAACGTCGTCGTCGTCACCGCGGGCGCCAAGCAGCACCCCGGGCAGAGCCGCCTCGATCTCGCCGGGGTCAATGTCGGCATCCTCCGCTCGCTCATGCCCGAACTCGTCGAGCGTGCCCCCAACGCCGTGTACGTCCTGGTGACGAACCCCTGCGACGTGCTCGCGGTGGCCGCACAGCGCTTCAGCGGGTTGCCCGCCGGCCGGGTGTTCTCGAGCGGCACCGTGCTCGACAGCTCTCGGCTGCGGTGGCGATTGGCCGAGCGCCTGGGGATCGCCCCGGCGAGCATCCACGCCATGATCGTGGGTGAGCATGGCGACAGCGCGTTCCCCCTGTGGTCGCAGAGCCGCATCGGCCCGATCCCGATCCGCGACTGGCTCGACGACACGGGGCGGGCCTTGAGCGTCGAAGAGCTCGACCAGATCGCGTACGAGGTGAAGACGGCCGCGTACACGGTGATCGCGGGCAAGGGTGCCACCAACTACGCGATCGGGCTGTCGGGCGCCCGCATCGTCGAGGCGGTGCTGCGCGACGAGGGAGCGGTGCTGCCGGTCAGCTCCGTGCTCGACGACTACCGCGGTGTCAGCGGGGTCGCGCTCTCGGTGCCGAGCGTCGTCGACGCGGGCGGTGTCTCCCGTGTCATCGACGTGCCGTTCTCGGCCGAGGAGGAGCGGGCGCTGCACGCCTCCGCCGACGCGATCCGTGGCGCACTGGCCGCGCTCGATCTCGCCTAGGCCGTCTCGCCGTCGCGGCCGCGCAGCCGCTCGATGAGCCGCCGGTCGCGCTTCGTCGGCCGACCCGCGCCCCGGTCGCGCAGCACCGTCGCGGGCCGCTCCTCCCGCGGCGGCGGGGGAGGCGTCAGGTCGTCGAAGTGCGCGGCCGCGAGCGCCGCACTCGTGCGCTTGGTGATGATGCCCGTGACGATGACGAGGCGTTCCCCGCCGGGGGTGAGTGCGCGCACGTGGTCGCCGACGCGCACCACCTGGGCGGGCTTCGCGGAGGAGCCGTTCACCTTCACATGACCCGCTTTGCAGGCGGCCGTCGCCGCTGAGCGCGTCGCGTACAGGCGGATGGCCCACGTCCAGGCATCCACGCGGGCGCTGCCGGCGCCGTTCGAGGTCATGGGTCCAGCGTAGATTCTCGACCGCGCGGCTACCGTTGAGCCATGACCACCGCCCTCATCACCGGCGCGACCGCCGGTATCGGAGCCGAGTTCGCCCGGCAGCTGGCCGCGCGCGGCACTGATCTCGTGATCGTGGCTCGCGATGCCGGCCGGCTCGCCACGGTCGCGGCCGAGCTGCAGGCCGCGCACGGTGTGCGGGTCGAGGCGCTCGCGGCCGACCTGGTGACCGTCGAGGGCGTGGCCGCCGTTGAGCACCGGCTCACCGACATCGCGCACCCGATCGACCTGCTCATCAACAACGCGGGCTACGGAATCCGCGGTGATGTGCTGTCGACGACGCTCGAGGACGAGCTGCAGCACCTCGACATCCATGTGACCGTGCCGCTCCGGCTCGCGCACACCGCCCTGCGCGGCATGGTCGCGCGCGGCCGCGGACGCGTGGTCATGGTGTCGAGCGTCGCCGCGTTCACCCCGCTCGGCACCTACTCGGCCGCCAAGGCGTGGGGCGTCTCATTCGCCCGCGGTGCGAATCTCGTCACGCGCCCGCGGGGCGTGACGGTCACGGCAGTGTGCCCCGGCTTCACGCGCACCGAGTTCCATGACCGGATGCGGGTCTCGACGCGCGGCATCCCCGAGCTGCTCTGGCTCGACGCGCCCCGGCTGGTGCGGCTCGCGCTGCGCGGAATCGATCGTGGGCGCGCCGTCGTGGTGCCGACCCTGCGCTACCGGGTGATCGTGGCGCTCAGCGGCCTCGTGCCCGACAGCCTGCTCGGGCGCTTCTCGTTCGCCTCCGCATCCGGCCCCGACGCCGCCTGATCGGCGGCGACGCGGCTCGGGTGCTCAGGCCCCGACGGGTTCGCGCAGCGACGACTTCCACTCGACCAGCCCGCGCACGACCGCGCTCGGGTCGTCGGCGAGACGCTCCATCGCTTCGGAGGGCACGAAGTAGTTGACCGCGACGAAGCCGCGAACGCGCTCGTCGGGGTCGTCGGCCAGCCGGCTCAGGATGTCGCACGGCACGTGCTCGTTCTTCGCGAGGCAGGCGCGCACCCCCGCGTCGGGGTCGCGCGACAGCGCCTCATAGACCTCGACCGGCGCGTGGTACGACAGCGCCGCGCTCTCGCGGATCTTCGGGTTCGGGTCGGCGGCGAGGCGGCGGATGCGCTCGACCTTCGACGCGGTGACCGCGGGGGAGAGGAACTGGGCGACCGCCTCCGAGGCGTCGATCATCGTCGGGGCCGACTCGGCCAGCTGGCGCCGCTGCGCGGGAGTGTTGAACCGGATGCACGACATGGCGCAGATCGTAGCTAGGCGGTCGGTGCGTCGACGGCAGCGGCGCGAGGCTCTCGGGGAATCCACGGAATCAGCATCGACGTGCGCCGCTGGTAGTCGGCGTACTCGGGGTAGCGGCTGAGCGTGATCGCCTCCGTGAAGCGCGTCGACCCGATGAACAGGGCGGTGAGCAGCACGGGCCCGACGATCGTCCAGTGCAGGGCCGACCCGAGCGCCGCGGCTCCCATCCCGTACAGCACCCACCACTGCGCCTGCTCGAAGAAGAAGTTGGGGTGCCGGCTGTACCGCCACAGGCCGGTCGTCACGAACCGCTGCGCGGGTTCGGCGCCGTCGGCGATGGCCGCGGCCTTCGCGCGCTGGAAGTCCCACTGCTGCTGGTCGGCCACGAACTCTGCGACCAGGAAGGCGAGGAACAGCGCGGCCAGGGCGAGGTCGAGAGCGCCGATCGGGGTGCTGCGGTTCTCGTATGCCACGAGGGCGGGCAGCGCGATGAGCAGCAGCAGCGCGTTCTGGAAGAGGACGATGAACAGCAGGTTGAAGACCTGGAACTGGGCCGGGGTCATCCGCTCCCGGAGGATCGGCCAGCGGTAGTCCTCCACACCCCGGTACCCGCCCTTGCGCGCGAAGTTGAAGGTCAGGCGGGCCCCCCACAGCAGCACCAGCCCGGTCATGATGAGCAGTCGCGGATCGGAGAAGCCCGTCGCGGCCCAGAACGCGGCGACGTACGCGATCGGAACGATCGACCAGATGCGGTCGACCCACGAGTGATCGCCGGTGAGCAACGACGCGACCCAGGTGAACAGGCTGACGCCGGCGGCGAGGCCGAGCACGATGACGACGATGTCCATGACGACGTAGCGTATCGGCGGATGCCCGCTCGCGGTCGGCGTGCCCCTCACTAGACTGAGCCCGTGTCGGAGCCCGAGCGCCCCCCAGGCCCCCCGGGGGCGGTCGTCAGCGACCGCGTGCTGACCGTGCCGAACGCCCTGAGCGCGCTGCGCATCCTGCTCGTGCCGGTCTTCCTCGTGCTGGTGCTGGTGGGCGAGGACGTCGCCGCCCTCATCGTCATCGTCGCCTCGAGCGTCAGCGACTTCCTCGACGGCATCATCGCGCGGCGCTTCGGGCAGATCACCCGGCTCGGCCAGCTGCTCGATCCTGCGGCCGATCGCCTCTTCATCTTCGCGGCGGTCATCGCACTCGCCGTGCGCGAGGTCGTTCCGTGGTGGATCGTCGCCGTCATCGTCGGGCGCGATGTGCTGCTCGCCGGTCTCGGCGTGGTGCTCGCACGGCACGGCTTCGGCCCGTTGCCGGTGCACCACCTCGGCAAGGTCGCCACCTTCGCGCTGTTCTACGCGCTGCCCCTGCTGGTGCTCGGTCAGGCCTTCTCGGTGCTGCAGCCCGTCACCGACCCGCTGGGGTGGGCGTTCATGCTGTGGGGCGCGTTCCTGTACTGGTGGGCGGGCATCCTGTACGTGCGTCAGACCCGTGAGGTGACCTCGAAAGAGCGACTCGGGGCCCCAGCCGCATCGGATACGCTGGGCGTCCAGAGGAGGTCGATGGATGACTGACAGCACGTCCGGCACGAGCGACGGCGCGTATCGCCCGCACGAGACGACGGCCCACTTCGGGCCCGAGTTCGCGGCGCAGCTCGCCGCCCTCGAGGCGGGGGTGAGCCCGGAAGAGCAGGAGGTCATCGCCGCTCTCCCGTCCGGCTCGGCGCTGCTGATCGTGCGCCGCGGGCCCAATGCGGGGGCTCGATTCCTGCTCGATGCCGACGTCACCGTCGCCGGGCGCCACCCCGAGGCCGACATCTTCCTCGACGACGTCACGGTGTCGCGCAAGCACGCCGCCTTCCTCCGGCAGGGCCGGCAGTTCTCGGTGCGCGATCTCGGGTCGCTGAACGGAACGTTCATGGCGGGCGAGCGCATCGACGCGACCGCGGTGCTGACCGACGGGTGCGAGGTGCAGGTCGGCAAGTACCACCTCACGTTCTACGCCTCCCGTATCGACCTCGCCGCGAGCGCCTGATGGCGGCGCGGTCGTCGGCCGCCGCGGCGCGACCGATCTCCGCCTCCGGGCTACTGAGCATCGGCCAGGTGCTGGCGAAGCTCAGCCCGGAGTTCCCCGAGCTGACCCCGTCGAAGCTCCGGTTCCTCGAAGAGCAGCACCTCGTGGCCCCGACGCGCACCGAGTCGGGGTACCGGAAGTTCTCGACGACCGACGTCGAGCGCCTCCGCATCATCCTGACGCTGCAGCGCGACCATTCGCTGCGCCTGAAAGTCATCAAGCACTACCTCGACGAGCTGGAGGCGGGACGCACCCCGGCTCTGCTCGCCGACGCCCCGCTCGCCACCTCGATGCTCGCGACCGACCGCCGCTACACCCGAGCCGAGCTGGTGCGCGAGGCCGGTGCCACCCCCGCGCTGCTGACCGATGCCATCAGCGCCTCGCTCATCGCCGCGGGCGAGACGTTCGGCGATGACGCACTGCAGGTGCTCCGTGCACTCGTCGAGCTGCAGCGCTCGGGCATCGAGCCGCGCCATCTGCGGGGGTTCCGGGCCGCGGCCGAGCGCGAGCTGGGCCTCATCGAGAGCGCCCTGGTGCCCGTCGCGCGTCGCAACGACCCCTCGAGCCGCGCCAAGGCCGCCGAGCTCGCGCGGGAGATCGCCGGACAGCTCGAGATCGTGCGCTCCAGCCTCATCCGTTCGGCACTCGGCAGGCTACAGTCGTAGTCGGGCCCGACACGCCGGGGTGTTCGTGCGGATGTCTCCCGTCGACGTGGGGCGGCTCGCTACTCTGAACGGCGTGGCACCAACTGTCACGTTAACGATGAAGGTTAGGTAGGGGTCATGACCGACGCTGAGCAGCGCGACGAGCGCTACGACCTCGGGCTCCTCTTCACCGACGGCCTGCCCGAGCTCGACGACCAGGCGGGGTACCGCGGCGCGGTCGCCGCCCGCGCCGCCGGCATCTCCTACCGCCAGCTCGACTACTGGGCCCGCACCGAGCTCGTCGAGCCGACGATCCGCGGCGCGGCCGGCTCCGGCACTCAGCGCCTCTACGGTTTCCGCGACATCCTCGTGCTCAAGCTCGTCAAGCGACTGCTCGACACCGGCATCTCGCTGCAGCAGATCCGCACCGCTGTCAACCAGCTGCGCGAAGCGGGCGTCAACGACCTCGCCCAGACGACGCTCATGAGCGATGGAGCCAGCGTCTACCTGTGCACCAGCGACGATGAGGTGATCGACCTCGTCAGCCGCGGGCAGGGTGTGTTCGGCATCGCCGTCGGCAAGGTCCTTCGCGAGGTCGAGAGCTCGCTCGTCGAGCTCGACTCGACTCCCGCCGCCGATCCGGCCGACGAGCTCGCCGCACGACGCGCCTCGCGCGCGTCCTGACGGTCGGGCGGCGTCCGCGAGCAGCGGGCGCCGACCATCACCGGGCGCCGCGGCTCAGGAGGCGGAGTACTCGCCCATGCGCGCGGCCCGCATGACGCGCTCGAGCAGCTGATCGAAGTTGCGCGCCATCTCCTGAGCGCTGTCGCCGGGCCACACGTGCAGCGGCTTCGCGGCTCCCTGCGCCTGCTGCAGCGACGTGCGCTCGGGTAGCTGCGGGCTCAGCACGAGCGGCCCGAACATGTCGCGCAGCTCCTTGATGCGGAACTGGTGCTCCAGCGACTGAACGCGAGCCCGATTGACGATGATGCCCAGCGGCTGGAGCCGGGGGGAGAGACCCCGGCGGATCTCCTCGATGGCGCGCAGGGCCCGATCGGCGGCGGCCACCGAGAACAGCCCCGGCTCGGTGACGACCACCACGCGGTCGCTCGCCGCCCACGCGGTGCGCGTCAGCGCGTTGAGCGAGGGGGCGCAGTCGACGAGAACGAGGTCGTAGTCGGCCTCGACGTGGGCGAGGGCCTCCTCGAGCTTCCAGATCTCGCGGATGCTCGGGTGCGGGCCGTCGAAGTTGATCGCGCTCGGGCTGCCGATGAGCACGTCGACCGTGCCCGGCCGGCCCCGCGTCCACCCGCTCGGGGCGATCGCCTGGCGAACGGTGCGCTCCTTCGGCGCCGCGAGCACGTCGGCGATCGTGAGGTGCCCGGCGACCTGCACATCCATCCCGGTCGAGGCGTCCGACTGCGGGTCGAGGTCGACCACGAGCGTGCGCAGACCACGAGAGAACGCGGCCGACGCCAGACCCAGCGTGACCGTCGTCTTGCCCACGCCCCCCTTGAGAGAGCTGATGCTCAGTACGTGCACGAGTACTGACCTTACCTTCACTAGGGTGGAGAGGCGCGCACGCGCACCGACCTCGGCCCGCCACCACCGGAGCCCTGTCGACCCCCACCCGGGCCGATTTCCGAGAGGACACGATGTTTCGGAAGATCCTTGTCGCCAACCGCGGAGAGATCGCGATCCGCGCCTTCCGCGCCGCCTACGAGCTCGGTGCGAAGACCGTCGCGGTCTTCCCCTACGAGGACCGCAACTCGATGCACCGCCTCAAGGCCGATGAGGCCTACCAGATCGGCGAACCCGGCCACCCGGTGCGCGCCTATCTCGATGTCGATGAGATCATCCGCGTCGCTCGGCTCTCCGGTGCGGACGCGATCTACCCGGGCTACGGCTTCCTCAGCGAGAACCCCGATCTCGCGCAGGCGGCCGCTGATGCGGGCATCGCCTTCATCGGGCCGCCGCGCACCGTGCTCGAGATGGCCGGAAACAAGGTGACGGCGAAGGAGCGCGCCATCGCAGCCGGCGTGCCCGTCCTCGCGTCGAGCCCCGCGACCACCGACATCGAGGTGCTGATCGCCGCCGCCGATGAGATCGGCTTCCCGGTGTTCGCCAAGGCGGTCGCGGGCGGCGGCGGCCGCGGCATGCGC
>ERZ1066137.215-NODE-215-length-50102-cov-16.238536_pt1 | contig 50102 bp, 34 predicted proteins | sample MGYA00382784_ERZ1066137 | MGnify/ENA primary metagenome ERZ1066137 (study PRJEB33369, sample SAMEA5778367) | biofilm metagenome | biome: Industrial cooling water; feature: Water cooling tower basin; material: Biofilm | place: United Arab Emirates | collected... | reverse complement strand
ACATGTCGGCAGCCGCGCCCGCCGCGGGGGCCGGGCGGGGCCGGGCGGCGGTCGGGCGATGTGTCTCTGCGGACATGTTCGACGCGGCCCGGGTCGACTGTCCGTGGGCGGCTTGACGCTGGTGCGTCACGCCGGATGTCCCACGGGGCAGGTCGCCGCGCGCAGCGGCGGGCGCGGAGGTCGCCGGGTTGCGCGGCCCGGCGGCGCCCGCCCGGGGGATCGGCGCGGCGCGGGAGGACGCGCCGACCTCGGCGCGGCCGATCGAGGACCCGCGGGGGCCGCCGGACTGCGACGGACGCGGAGCCGCCGCGGGCGCGGCCGTCCGCGCGATCCCGCGCGCCGGCGATTCGCTCGCGCCGTGGGCCGGGGGCGCGAGCAGGGCCGCGAGCAGGGCGGCGATCAGGGGCGACGAGCGACGGACGAACATCGTGCGGCCGACCCTACGGGCGTCGCGGCAGGAGGGCAAAAAAAGGGCGTGCAGGACGGGACATCGCCGCGGTGCGCGCCGCGCGAGGGTGCTTTACAATCGCCCGGACCCCCCGATGAACCGCCCCCTCGCCGCCGACATCTCTCCGATGCCCCCCAGGTGCTGCGATGCCTGACGACCGCTTCGGGCTGGTCGGGACGCTCGTCGCCGACAAGTACTTGATCGAGCGCGTCGTCGGCGAGGGCGGCTTCGGCGTGGTGTACCGCGCGGTGCACCGGATCTGGGACGAGCCGGTCGCGCTCAAGTGCTTCACCGCGCTGTCGAACGCGCCGGTCGAGATGCGCGACGATCTGCTCGAGCAGTTCGTCCGCGAGGGCAAGCTGCTGACCAAGCTGTCGAGCCGCACGGCCGGGATCGTGCAGGCCCGCGACATCGGCACGCTGACCACCCCGGGCGGGGTCTGGCTGCCCTACATGGTGCTCGAGTGGCTCGACGGACGGCCGCTCGAGGCGTGGATCGGCCACAGCGAGGGCCGGCCGAAGTCGAACCCGCGCGGGGTGCTCGAGACGTTCAACCTGATGGACGGGTCGGCCCGCGCGCTCGCGCTGGCGCACCTCGCCGGGGTCGCGCACCGCGACATCAAGCCGGCCAACTTCTTCGTGCTCGGCGAGCTCGCCCCCGGGGTCGTGATCAAGGTGCTCGACTTCGGGATCGCCAAGGTGATGCAGAGCCAGGCGCGCACGGCGATGCAGGCGACCGGCGTGCAGCTGTCGAGCTTCACCCCCAGCTACGGCGCGCCCGAGCAGTTCGACCGCAACTACGGCGCGACCGGCCCGTGGACCGATGTCTACCAGATGGCCCTCGTGCTGATCGAGATCATGCGCGGCGGGCTGCCGGCGCTCGAGGGCGACGCGTTCATCCAGCTCGCGTTCGCGACCCAGAACCCGGAGCGGCGGCCGACGCCGCGGGCGTTCGGGCTCCAGGTCTCCGACGCCGTCGAGGCGGTGTTCCAGAAGGCGCTGGCGATCAAGGTCGTCGACCGCTACGCGAACATGACCGAGTTCTGGACGGCCTTCGCGGCCGCGCTCGAGCTGCGCGACTACCCGCCGATCTCCGCCGGCGAGACCGGGATCGCGGCCGTGCCGCCGGGGAGCGACGCGCCGAGCCCTCCGGCGCGGACGCAGCGGGCCAGCGAGCTGCTGACGCCGTCGCCGACGATCTCGACGCCGCCCGCGGCCCGCACGGTGGTCCCGCTCGAGGGCAAGGTCGCAAGGCCGCCGCCGCCGGCGTGGCGGACCCCGGCGTTGATGGGCGGGGTCGCGCTGGTCGTCGCCGCCGGCGTGCTGTTCGCGCTGCGCGGCGTCTCCGGGCCGCCGACGCCGACGCCGGTCGTCGGCGACCCGAAGGAGGACGGGCCGAAGTCGTCGGAGACGAAGGTCGAGGCCCCGAAGGCCGAGCCGTCGTGCCCGGAGGGCATGGTGTACGTCACCGGCAAGCGCTTCTTCATGGGCACCGACTCGGAGGCGCCGGTGCTGGCGATGGCCCGCCCGTCGCACCAGGTCGAGATCCGCCCGTTCTGCATCGACCGGCACGAGGTGACCGTCGAGGACTACGAGAAGTGCTCGGAGATCGGCGAGTGCAAGCGGGCGTTCCGCGACAGCTGGTGGCCGCAGGGCTCGAGCAAGAAGTCCGAGTGGGAGAAGGCGCTCGCCGCGTACACGCCGCTGTGCAACGCGGACAAGCCAAACCGCAAGAAGCACCCGATCAACTGCGTGACGTGGGAGCAGGCCGACCGCTACTGCCGCCACTACGGGAAGCGCCTGCCGACCGAGGCGGAGTTCGAGTTCGCGGCCCGCGGCTCCGACGGCCGCGTGTACCCGTGGGGCGACGCGCCGCCGAGCCCGAAGTACCTCAACGCGTGCGGCTCGGAGTGCCTGGCGTGGCGCAAGTCCGCGGGGCTGTCGGAGATCGAGCCGATGTACACCGCAGACGACGGGTTCCCCGGGACGGCGCCGGTCGGCAGCTTCCCCGAGGGCAAGAACGAGCGCGGGCTGTACGATGTCGTCGGCAACGTGTTCGAATGGACCGCGGACCGCTTCACGCCCTACTCGGTCGGCGACGGGGCGGAGCCGCCGACGCCGATCGGCAACAACCGGGTGATCCGCGGCGGAGCCTTCAATAGTTTCGAGCCCGAGCACACCGACCCGGCGCTGCGCCTGCCGTACGACGCGGAGGCGCACACGCACGGGATCGGCTTCCGCTGCGCGGCCGATCCGCGCTGACGGCGGAGCGCAGTTGCGTGGGCCCGCGCCCGCGCAGGACTGCGCGCGTCGGGGAGCTTGCGGACCGAGTCGCCCTTCGGAGCTCGCCGACCGGACTGCGATTCGCCGTGAGCGCCCCGGGGACAGGCTCGCGCGGGCATGCTCTCGCGGGCATGCTCCCGCAGGCATGCTCGCAGGGGCATGTTTGCAGGGGCATGTTCGATCGAGCATGTCCCTTCGTCGGACGGGCGGTTCGGCGGAGCGCGCGGGCCGATCCGGCGGTTTGGGCGAGGAGCGCGCGGGCCGAGCCGGGGGCGGAGCGCGGGGGCGAGCCGGCGGCCTGGGCGAGGGGCGCGTGGACCGGCGTGATGGGCCGGGTCGACGGTCCCGTGCCGCGCGGCTCGGCGCGGTGTTGCGCGTCGCGGTGGGGTCGTGAGACGGATCGTGTCGCGAGATCTGCCGCGTGATCGACCGCGGTCCCGAAGCGCACCCGTGCGCGTTCGCGCCGCGGCGGCGCGTCGATGCGCACTTCGCCCGTGCTTCGTGGTGCGCGTCGTGATGCCCGGACGGGGCCGCGGCGAGGTCGACCTTCGAGTCGCCTCGTCCGTCGCCCTGACGCTCGCACAGCGGCTCAGGCGAGGCAGGGCCGGGCGCCTCGTCGGTCGAGGCGCCGGTGCGCCCAGGCTGCCCCCGGAGCAAGCAGGTGCACCTCGACTTCCAGGGCGAACTCGACCCGGTCGGCGGCGCCGACTTCCTCGGCGTCGTCATGCGGCGACGATCAGGGCACGAACCGCGGACCGTCGCTTGCCGATGCGCGTGCAGCTTCGAGCGGTGCCGCACGAGAGGCGGCGGTCGTGCGGTGATGCGCGAGGCGAGGCGAGGCGGCGCAGTGGGACGCCGGCGGGGCGGAGCCCGTCGCTCGCGCGCAGGCGGCCCGCCTGTCGTCCGAGACATGACCCTTAAAACATGCTCCGCGCGCCGCGAGCCACGTGTGCGACCTCGTGCCTTCGGAGGCTCCGAGGACGCGCCGGGGCGCGTGTGCGGGTCAGCGGCCGAGCGCGTCGGGGCAGGCCTGCAGCGGGCCGGCGACGACGCCCTCGATCGTCGCGGTGCCCTCGCGGCGGAACTCGTTGCACGGGTCGCTCGGGTCGTCGCCGCGGACGATCACCGTGAACGTGCAGACCCCGTAGCCGTCGGGGTTGCTGTTGCTCGTGATCAGCTCGAAGTGATAGCGGTGCGGCGACGTCGGCACGAAGCCGAGGGCGATCCACATCGGGTTGTTGGTCCAGGCTGTCAGCGGGTACGCGCCGGCGCCGTCGCCGTCGCCGGGCGTGCAGGCCCCGTCGGACGCGTCGCTGCACGCGACGTCGAGCGCCGGCGTGACGCCGGTCGAGCCGCCCCCCGGGCTCCCTTGCGGCGACGGGCAGCGGTGCGGCGCCTCGCCCGGATCACCGCTGAAGCTGGGCCTCCGCTCGTGGAAGTAGGCCGCGGTCGCGTTGAAAATTTCGCCGAGGTGCGTCACGGCCTCGCGATGGCGACCGCGGCGCGTCACCGCCGTGATCTCGCGGACCGCGAGCGTCGCGAGGATGACGGCGATGCCGACCACGAGCAGCAGCTCGATGGACGAGAGACCCCGTGAGGGAGGCGAGCGATAGACTTGAGGGGGCATTGGTCGCGTCGTGGATCGGCCGAAGGCCAGCCGGTAGGGGAGGGGGTCGCTGGGGCTGTCGGCGTGACGGCGGGGCCGCGGACGGCGTGCCGCTTCACTTCCTAGGTTAACGCTGTCCAAAATTCGATCACACTCGTCTCCGATGCAAGGATCCAGATTCGCACGGGGGGGCGCGCCGCGGCGCGCGCAACCGGCCAGCCGGGTCAAGGATGCGCGATAGGGCTCGCGTTTGGGTCGGGCTTGCGCAGGACGACGAGCAGGTGCGCGCCAAAGTGGCGCAAGAAGCTGTCGCGGGCCCACCACTCGCCGGCCGCCAGGACGCGGCCGACCAGGGGCAGCGCGAGGATCCGGGAGATCGGCACGAGCACGCGAATTCCGTACACCTGTACGGGCTCCAGGTCGGCGGGCGCGAGCTCGAGCAGGCGGCCCAGAGTGTCGTAGCGGGTGACGTGGTGCCTCTCGTCGGCGAGGACGAGGCTGCCGGTGGCGACGACGGTGATCGGGTGGCGGATCCCGTGGACGAGCCCGCGGAGGCTGCGGGGGTTGTTGATCTCGAGCAGCAGCAGGCCGCCGGGCGCCGTCACGCGCGCCGCCTCGCGGAGGAGCGAGCGGACCATCGCCAGCGAGCTCGGCTCGTCGTGGCCGAGGCGGGGCAGGGTGCGGAGGCAGTACACGGCGTCGAAGGCGGCGTCCGGGGCGGGGATCTGCAGCGCGTCGCCGGTCTGGTCGAGCTCGGCGAGCGGGATGACCGTGACCGCGCTGCAGCTCCTGCGCACCCACTGGGCGATCTCTGGCGCCCCGTGGCCGAGGTCGAGGACGCGGCGTCCGCCGACGTGGCGCAGGATCGCCTCGCCGACGAGCGCCTGGACGAGCGCCGAGGCGCCCTGGTCGGGGTCCTTTTTCGCGGGGACGGGCGCGCCCCACCAGGTCGACTGGCTCGCGCTCGCGGGCGCAGCGGGCGCCCTACGAGCGGTCCGGACCGCCGGCGCTGGTTTCGTTGACCCGCTCACAGGCTCCATGGTACCCCTTTGAACCTCGAAGGAGCCCTGATGCCGACCAAGATCCTCGCGATCGACGACAGCAAGACCATGCGCCTCGCCATCAAGATCACCTTCGCTGCCGAAGACTATGAGGTGGTCGCGGTGAGCAAGGGGTCCGAGGCCGTCGCCCGCGCGAAGCAGATGCCCGCGGACGTGCTGATCGTCGACGCGGCGCTCGCGGCCGGCGAGCCGTCGGGCTACGACGTCGTCCGGGCGGTCCGCGCCGACCCCGAGACGGCCAACATCCCGGTCCTGCTGGTCGTCTCGAACCAGGTCGGCATCGACGAGGCGCAGGTCCAGGCGTGCGGGGCCAACGGCGCGATGACCAAGCCGTTCGACACCCAGGAACTGCTCGACAAGGTGACGGCGCTCGCGCAGGGCAAGTCGATCTCGACGACCGTCAAGGCGCCCGCCAAGGCGGCCGCCGCGCCGACGGCGAGCCCGGCGCAGGCCAAGCCGGCGGCCGTGCCGGCCTCGCCGGCCGCGCCGGCCCCGGTCGCCAGCAAGCCGGCCGCGCCGACCTCGCCGGCCGCCCCCGCGCCCGCCGCCAAGCCGGTCGCCACCCCGGTCACGCCGGCGGCCCGTCCGGCCGCGACCCCCGCGTCTCCGCTCGTCTCGAGCAACAAGAACTTCCCGGCAGCCTTCGCTTCAGGAGAGGATATGGCCAGCAAGATTCCGATCGCGACCCCCATCCCCTTCGCCTCGGCCGACGCGCCGACGCCGGGCATCCTCAAGCGCCTCCAGGCCGCCGGCGGCTCCGCTGCCGGGATCGACCCGAAGGCCGTCGCCGCGCTCGTCGCCCTGAGCCGCGATGTCATCGAGCAGGTCGTCTGGGAGGTCGTCCCGGACATGGCGGAGCAGATCCTCAACCGCAACCAGGCCCGCCACTGAGCGTCGAGACCCTCGCCGGCCTGACCTGACTTTTCGTTCAGGCTGGCCGCCTGTCGCCGCCGCCGCGCGCCCGGACTCACTCCGGCGTACGCGGCGGCTGCTGCATTTTTCGCCCGCGTGCGTGTACAACGGCGCTCGCCCCCGCGCGGGGCCGGAGAGTCTATGGAGAAGTTAGGCAGTGTCTACGAGCCGCGGACCGTCGAGGGCCGGCTGTACGCGTGGTGGCGCGACGCCGGGTACTTCCAGCCGCCCAGCGACCCGACGAGGCCGACGTACACCGTCGTGCTGCCGCCGCCGAACGTCACCGGCCGCTTGCACATGGGACATGCCCTGACGGCCACGGTGCAGGACGCGCTGGTCCGCTGGCGGCGGATGAGCGGCGACGCGGCGCTGTGGCTGCCGGGGACCGACCACGCCGGCATCTCGACGCAGGTGATGGTCGAGCGCCAGCTGGTCAAGGAGGGCACCAGCCGCGAGCAGGTCGGGCGCGAGGAGTTCCTGCGGCGCACGTGGCAGTGGAAGGACGAGCACGGCGGCCACATCGACCGCCAGCACGAGGCGATCGGCGCCTCGCTCGAGTGGTCGCGCTATCGCTTCACGATGGACGAGGTGTCGTCGCGGGCGGTCCGCGAGGCGTTCGTCCGCCTGCACGAGGACGGGCTCGTCTACCGCGCGTTCCGCCTGATCAACTGGGACTACGTCAGCCAGACGGCGCTCAGCGACCTCGAGGTCGAGCACCGCGAGGCCGACGGCTCGCTGTGGCACCTCGCGTACCCGGTCGAGGGCTCGGACGAGGCGCTCGTGGTCGCGACGACCCGCCCGGAGACGATGCTCGGCGACACCGCGGTCGCGGTCCACCCGGAGGACCCGCGCTACAGGCACCTGATCGGCCGCCACGTCGTGCTGCCGCTGACCGGCCGGCGCGCGCCGATCGTCGGCGACGCGATCCTCGTCGACATGAACTTCGGGACAGGCGCCGTCAAGGTGACGCCGGCCCACGACTTCAACGACTTCGAGGTCGGCAAGCGCCACTCGCTCGAGCTCGTGTGCGTGATCGACAAGCAGGGCAGGATCAACGACGCCGCGCCGGCGCGGTTCCGCGGGCTGACGGTCCAGGACGCCCGCGCGGCGGTCGTCGAGGCGCTCAAGGAGTGCGGCGCGCTGGTCAAGGTCGAGCCGCACAAGCTGAGCCTCGGCTACTCGCAGCGGACCGGCATCGTCTGCGAGCCGCTGCCGTCCGACCAGTGGTTCGTGCGCACGAAGCCGCTCGCCGAACCGGCGATCGCGGCGGTCCGCGCGGGCAAGACCCGGTTCGTCCCCGAGTACCGGACGAACGACTACTTCCGCTGGATGGAGAACATCCACGACTGGTGCATCTCGCGGCAGCTGTGGTGGGGCCACCGGATCCCGGCGTGGCACTGCGCCGAGTGCCGTGGGATCACGGTCGGTCGCACGGATCCGGAGCGCTGCCAGCACTGCGGCTCGCTGGCGATCGAGCAGGACCCGGACGTGCTCGACACGTGGTTCTCGTCGGGCCTGTGGCCGCTGACCTGCCTCGGCTGGCCGGACCGGACCGGCGACATGCAGCGCTTCTACCCGACCGCGCTGATGGAGACCGGCTGGGACATCCTGTTCTTCTGGGTCGCGCGCATGATGATGCTCGGGATCCACTTCGGCGGCGACGTGCCGTTCCGCCAGGTCTTCCTGCACTCGATGGTGCTCGGCGAGGACGGGCGGAAGATGTCGAAGATGCGCGGCAACGTGGTCGACCCGCAGGACCTGATCGACCAGTACGGCGCCGACAGCCTGCGCTTCTACCTGGCGACGATGGCCGGGCAGGACCAGGGGATCATCTTCAACCGGGCGCGCGTCGAGGGCTACCGCAACTTCTGCAACAAGCTGTGGAACGCGGCCCGGTTCGCGCTGATGAACCTCGAGGACTTCGGCGCCGCCGAGCTCGCGGCCTACCGCGCCGAGGTGATCGAGGCCGCCGAGGTCGGGCCGCTGGCGCTCGCCGACCGCTGGATCCTCGCGCGCGCGCTCGAGACCGCGGCCCAGGTCGACGCGCTGCTCGGCGAGTTCCGCCTCGACCTCGCGGCCCACGCCGTCTACCAGTTCGTGTGGTACGAGCTGTGCGACTGGTACCTCGAGCTCGCCAAGCCGAGCCTGCGCGAGGGCGGGCCGCTCGCCGACCGCCGGATGACCCAGGGCACGCTGGCGACGGTGTTCGACGTGGTGCTGCGGACGCTGCACCCGTTCGTCCCGTTCATCACCGAGGAGATCTGGCAGCGCCTGCCGCGGCCGGCCGACGCGCCGGCGAGCCTGATGCTCGCCGCGTACCCGCAGCCGACCGCGAAGGACGGCGCCAGGGTGCTGCGGATGGCCGGGCCGGTCGAGCGCGCCGGGGCGATCCTCCACGACGAGCGGACGCTCGCGGCCCGCGAGGACATCGCGGCGCTGATCGACTGGACGACCGCGGCCCGCAGCCTCAAGGCGGAGTTCAAGCTGCCGCCGGGCAAGCGCGTCGAGGTGCTCGTCCGCAGCGAGGACCCGGCGGTCCGCGCCCAGGTCGCCCGCCTCGACCCGTTCGTCGTCCACCTCGCCAAGCTGCAGTCGCTGCGCCTGCTCGAGCCGCACGAGGCGGCGCCGAAGGAGTCGGCGACCGAGGTCGTCCGCGGCGCCGAGGTCGTGCTGCCGCTCGCCGGCCTCGTCGACCTCGCGGCCGAGCGCGCGCGCATGGCGAAGGACCGCGAGAAGCTGCAGAAGGAGGCCGCCGGGATCGAGGCCAAGCTGCAGAACGCGGGCTTCCGCGCCAAGGCGCCGCCCGAGGTGATCGCCGGCGCCGAGGCCCGCCTCGGCGAGATCCGCGGCGACCTCGCGCGCCTGCAGGCGACGCTCCAGCGGCTCGGCGGCTAGGCTGACCGCGCGGGCATGCCGGAAGGGCCAGGTCCTCCAGAACCTGGCCCTTCGCACATGCCCGTGCGGTCACTCGGGCGCGATGCAGCCGATCTCGGTCTTCGGCGGCTCGGCGTCGTCGACGTGCTCGGCGATCCAGCGGCGTAGGCCGGCCGGGTCGTGCGGCAGCGCGTCGCGCCAGCGCGTGATCCGGCTGTGGGAGCGAGCGAGCAGGCTGCCGTCGGGCTCGATGGTGAGCGCCTGGATGCGCTCTCCGCCGCGGATCCGCTGGTAGCCGCGCTGGACGACGTCGCCGCTGTCGTCGCGGAGGTCCCACACCAGGATGTCGCCGCTGGTGACCGCGGCCGCGATCCAGCTGCCGTCCGGCGCGATCGCCATGACCCGCTCGAGCAGCTCGGGCGAGAACACCTGGATCCGCAGCGCGCCCGTCTCGCTGTCGAACACGCGGACGTAGTTGTCGCGGCTGTTGGTCATCACCCAGCGGCGATCCTCGGAGACGAACACCGCGCCGACCTGCAGGCGGTGGCCCTCGTACTTCACCCGCGGGTTGCTGTCGGGGTCGAGGCGCTCGACGAGGTCGTCCGCGCTGATCACGAGCTCGCCGGTGCCGGGGACCGTCGTGATGTCGAGGAGCGGGTAGGGGTAGTGCCGGAGGGTGCGCGGGGGTCCGCCCGGGCCGTCGCTGATCAGCAGATCGCCGCCGCTGGTCCCGAACACCAGCGCGTTGCGCTGCGGGACGAACGAGAGCGGCAGGCTGTTCACGTAGGCGCCGAGCCGCTGGACCGGTTCGCGCGCGTCGGGGTCGATCCAGCGCAGCGCTTCGTCCCGGCAGTAGTGCGCGAAGCGCCGCCCGCCCGGCTCCGGGTGCAGGTCCTGGGTGCCGCAGGTGATGTCGAGGTCGCGCCGGAGCACGAGCTGACCGTCCGCGAGGGACCAGACGAGCAGCTCTCCCTCCGTCGAGACGCCCGCGCCGAGGCTGCCGTCGCCGGAGATCGCTAGGGTGACGAGCGGGCCCGTCGCCGGCAGTTCGCGCAGGGGACGCAGGCGCGCGGTGTCGATGACCTGCGCGCCGCGCGAGCTCGGGACGAGGGCGAGGCCGTGGCCCTGCGCGTTGGGGACGTGGCCCGGGAATGGGGGCGGGTCCGGGGCGACGTACTCCTCGCGGAGGAAGTCGCGCGGCGACCACAGGAAGACGCGCGGGTCGTTGCCGACGCCGGCGATCCAGCGGCCGTCGGGCGAGATCTGGGCGTCGATCAGGTGCGTGCGCGCCGACACCAGCTTGTAGGCGGCCTCGGTCGGGATGTGCCAGACGCCGACGTTCGAGTCGCCGCCGACGGAGATGACGAGGTCGCCGTCGTTCGAGAAGGCGGTGCGTCGGGTGTAGCCGTCGTGCGGCTCGCTCCAGCGGGCTTCGCCGGTGACGAGGTCGCGCAGATAGAGGTAGTAGGTGTCCGGCGGGGCGACGAGCCGATCCGAGGCGGCGGAGAAGCGGATCTCCCGCTGCGTGAACAGGGCGGGTCGCGGGCCTGGCGGCGTGGTGTCGAGCAGGCCGCCGCGGCCGGCCGCGCGGTCCCACAGCCAGAGCCGGCCGAGCTTGGTCGTCGCGGCGAGCCAGCGGCCGTCGGGCGAGACGCCGGCGGCGCTGCCGAGCGGGGTGCCGACGGCGTACTTCGTGCGCGCGCCGGTCGCGAGGTCGATCAGGTGGACGTCGGGGGTGTCGAGGCCGGCGCACGTGGCCCAGCGCTCGGTCCAGCGGGTGTTGTTGCCGGAGCAGCGCTCGATCAGCAGCTCGGAGTCGCCGCCGGCCGCGAGGTCCCAGCGGCGGATGTTCTGGTCGTCGTCGGCGGCGTAGAGGAACGCGCCGTCGGGCGAGAAGGCGACGTTGCGGGCGCCGCGGCCGGGGGTCTGCAGCACCTGCCGCGCGGCGCCGGTCTCGAGGTCCCAGATCCGGATCGTCGCGTCGCGGCTCGAGGTCGCCAGGCGGGTCCGATCGGGCGACCACGCGGCGCGCCAGACCTCGCTCGTGTGGCCGAAGAAGGTCCGGGATGTCTTCGAGGACAGGTCCCACACGCGCACGGTGCAGTCGTCGCTGGTGGTCGCCAGGAAGGCGCTGTCGGGCGAGAACGAGGCGCGGCTGATCGCCGCCCGGTGGCCGCGCAGGACCGTCGGGAAGCCGTGCTGGTGGATCTCGGCGGCGAGCTGGCGGATCCGCCGCCAGTCGGCCTGCGGCGAGAGGTGGTGGAGCAGGCGCAGCGCCTCGGGCGCGTCGGCGTCGACGAGCAGGCCGGCTTGCTCGAAGGCCAGCTTGTCGGCGCGCCGCTCGGCCTCGGCGTAGGCGGACTGGGTCCGCGCCTCGGCGGCGCGGGCGTCGTCGCGGGCGTCGTTGGCGGCGTCGCGCTCGGCGGCGACCTGGGCGAAGCTGACGGCGGTGACGACGACGATCACGAGGACGCTCAGCGCGGCGAGCGAGAGGACGGTCCGGTTCTTGCGGACGAACCGGCGGACCCGCTCCCACGCGGTGTAGCGGTGGGCGCCGACGATCTGGCCGGTCTGGAAGCGCCGCAGGTCGTCGGCGAACTCCTTGGCGCTCGGGTAGCGCCGGGCCGGATCCTTGGCCATCGCCTTGTCGACGATCGCGACCAGCTCCTCGGGCGCGTCGGGCTCGCGCGTGCGCAGCGGGATCGGCTCCTCGTACACGGTCTTGTAGACGAGGTTCATCGCGTTGCTGGCGTCGTACGGCAGCGCGCCGGTCAGCACGTGGTAGAGGATCGCGCCGAGGGCGTAGACGTCGGTCCGCGTGTCGACGGCCGAGCCACCGGCCTGCTCGGGGGACATGTAGCCGGGCGTGCCGACGACGGCGCCGACGAAGGTGAGGTCCCTGGCGGGCAGGACGGTGCTCGGCGCGAGCGGCGGGGCGTCCGCGGCCGGCGGGGCGTCGGGGACGTCGAGCTCCTTGGCGAGTCCCCAGTCGATCACGACGGTCTCGCCGAACTCGCCGACGAGGACGTTGTGCGGCTTGAGGTCGCGGTGGAGGATCCGCTGGCTGTGCGCGTACGCGACGGTCTCGGCGATCACGAGCACGTGCGGCAGCAGGGCGAGGCGCGCGGCGAGGGTGGTCGCCTCGGCGATCACCTTGTCGAAGCTGCGGCCCGAGACCAGCTTCATCGCGTAGAACGGCTCGCCCGAGGGCCAGCGGCCGGCGGCGTAGACCGGGACGATGCCGGGGTGCTGCAGGCGCGCGGTCAGGAGGACCTCGCGGATGAACCGCTCCTCGTCGACGGGGCGGCCGTGGACGAGCAGCTCCTTGAGCGCGACGGGGCGATCGAGGCGCGGGTCGTGGGCGCGGAGGATCCGGCCGATCCCGCCGCGCGCGAACTGGCCGAGCACGAGGTAGGTGTCGCGGCCGGTCAGGGCGAAGCGCTCGGCGGCGACGGGCAGGTCGGCGCTCGTGGGCGCGGGCAGGTGGGTCGCGCCGAGCGTGCGCGCGTCGTCGTCGGCGGGGGCGGTCGGCGGGGCCTCGGCGCCGAGGGTCGCGGCGGCGCCGAGGGTCGCGGCGACGCCGAGGTGGCGCGGGGTCGGAGCGTCGGTCGAGGCCGCGAGGGTCTCTCCGTCGCCGAGCGGGCGTCCCGGGAGGCTCATGGGTCGAGGCAGCCGGCGTCGAAGCCGTGCGGGAGCAGGTCGCGGACGCGGGTGCGCAGCGTCTGGCCGTCGGTGGTGACGAGGATCAGCTCGGCGTCGCGGGCGTACTCGTAGAGGATCTGGCGGCACGCGCCGCACGGCGAGGTCGGGGACTTCGCGGCGGTGACGATCGCGGCGGCGGTGAAGCCCCGACCGCCGTGGGTCAGCGCGTGGAAGATCGCGACCCGCTCGGCGCACAGGCCGAGGGTGTAGCTGGCGTTCTCGACGTTGGCGCCGGTCCAGATCCGGCCCTGGTCGTCGAGCATGGCGCAGCCGACCGCGAAGCGGCTAAACGGGCAGATCGCGCGGCCGCGGACCTCGGCGGCCGCGGCGACGAGGCGCGCTTCGTCGTCAGGTCGCGTCATCGAACTCGAACTCGTCGATCTCCTCGAGGACCTCGGGCTCGGCCTTGGTCAGCTTCGGGATCACGACGACGGCGCGCGGGTTGGTCTGGTCGAAGGTCTCGGGCTCGGACTCGGCCTCGCTGACGTCGACGATCATCGTCTTGTCCTCCTGGCCGGCGGCGCGGTTGAGCGCGAGCTGGGTGTCCTCGAGGCGGCGGCCGAGCTCGCTGGCGAGGCCCCACAGCAGCTTGGAGGCGAGCGCGTGGTCGCGGCGCAGCAGCTCCTGGAGGTCGCGGCGGCCGACCTTGAGCAGCTTGCCGGTCGTCTCGGCGGTGATCGTGATCCGGGCGGTGTCGGTGCCGACGAGGTCGGTCTCGCCGAGCAGGCTGCCGGCCTCGAGGGTGACGAGGTGGGTGCCGCCGCGCGAGAGGGTGGCGCGGCCCTCGAGCACGATGTAGAGGTCGCCGGGCTCGCCGCCCTCGCGGGTGAGGACCTCGCCGCGGCGGCAGGTCTGGACCCGCGAGATGTTCATCAGCTTGCACAGCTGCTGGTACGACAGGCCGCTCATCAGCGGGACGGCGCGCAGGGTGTCGACGGTGAACTGCAGCTGGGCGGCGCGCTTGGACGAGTCGGCGTCGCCGCGGACCTGGACGACCAGGGCGGTGACGTTGTCCTTGCCGCCGCGGCTGTTGGCGATGTCGATGAAGCGGCCGGGGATCTCCTCGATGTTGGTCAGCGCGAGGTTCGAGGCGATCTCGGCGTCGTCGAGGTAGTCGTAGAGGCCGTCGGAGCAGAGCAGGAAGGCGTCGCCGGGCAGGATCTCGAAGTCGAGGATGTCGACCTCGACGTGCTCGTAGACGCCGACGGCGCGGGTCATCGCGTTCTTGAAGTTGGCGTACGGGCTGACCGCGAACTCGTCGGCGCGGACCTTGCCGCTGCGGATCAGCTCGTTCATCAGGCTGTGATCCTCGGTCAGCGGGTACACGACGCCGTTGCGGCTGAGGTAGATCCGGCTGTCGCCGACGTAGGCGATGAAGCCGCGCTGGCCGATCACCAGCAGCGCGACGACGGTGGTGCCCATGCCGCGCTTTTCGGGCTCCTGCTGGGCCTTGTGGTAGATCTGGGCCGAGGCGGAGTGCACCGCGTACTCGAGCAGCGTGCACAGCTCCATCTGCGCCGCGGCGTCGAACGCCTCGATGCGGGCGAGCAGGTCGCGCTCGCGGTAGACGACGTCGCGGATCGTGTGCACGGCGATCGCGCTCGCCACCTCGCCCGACGCGTGGCCTCCCATGCCGTCGGCGACGATGAAGAGGTTGAGGTTCTTATCGATGAGGAAGTTGTCCTCGTTGTGGGACCGCTTTCGCCCGACGTCGGTCGCTGCCCAGTGCTTGATCTCCATCGTGGTCGCCTCGGGCGGCCGGAGCGTCACGGCTCCGGCGCCGTCGCCGAGAATACGGCATCGAGCGGGCGCTGGGCTGCCGAGGCGCCGGCCAGCCGGGCGGAAAGCGCGTCGAGATCGCTCTGGCCGACCGCCGCGCCGTCGAGCCAGACGCCCTCGGGCAGGGCCGTCACGCCCCCAGGACCGCGCTCGAGCTCGGGCTCGCCCAATTCGCAGGTCTGCGCCTCGGGCGCGGCGTCGAGGCGGGCCAGGAATTCCTGCGCCATCGGGCTGCGAGACTCCCGACGGCCGCCCCCGCCCTCGCGCGCGAGCAGGCGCAGGTACTCGAGCTGGACGCCGAGCCGCTCGGCGACGCACGTGCGCGCCCGCAGCTGCCGGGCGGCGAGCGTGCTGCCGCGCGCGATCACCTGGATCGCCAGCTGGCCGGGGTTTCTCGCGCGGAACGCCAGCGCGGGGCCGAGCAGCGAGAAATTGGGGTGCTCGTCGTGGTCGGCGAACACGACGAGGCGGTGGGGGAGGCCGACCCCGCCGACGAGCATGCCCGCGGAGGCGGGCGGGCGCATCAGGCGCGGGCTGATCCCCTTGCGCGTCGGCGGCGCGGCCTTCGCGGGCGGCTTGAAGCCGCGCCGCCGCTGCTGCTCGCGCGCGATCTCGAGGCGGAGGCGATCGAGGGTCGCGGTGTCCTCGAAGGCGGTCGCGTCGCCGACGAGGAAGATCGGCGGGCGGCCGAGGTAGCCGCCGGCCGCGGCGTGGAGGCGGCGCAGCGCGGCCCGGCCGGCGCGCACGGCCGCGTCGACGCACGGGTCGGCGAGCATCGCCGCGTGCTCGTCGGGCGGGAGGTCGAGCTCGGCGGCGACGTCGGTCCGGCTCGCGGGATCGGCGAGGCGCAGGCCGAGGCGCTCGCGGCCGTCGCGGTCCAGGAGGCGCAGGGCGGCCTCCTGGCGGCCGCGCGCGGCGGCGCCGACGAGCCAGCGCAGGAGGCGGGCGTCGGCGGGGTTGTCGCCGATCAGGCTGGCGACGGGGACGATCCGCGCGGCGACGACACCGTCGCCGTCGGCGATCATCCGCCGCAGCTCGAGCCACAGGCCGAGCAGGTTGTTGGCGAAGGGATCGACGAAGGCGGTGATCTCGACGGGGGCGCCGGCCGGGCCGAGCTCCGGCGTCGGATCCGGACATGCGGGGGCGGCGGCGGGTGCGAGTTGCACGAGGCCGGCGAGCAGGAGCGCGGCGAGCACCTGATCACTGTGGCCAGGTGTCGCGCGCAGTTCAAGGGCGGGCGTGGTAGGCTCCGCGACCGTGTTGCGCGCCGTCCTGCATGTCGTCGTCGCCTCGTCGCTCGCTGCGGGCCCTCCCGGGGCCGGGCGGGACTACGCGGGCTCCGAGGGCGTCGAGGTCGCGGCGCCAGCCGAGGCGGCGCAGCCGGGCGCTCCGGCGCCTGCGAGCGCTCCGACGGGCGAGACGGGGAGCGCCGCGGCGCCGATCGTGCCCGTGCCGCCGGCCGCCGCGGAGGGTTCGCCGACCGGGCCGGCGCCGGCGAGCGCCGCGGGTCCGGAGCCGGTCGCGGCCGAGGGCCCCGAGGACGACGCGGGCGACGAACTGCCGTACGACCCGCTGGTCGACAGCCCCGAGGCGATCCGGGCGCGCAGCTGGGTGCGCAGCGGCGCGGTCTTCACCGCGATCGGCGGGGTGCTGACGATCGGCGGGATCGCGATGTCGACGGCGAGCGTCAACACGGCGGACATGCAAAACATCTGCGATCCGCGGCAGGACGTCGCCGGCAACGGCTGCAACGAGCAGGCCCGCGACCGCGCCGCGCTGACGCTCGCCCTGCCGGGCGCGCTGCTGCTCGCCGGCGGGATCGCGATGCTGGTCGTCGGCAAGCTGCAACAGCGACGTCTGCGGGCCAGTCTGCGGGCGAGTCGGCGCGACGTGTTCGTCGGGCTCCAGCTCGCGTTCTAGGGCGACGTGCGGCGTGCGCGTGGGGGCCGGCGGCCGCGTGGTTTGTTGGTAAGGTGGGGCCTCGAGAGATCACCATGCTTCGCCTTCACGCCCTTGTTTGTCTCGCCGCGACGACGACCCTGCTGACCGCCTGTCCCGACGACGGCGGCGGCAACACGACCCAGGACGGGAGCACGACCGACGCGACGACCGGCGGTTCGACCGGCGCGCCGACGACCGAGCCCGTGACGACGACCGACCCGACGACGGGCCCGACGACCGGGCCGACGACGAGCGAGCCGACCGGCACGACCGCAGCGCCGGAGCCGGTGTGCGGCGACGGCAACGTCGATCCGGGCGAGGAGTGCGACGACGGCAACACGGCCGACGACGACGCGTGCCTGAACACCTGCAAGGCCGCGGTCTGCGGCGACGGGGTGGTGCAGGCGGACGTCGAGGAGTGCGACGACGCGAACGCCGACGACACCGACGCGTGCGTCGCCGGCTGCAAGGACGCGGCGTGCGGCGACGGGTTCGTCGGGCCGGGCGAGGGCTGCGACGACGGCAACCAGGTCGACGACGACGCGTGCTCGAACGCGTGCGCGGCGGCGTCGTGCGGCGACGGGGCGGTGCAGATGGGCGAGGAGTGCGACGACGGGAACGCCGACGACACCGACGCGTGCCTGTCGACCTGCAAGAGCGCGACGTGCGGCGACGGGGCGGTGCACGCGGAGTTCGAGGAGTGCGACGACGCGAACGCCGACGACACCGACGCGTGCACCTCGACGTGCGTCGCGGCGGCGTGCGGTGACGGCTTCGTCCACGCGGGCGTCGAGGAGTGCGACGACGGCAACATGGTCGACGCCGACGCGTGCAGCAACGCGTGCAAGACGGCGACCTGCACCGACAAGCTCAAGAACGGCGCCGAGACCGACGTCGACTGCGGCGGCGGGGCCTGCGGCGCCTGTAACATCGGTCAGGTGTGCAAGGTCAACGCCGACTGCGCGGTCGGGGCCTGCACCGGCGGCAAGTGCACGAGCACGCTCGTGCTGCCGAACTGCCAGGACAACATGAACGTCACGGCGGCGCAGGTGTTCCAGTCGGTCGTGATGCCGAAGTGCGGGCCGTGCCACACCGGCGTCGGTCAGTCCGGCGGGCTCAACATGAAGGACGCGGCGGCGGTCAAGGCGAACAACGTGAACGTCGCCTCGAGCGCCCTGATCCCGCGGGTGACCCCCAATAGCCTCGACCTCAGCTACTTCGTCTACAAGATCCTCGGCCAGCAGGCCAAGGCGCCCGGCGGCGGCGGGTCGGCGATGCCGATCGGCGGGGCGCTGACGGTCGCCGAGCAGTGCACGGTGATCAATTGGGTGAAGTTCGGCGCGAAGTGAACCTGTACGTCGAGCCAGGTCATCCGGACGCCGGCGCGCCGCTGCTCGGGTGGTTCGCGCGCGCGCTGGCGGCGATGGACGGCGAGGTCGTGATCGCGCCCGGCGACGACAACCTGGTCCGCAGCCGGCGCCCCGGCGACCCCGGGGCGCGGCCGTTCGTCGTCGTCGCGTCGGGCCTGCCGAACCTCGTCCACGAGTTCGTCCACGCGATCCAGTTCGGCCGGCTCGCCGACGACCACGGGATCGACTACGGGTTGATCCCGCTCGACGTCGCGGTCGCGGAGCAGCGGCGGATCCTGTGGGAGGAGCTCGCGTGCTCGGTGATCTCGTGCGCCTACGCGCCGGCGGCGGTCACGGACGCCTGGTTCAAAGAGCAGGTCGAGATCCAGGGCGTGTTCTACGGGCTCGAGGGCGACGTGCCCGGGTTCGCGGGGCTGGTCGACCGCACGCGCGCGGCCTACCCGGGCGAGCTCGAGGCGGTCGTCGAGGCGGCCTATCGCGCGGTCGAGCGGGCGCTCGTGGCCGCGGGGGCGCCCGCCGAGGTGTCCCTGCCGATGCAGAGGCCCGAGTTTTCCGGGTTGTGGGCGCGGTATCGCGCCGGGATCCCGGTCGCTGCAGACATGGGTCCGGTGGCTGAATAAATCCTTGCGAGGCCGTGAAACCGCGGAAACACTGGGCGGGTCGAACCAGAGAGGTCGATGCTGCGCACAATCCTATCCCTCGACTTCGGCCTGGGAGGGTCGGGTCTCCACATCGACGAGCTGGTCGAGGGCGCCGCGATGGCGACCCGCGACTGCTTCGTCCGGGTCGGGTCGTTCTGGTGGGGCGGCCCGCCGAGCGCGGGCGGGGGCGGAGGCGCGTGTGCGTCGGCGGTGGTGGTCGACGTCGCCTTTCTGGCGCTGCTCGTGATCGCCGTGATCGCGGTCGTGAGGATCCGCCAGCGCGGCGAGGACAACCGACTCGAGCTGGCGCGACGCTTCATCGAGCAGGGAATGGAGCCGCCGCCCGAATTGTTCCCGTCGTCGGCCCAGGGCGATCTCCGGCGCGGGATCGTGCTGGTGTTCTCGGGCCTCGGCCTGCTCGGCGCCTCGCTGGGCATGCCCGGCCTCGGTCCGATGGGCCTCGTCCCCGGCTTCGTCGGTCTCGGTTATCTCGTCTCCTACGGCTGCGCGCTCCGCAAGAAGAAGGTCCCATGAGCAAGGTGTCCTCGGTCGCTCTCTCCTGGCTCGGCCTCGGCCTCCGCAAGCCGCAGAGCCTCACCGATCTGTCCGACGAGGCGCTCGTCCAGCAGGCCGGGCGCGAAGGCGGCGAGCGGGCCTTCGGCGAGCTGCTGCGCCGGCATCAGGGCAAGGTCCGCGGCCTTTTGCTGCGCCTCGCCGGCGATCGCAACCTCGCCGACGACCTCGCGCAGGAGGTGTTCCTCCGGGCCTACCGCGGGCTCAACGGCTTCGAGGGGCGCGCCCGCTTCTCGACCTGGCTGTACCGGATCGCCTACAACGTCTACCTCAACCACCGCGCCCGCGTCCGCGAGCTCGCGGCGCTGCCCGACAACTTCGAGTCCGGCGCGATGGCCCCCGACTCGTCGATGAGCGCGATGCGGTCCGACATGCGCAAGGACCTCGACGCCGCGATCGCGGCGCTGCCCGAGCGCTACCGGGCGGTCGTGATGCTCTACTACCTCGAGGACGTGTCGTACCCCGAGATCGCCGAGATCCTCGAGCTGCCCCTCGGGACAGTCAAGACGCACCTCCACCGCGCCAAGCGGCTGCTGCGCGAGCACCTCGAGGGCTGGGGCTCCGGGGAGGCGGCGGAGGGCGATGTCTGAGCTGTCGCCCCGGGTCGCGCGGCTGCGGGAGCACCTCGAGCAGCTCGACGTGCCGTCGAGCACGCTCAAGCGCGATCCGTGGGGCGCGACCTGGCTGCCCGCCGAGCTCAAGGCGCTGGTCGACGGCGACGCCGAGTGCCGCGAGGAGCTGCGGCGGTTCGTCGACCGCGAGCTCGAGCTGTTCGGCAGCGTGCGCCAGCGGAACGACGCGATGTTCGCCGCGCGCGTCGTCAAGGCGACGGGCACCGTCGAGATCGCCGGCGCCGGCCTCGACCCGCGGATCCGCAGCTGGATCCTCGGGCTGTTCTACGCGCTGGCGACGGTCGTCGGCTACGTGACGCTCGCGCCGGTGATCGGGCTCGCCGACCAGGCCGGCGTCGTCGCCGGGATCCGGGCGGCGCTCGGGCTCGGCGGCGAGAGCGGGCCGAGCGTGTGGGGCGTGGCGCTGGTCGCCTTCGCCGGATCCGCGGCGCTGGCCGCCGCGCTGGTCCCGTGGGGTCGCACGAGCCCGCGGCCCTAATCGGCGGCGCAGGGCAAGTGGGGACGTCGTGAGTTGCCCGACGGCCTCGCGGGCACGGACGCGCGAGCGGTCGGGCGCGGCGGGCCCCGGCGGCGCGGCCCGCGGCCATGAGCGCGCAGATTTTCTCAGGTGCGGTCAGACGGTGCATAGTTCGCGGGCCGGCGCGTCCAAGGGCGCCAGGAGAGTCTCGATGCTGTTTTCGCGCTTGTCCCGTACCGTGACCCTGACCGCCGCGACCTGTGCCGTCGCCCTGACGACGGCGACGCCGTCTCACGCGGGCGACGAGACAGTGAACGTGCTGGTGATCAAGGAGCACGGGGTCGGCGGCGCCGCGCAGGCGCAGCCGTTCATCGACAAGCTGATGAGCGTGGTCGCCAGGCTCAACGGGTGGACCGCGGGCGCGGGCAAGTACGTGACCAAGCGCGACGCGGCGGAGGAGTACATCCACGGGTCCAACCCGCGCTTCGGGATCATGTCGCTGGCGGCGTTCCTCGGGCTCGGCGCGCGGCACAAGCTCGACGTGATCGGTCAGGCCGAGGTCGCGCAGGCCGGCGGGCGGCAGTACCACGTCATCAGCAAGACCGCGGCGGACCTCGCCGGCTGCAAGGGCAAGACGCTGGCGACCGACCACGCCGACGACCCGCGGTTCCTCGAGAAGGTCGTCGCCAGGGGCAGCTTCGTGCTCGCCGACTTCCAGCTGGTGGCGACGACGCGGCCGGTGCAGACGCTCAAGAAGGTGACCGCGGGCGAGGCCGAGTGCGCGCTCGTCGACGACGCGCAGTTCGCCGAGCTCGGCAAGGTCGAGGGCGGCGCGGCGGTCAAGTCGGTGTGGGCGTCGGACAAGCTGCCGCCGATGGTCGTCGTCGCGTTCCCGGCCGCGTCGGCGGCCGAGCGCAAGGCCTTCCAGGGCAACATGAGCAAGATCTGCCAGGGCGACGGCAAGGCCGTGTGCCAGGAGGCCGGGATCGCCGCGTTCAAGAGCGCGGGCGCGGCCGACTACGCGGCGGTGACGACCGCCTACAACGCGAAGTGAGCGGGCGGGCCCGCCGCGGCGGGCCTGGCAGGGCCCCGCGGGCGCGGCAGTCGTGGTATTGGTCGCGGCGATGCGTCGCTGGATCGTCGCCGCCTTCGTCGCCCTGTCCGCCGCCGGCTGCAAGCCGTCCGGACCCCCCGAGAACCCGAACTTCGCGGCGGCCGCCGCGTCGCGCGACGCGATCTCGGTCTACGAGTCGCTCGAGGCGCTGATCGACGCGCAGAAGGACACCAAGGCCGACCGCGAGGACGCGTACGCGATGATCGCGGGGTTGGACGACGGCTCGGCGGCCTACGCGTTCGCGCGGGCGGCGATCGCCGGGCGGCTGGCGGAGAACCGCGGGCTGCAGGCGGGCGGGCTGGTCGGCGAGGCCGAGGAGTACGCGCGCCGCGCCCGCGAGAAGGAGCCCGACTTCCGCGAGGGCTCGGCGACGCGGCTGCTCGGCACGCTGTACGTGCTGGCGCCGGCCCGCCTGCTCAAGCACGGCGACTCGGAGACGGGGCTCGCGCTGCTCGAGGAGGAGGTCAAGGCGCACCCCGAGCGGCTGATCAGTCGGCTGCGCCTGGCCGAGGCCTATGTCGCGCTCGGCGACCCGGACCCGTCGCGCGAGCACCTGTGCGCGGTCAAGCAGGGCGAGGCGAGCCTGTCCGCCGGGGACAAGCGGCTGCTCGCCAAGCTGCTCGAGGAGGTCGGCGGCGAGGGCGAGCTCGGCTGCGCGGCGCCGGCCGGCGGGGCTGGGGCGTGAAGGACAGGTCCCCAGGGACATGGCGCAGGGCGCTGGTCGCCTGGGCCATGCTCCTCGGGTCAGGCGCGGCGGGCTGCCACGCCGACCTGCCGCGGCTGGCGGCGCGGGGGCAGCACGAGGCGGTCGTCGCCGAGGCCGGGCGGGCGCGGATCCGTCCGCGCGGCAAGTCGGCGCGGGCGTGGGCGACGTCGCTGGTCGCGCTCGGGCGCAGCGACGAGGCCCGCAGCGTGCTCCTGTACGACTTCCGGCGCAACGCCGACCTCGCCTCGCTGGTCGCGCTCGCCGACCTCGAGGCGACCGAGGGCCGCGAGGGGATCGCCGCGGCCCACTACGCCCGGGCGGCGAGCCTCGAGACCGACGTGCTCACCGGGCGGCGGGACGTGTGCGCGCTGCTGCGCCGCCGCGCGGACCGCCTGTTCGCCGAGGGCGAGGCGGTCGCCGCCGACCTCGACCTGCGGCGGGTGGCGATGATCTGTCCCAAGGGCAAGGACCCGCAGGACGACCTGCAGTGGCGGGCCGACCGCGCGCTGCACGAGCGGGTGATCGTCGCCGCGAAGGCCCAGGTCCGCGCCCAGCGGGCGCTGCAGGGGTGCGCGCGGGGCGAGTGCCGGACGGCGTCGCCGGACGCGCGCGCCGGGGCGATCGCGCAGGCGCTCGGCCAGGCGCGCGCGGCCGGGCCGGCGGCGCTGCGCGAGGCGGCCGCCCGGCTCGGGGTCCAGCTCGCGGCCGGCGACACGGCGGAGCTGCTGGCCGCGGAGCTGCGCGGCGAGCTCGGCCTCGACGTCGTGACGCTCGACGAGCTGCGCGGGTGGATCGGCGAGGCCTCGCCGGCCGACGTCGTCGCGGCCGCGGACTCGCTGACCGCGCCGATCGAGCGCGACTACGTGCGCCTGCGGCTGATGCAGCTCGGGCCCGGCTACGAGCTGCCGGGCGACGACGCGACGCGATCGACGGCGAGCATGGTGATCCGGCTGTTCGAGACGTTCGACGCCGACCCGGCCGCCGCGGCGATGAGCTGGCGGGTGTTCGCGCTGCTCGGCGACCTGCCGAGCGCCGAGCTGGCGCTGACGTCGAGCCTCGCCGGGCCCGGCCAGGGGCGCGTCGGGGAGGTCTCGCGGGAGGTCTCGCGCGAGATCAAGGGGCCTGGCGCCGGGGACAGGTCGAACGGGACAGGCGCGGCCGGCGGGGGCGCCAAGGGGTCGAGCGGCGGCCGCGGCGAGGGCGGCGAGGGCGGCGGGGCGTCTGGCCGAAAGGACAGGGAACGAGGGACGGGTCCCGGCGCCGCGGGTATGTCCGTAGGGGCAGGTCCTGCGGTCAGTGGCGGTTCGGACAGGTCCGGAGGGGCAGGTCCTGGGGTCAGTGGCGGTGCGGACAGGTCCGGAGGGGCAGGTGCGGAGCGCGGGGGGCCGGTGGCGGTCGGGCGGCCGGGGCTGTGGTCGGCGCGCGGGGCGGTCGACGCGGCGACGCTGCCGCGGCTGCTGCTGCTCGCGCGGCTGCGCGGGCTCGCGGGGCGGCGCGAGCAGGCGCTGGCGATCGCGTCGCACGCGCTGGCGGAGGCGCTGTCGCGCGGGCTGCCGGCGATCCCCGAGCTGGCGGCCGCCGAGGCGCGGCACGAGCTCGCGGCGGGGCGGCCGTGGACGGCGCTGGCGCTGGCGCGCGTCGTGCCCGGGGCGCCGACCGAGGACGTCGCGCGGGCGGCGGGCTCGGCGATCGCGCTCGAGCGGGCGAGCTGCGGCGAGCGCTGCGGCGAGGCCGACGACCGCGGGGCGGTCCGCCAGGTGTTCGGCGAGACATGGCTCCTGGAGCAGGAGAAGGCGGCGGTCGAGGCGGCGTTCGCACGCGAGGCGGCGCCGCGGCGCGACGCGGGCTGCCCGGTGCTCGCCGAGCTGCTCGCGCCGGACGCGACCGGCGAGCTGGCGACGGCGCTGCGGCGGGCCCGGAGCGAGGGGCTGCGGGCCAAGGGGCTGCCGGACGCGCTGCGGCGCGCGATCGAGGCCGACGTGACGCTGCAGTGCGCCGGTCGGATCGCCGTGCCGCTGATGTACGCCGCCGACGCGCGGGTCGCCGCCGAGGCGCTCGCGGACATGCTCGCCCACGTGCCGCAGGAGATCGGCGCGGGGCAGCTGGCGATGCAGTCGGAGCTGGCGCTGGTGCTCGCGCGCCGCGACCAGGCCGACCAGCTGGCGATCGCGGCGGCCGCGGCGTCGGCCGAGCCGCGCCGGGTGTGGCGGCGCGCGGCGGCGATGGCGGGCTGGCTCGACGCGCGCCACCACGAGCTGCTGGCGCTGCGGCAGTTGTTGATGCACGGGCCGGCCGCGGCGGAGGCCGACGAGGTGCGGCTGCGGCTGCTGGTCCGCGGGCTGCGCGAGGTCAACGAGGCGTGGGCGCCGCGCAATTCGCCGGCCGGGCGCGAGGCGCTGGTCCGCAGCGTCGCCGACTACCTCGCGGAGCAGCCGGCGGCGCGCCGCTGGCACGCGCGCGAGGCGCTGGCGTTCGCGCTCGCCGAGTACGAGTGGGCCGACGAGGAGGCCGCGGCGCTGCTGCGGTCGGCGGTGTGGCCGAGCGAGGCGATCGCGCGGGTCCACCCGGCCGGGCGCCTGCGGCTCGAGCGGGCGCTCGGCAGCCCCGAGCCGCGGGAGTTTCCGTCGCCGCTGGCGCCGGACGAGCTCGCGGCGTTCCTGGCCCCGAGGACAGGTTCTGGACCCGGATCGGAGAGCCCGGGGCCCGACGGCAAGACCGAGACGATCCCGCAGGTGACCGAGGCGCTGTGCTCGGTCGAGTCGCTGCAGCGGGCGCGGGCGGTCGCGCTGCGTCGCGGGCTGACGCCGGACGAGCGCCGGCGGGCCGCGATCGCGCTGGCGGTCACCGGCGACGCGGCGACGCGCAAGCAGGCGCTGATGCTGCTGCTCACGCAGCTCGAGCCGGCGCGCAAGGCCGCCGCGCTCGACGCGATCGTCGCCGGGCTCGCCGCGGTCGAGGCCAGCGGCGCGGCGCCGATGGTCGTCGGCGACGAGGATCTGCTCGCGCTGGTGTTCGGGCTGGTCCGCGACCCGGCCCGCCGCCGGCCCGAGATCAAGGGCAAGTGAGATGCGCCGCGCGAGCAGGTGGCTCCCCGAGAGCGTGGGCGCCGGCGGGCGCCCGGGCGTGGGTGCGATGCGGCAGGACGGGCGCGGCGCGCCCGCAGGGGCAGGTCCGGACGGGCATGCGCGTGCGAGCATGGGCCCGGGGACAGGTACGGTCGTGGGCGACGGGGCGGCGGGAGCAGGCGCGCTCGCGGGGGCATGTCCGGACGGGCATGTGCGTGCGAGCATGGGCCCGGGGACAGGTGCGGTCGGGGGCGCCGGGGCGGCGGGAGCGGGCGCGCCCGCGGGGGCCGGTCCGGACGGGCATGTGCGTGCGAGCATGGGCCCGGGGACAGGTACGGTCGAAGTCGACCAGGCCGTCGCTCCGGCGGAGGCGGCCGGCGGAGGCAGGTGCGACGGGGCCGAGGTCGGGGGAGAGAAGGCCGGGGACGAGGCGGCCGGGGGCGCGAGCGGTGCGGTGGGCCGGCGCCCGGGGACATGGCTGAAGACGCAGGTACAAAGAGGCATGCTCGTCGGGGCATGTCTGTGGGGACCGGCGTGCGGGGGGGCCGAGGTCGCGGCGCCGCCGGCCGCCGTGGCCCCGCCGGCGCCGCGGCTCGCCGCGCCGGCGCCGGTCGCCCGGATCGAGACGGCCGACGTGTGGCAGGACCTGCTCGCGCAGCGGCCGAGCGCATCGATACAGGTCGACGGGCGGCTGGTCGTCGAGCTCGGGCGGCTGCAGGCGCGGGCGCACGTCGACCTCGGGTCGGCGGCGGCGTGGCAGCTCGCGCAGGAGCTCGAGGGGGCGCCGACCGGGCTGGTCGTCGGGGCGGGGGCGAGCCTGACGCTGCCGCTCGACGGGGCGCTCGCGCCGAAGCTGCACCCCGAGCAGGAGGGACAGCCGGGGCTGGCGCTGGCGGTGACGCTGCGGGCGCTGGCGCCGGGGCAGGCGGTGACGGCGCTGTGGAACGAGCAGCCGCTCGCGCACGTGGCGGTCGGCGAGGCGTGGGAGCGGCGGACGTTCTCGCTGCCGGCGGCGCTGGTCCGGCCGGGCGAGAACAAGCTGCGGCTGCACTTCGCGCGGCCGGCGAAGGTCGTCGGGCAGGCGACCGCGGCGGTCCAGCGGGTCGAGGTCGGGCCGCGCGCGGCGATCGTCGCCGGGCCGCCGGGCCAGGCCGCGGGCTACCGCGTCGCCGCCGGGGAGGAGCTCGAGGCCTCGGTCAGCCTGTCCCCGGGGACATCGCTGGTGTACTACGCGCTCGCGCCGCGGCGCGGGCGGCTGCGGATCGACGCGCTCGGCTCGGTCGCGGTGCTCGTCAGCACCGACGCCGATCACCGCGAGGGGCGGGCGCCGGTGGAGCTGTCCTCGGGGACACTCGGGCCGGGCGGCGGCGACCTCGACCTGTCGGGCTACGGCGGGCAGCCGCTGCGGATCGAGGTCCGCGCCGACCCGGCCGGCGAGGGCGCGACGCTGCGCGCGCTCGACCTGGTGGCCCGGCGGTCGCGGCCGGTCGACCGGCGCGAGCGCAAGGCGCGGGACCTGATCGTCGTCGCGATCGAGGGGGCGCGCCCGGATGACCTGCTCGGGGTGGTGCTCGGCGGGCCGCGCTACCCGACGATCGAGCGGCTGGCCGCCGAGTCGCTGGTGTTCGAGCGCGCGTACGCGGTCTCGCCGTGGGCGGTGCCGACCCACGCCGCGCTGCTGTCGTCGGTGCCGCCGCCGGGCCACGCGACGGTCCGCGGGAGCTTCGTCGCCGACGGGCAGGTGCTGCTGTCCGAGCTGCTCGATCGGGCAGGTTATCACGGGGTCGCGGTCGCGGCGAACGCGGACTTCAACGCCGAGCGCGGGCTCATGCAGGGGATCGACGCGGGGATTCAGCTGACCCGGGGGACAGGCGCCGGCAACGACGCGCGGGCGGTCGTCCGCGCGGCGACCGAGGCGATCGCCGGGCGGCCGGCGCCGCGCTTCGTCTACGCCGACCTGGTCGACCCGCAGGCGCCGTACGACCCGCCGCGCGAGTACGCCGGCGGTCCGCCGCCGCCGGACGCCCCGCCTTCGCACCTGACGCACCTGTGGCTCGGCCGCGTGCGCGCGGGCAAGGTGGTGGCGACGCCGGCGCAGAAGGACCACGTGCGCCGGCTGTACCGCGGGGAGCTGCAGGTCGTCGACGTCGCGCTCGGGCAGCTGCTGGCGGCGCTCGAGGAGCAGGGCGGGCTCGACGACGCGGCGTTGGTGGTCGTCGGGGTCCACGGCGAGGAGTTCTTCGAGCACGGCGGGGTCGGCCACGGGTTCTCGCTGCACGAGGAGAGCCTGCGCGTGCCGCTGCTGATCCGCGCGCCGGCGCTGGTCGCCCCGGGCCGGGTGACGACGCCGGTCGACCTGCTCGACCTGGCCCCGACGCTCGCCGACCTGCTCGGGCTGCCGTTCCCGTCGGAGTGGCAGGGCGACTCGCTGGTGCCGCTGATCGACGACCCACAGCCGCCGCCGCGCCTGGTGGTCGCGTACCTCGGCGACGGGGCCCGGGCGGCGGTGGTCGGCGACTACAAGTTGATCGTCGGCAGCGGGCGCGACGCCCAGCGGCTCTACGACCTCACCGCTGACCCCGGCGAGACGACGAGCCTCGTCGAGGACGGCGGGATCGCCCTGCGCCTGACCCGGACGGCCCTCGCGTGGGAGCTCGCGGCCGACGGTCGGTGGAAGCGCAGCCGCTGGGGCACCGGGGCCAACCTCAAGCCGGCCTTTGCACTCGACCACGGAATGTAGTAAGGCGCCGGACCATGGCATCCGGCCCCGCCCCGCTCCTCGAGAAGATCAACCACTTCGTCGCCGCGCGCGACGCCGCCGCGCTGGTCGCCCTGCAGGATCACGACGACAAGCAGGTCCGCAAGGCCGCCCGCAAGGCGATCCACACCCTGCGCGCCAGGGGGATCGAGATCCCGGAGGCCCAGGCGCCGCGCAGCTGGTCCGCCGGCGATCTGAACGAGCTCCGCGGCGACCTGGCCGAGGTGGCGATCCTCGACGGCCAGAGCACGCCGGGCCTGTCGCGCTTCATGATCAGCGCGCCGCAGGACGAGCGCAATTACCTGTGGGCCGCGGCGCTCAGCGGCCGCGACCAGATCGTCGACTTCGCGACGTACGTGCAGACCGACGGCCAGCGCCAGCGGATGATCCGCGAGTGGGAGCGCGAGGCGAGCGGCCGCCGGGTGCCGGCCGACTGGGCCCGCGCGCGGATCCGCTGGGCCCGCGAGCAGACGCTGTCGGCCGGCTTCAGCGTGCCGCGCCAGCTCGACGACATGCTGGTCCACCTCGGCGAGGCGCCGGCGCAGCGGCCGGCGAACTTCCTCGCGGACCAGCTGTCCGCGGGCGGCTTCGTCGGCGACAAGGACAACGTGATGCCGGTGCTGATGTCCGCCCGCGTGTTCGCGTGGCCGCCGGTCGTCGACGTCGAGCCGGTGCTGCGCAAGGTCAACGAGACGAACCCGGCGATCAGCGAGCAGGACCCCGAGGACGCGCGCTACACGGCGCTCGCCGAGGCGGCCCGCGGCGAGGAGGTGCTCCGCGCCGACCTCAAGGCGCAGGTGGCGAACCTGCTCGACGACGCGGCCGTCAGCCTGTGGCTGTCGGCGCGCGACGAGGACGCGGCGAAGGCGATCGCGCTGGCCGGCGAGCTGCGCGCCGCGGCCGAGCCGGAGGCGCTGCCGTGGATCCCGCGGCTGCTCGGGTTCCAGATCGCCAGCACGCTGACGTACCTGCAGCAGCAACAACAGCAGCAGCAGCAGCGCTGAGCCGATGAACCTGATCCTGCTGCGCCCGGCCGACTTCGTGCGGGAGGGCCGGGCTGTCTTGAAGGACAGGCGCCTCGCGCACGCGCGCGAGGTGCTGCGCGCGGCGATCGGCGACGCGCTGACGGTCGGGATCGAGGGCGGGGCGATCGGCCGCGCGACGGTGGTCGCGCTGTCGGACACGGCGATCGAGCTCGAGGTGCAGGTCGGCGAGCCGCCGCCGCCGCCGCTCGACGTGCTGCTGGCGGTGGCGCTCCCGCGGCCGCCGACGCTGCGCAAGGTGCTGCAGCAGGCGACGGCGCTCGGGGTCAAGCGCTTCGTGTTCTTCCGCGCGGAGCGGGTCGAGCGCAGCTACTTCACGTCGCACGCGCTGCGCGAGGCGGCGATCGACGAGGACCTGCGGCTCGGGCTCGAGCAGGCGCGCGATACGGTGATGCCGACGGTCGAGGTGCGCCCGGAGGCGTTCTCGTGGTTCGTGCGCACGCGCTGGCCGGGGCTGGCCGAGGGGCGGCGGGTGCTGGTGGCGCACCCGGGCGGGTCCGTGCCCTGTCCTTGCGGTCAGGTCGGGCCGGCGGCGCTGGTGATCGGGCCCGAGGGCGGGTTCATCCCGGCGGAGGTCGAGGCGCTGGCGGCCGGGGGCGCGGTGATCGACCTGGGGGCGCGGATCTTGCGGGTCGAGACGGCGGTCGTCGCGTTGCTCGCCAGGCTGATGGGGTGAGGCTGGTCCTCGGGACAGGTGCCCGCAGGGGGCGGGGTGCCCGCAGGGTAACTTGCCGGAGGCAGCTCGCATCGGGTCGGGCATGCGGTGGGTCGCGCGTCGATGGCCGGATGGCGTCGACTTCGTCGCCCCCATCCGACCATCCGATACGCGACCCACCGCATGCCCGACCCGATGCACGCCGACTCCGTGAGATACGGCGCATCCGGTCGCCGGCTCCGGTGTGATCTGTCTTTTGGCGCAGGTGTCCGCCGTGGCACGCCCGCTCGTCCCTCGCGGCCGTTCCCCGGCCCCCTCGCGGCCCATCCGGATGCTTGAGGTGGGAGACCGCGGCAAGCCGGGTTGCGCGGGGTCGTGTGGCGCGGGGGAGTGCGGTCGGGTGCTGTTCAGCCGGGTGCTCGATGGGTGATGTGAGAATGCGGTAGGACAGGGCTGGTTGGCATCGGCCGGAGGGATGACTTCCGTGCGTGGACGAGCGGGGCCCACCGTGGCCTCCGCGGCGCGTCCCCAGGGCTGCGGGCTGGGACGCAGGCGGGGGGGACCCATGGCGCGCGCGCAGGCGGCTGTCTGGCACGCGAGATATGGCTTTTAGGACATGTCCCTCGGGCGGAGGTGGCCGTGTACACGCGGGCCGCCGAGCACGGCCATGGGGGGGAACCCGACGCCCGCGAGGGACCCATGCCTGCGGCCCCGGGGACGCGCCCACCATGGTCCTCGTGGCCCCGCGCCGGCGGGCTTGTGTGGCCCCGCGCGCCTACCATGGTCCTCGTGGCCCCGCGCCGGCGGGCTTGTGTGGCCCGTCGCCGTGGCCCCGCGCGCCCACCATGCTCGTCGTGGCCCCGCGCCGGCGAGCTCGCGCGCGACCTGCCCGGCGGGTCAGGAGGGGGCGTGGGCGGCGCGGCGCAGGCTCAGGCTGCTGAGGACGACGGTGACGCTCGACAGCGCCATCGCCCCGGCGGCGAGGGCCGGGTGGAGGGCGCGCAGCCAGTCGGGGAGGCCGGCGAACGGGTAGAGGGCGCCGGCGGCGACAGGGATCAGGACGACGTTGTAGGCGGAGGCCCAGAACAGGTTGCGGCGGATCGTCGTCACGGTGCGGCGGCCGATCGACAGCGCGGCGACGAGGCCGCGGAGGTCGCTGCGCAGGAGGGTGACGTCGGCCGCGTCGACCGCGACGTCGGTGCCGCTGCCGATCGCCACGCCGACGTCGGCCTGGACCAGCGCGGGGGCGTCGTTGACCCCGTCGCCGACCATCGCGACGACGCCGCTGCGCTGGAGCTCGGCGATCGTCGCGGCCTTGTCGGCCGGCAGGACCTCGGCGCGGACCTCGGCGGGGTCGATGCCGGCCTGCGCGGCGATCGCTGCCGCGGTCGCGCGGTTGTCCCCGGTCAGCAGGACGACGCGCAGGCCGCGGGCGCGCAGGGCGGCGACGACCTCGGGGGCCTCGGGGCGCAGGGTGTCGGCGAGGCTGATCGCCCCGAGCAGGCGGCCGGCGCGGGCGACCCACACGACGGTGTGGCCGGCCTTTGTGGCTGGCTCCCGGGGCATGGTCGGAGAGACAGACGAGGGGGCGTCGTCGGCCTTTGTGGCTGGCTCCCGGGGCATGTCCGGAGCGCCAGGCGAGGGAGAGCCGCCGATGGTGTCGGCTGGCTCTCGGGGCAGGGTCGGAGAGACAGGCGAGGGAGAGCCGCCGATGGTGTCGGCTGGCTCTCGGGGCAGGGTCGGAGAGACAGGCGAGGGGGCGTCGGCGGCGTGCGCGGGGGACAGGCCCGCGAGGTCGGGGACGTCGACGCCCTGGGAGGCGAGCCAGGGGTGGGTGCCGATCCACACCTCGGCGCCGTCGACGAGGGCGCGGACGCCCCGGCCGCCGATCGCGCGGACGCCGGTCGGCTGGGTGAGCGCGAGGCCGCGGTCGCGGGCGGCGGCGACGATCGACCGGGCGAGCGGGTGCTCGCTGCCCTGCTCGGCGGACGCGGCGACGGCGAGCAGCTCGTCGGCGGCGACGCCGGGCGCGGGGGTCGTCGCCTGCACGGCGGGGCGGCCGAGGGTCAGGGTGCCGGTCTTGTCGAAGACGACGATCTGCAGGGCGCGGGCGCGCTCGAGCGCGGCGCTGTTCTTGAAGAGGATCCCGCGCTGGGCGGCGGCGCCGGTGCCGACGACGATCGCGGTCGGGGTCGCCAGGCCGAGCGCGCACGGGCAGGCGATCACGAGCACGGCGACGGCCCGCATCAGCGCGTGCGACAGGCCGTGGTCGGTGAACAGGAGCCATGTCCCGAAGGTCAGCAGGGCGAGCGCGACGACGATCGGGACGAACACGGCGGCGATCCGGTCGACGAGCGCCTGCACGGGCGCCTTGCTGCCCTGGGCGGCGCGGACGAGGCGGACGATCTGCGACAGGGCCGTCGCGGCGCCGACGCGGGTCGCGGCGATCCGCAGCAGGCCCGGGCCGTTGATCGTGCCGCCGGCGACCGCGTCGCCGGGGCCGCGGGTGACGGGCAGGCTCTCGCCGGTCAGCATGCTCTCGTCGACCGTCGACTCGCCGTCGAGCACGCGGCCGTCGACCGGGATCGCCTCGCCGGGGCGGACGACGACGGTGTCGCGGACCTTGACCGCCTCGGCCGGCAGCTCGACCTCGAGGCCGTCGCGGACGACCCGCGCCCGACGTGGCCGGAGGGACAGGAGCGACCGCAGCGCAGCGCCGGCGCGGGCGCGCGCGCGGGCCTCGAGCAGCCGGCCGAGCGCGACGAGCGTGACGATCGCGGCGGCTGTCTCGAAGTACACGTGATGCCCGAGCCCGGCGACGACCACCGGGACGCTGGCGACGAAGGCGACGCCGGCGCCGAGCGCGACGAGGACGTCCATGGTGGCGCTGCCGTGGCGGAGCGCGCGGACGGCCCCGCGCAGGTGCGGCGCGCCGGTGTAGAGGAGGACCGGGAGGGCGAGGCCGAGCATCAGCCATAGCAGCGCCGGGGCCTCGCCGGCGGGGCCGAGCAGGCCGAAGTCGCGGGCCATGCTGACGGCGACCAGCGGGGCGGTCAGGACGGCGCCGACGACGAAGCGGCGGGCGCTGGCGCGCAGCTCGGCCTCGCGCGCGGCTGTCTCGGCGGACAGGTCGGTCTCGTCGGCCCCTGCGATCACGCCGTAGCCGGCGGCCTCGACGGCGGCGACCAGGGCGCCGCGGGTCGGGGTGGCGCCGGGGAGCGGGCGGACGGACGCGGTCTCGCTGGCGAAGTTGACGGCGACGTCGCCGACGCCGGGCACGCGCGCGAGCGCGCGCTCGACGGTCAGGGCACAGTTGGCGCAGCGCAGCCCGGTCAGGGCGAGCTCGACGGGCGCGTCGGCGGCGGCGTCGGTCACGGCGGGCCGAGCATAGCCGGGCGCGGGCGCTGGGCGGGGCGGCCGGGCGGGGGTCACGGCGAGCGGCGGCTCACCAGCCATGTCGGGGCAGCGCGAGGCGGCCGGGCGGGGGTCATGATGAGCGGCGGCTCACTAGTGCCGCGCGGCGCGGTCAGGGCGAGCGCGAGGGGGGAGGCGGTCACGGCGCGCCGGGCGTGGCCGGGCGCCGTCACGGAGAGCGGCGGCTCACCAGCAATATTTGCCCGTCTGGCCGTTCACGTTGACCGACTCGCAGGTCATGCCGGTCGGGCAGTCGACGAGGCCGTTGCAGCTGAGCATGCAGACCGTCTGGTTCATGCCGATGTTGACGCACTTGGCGACCGAGGGCCCGGCGGGCTTGGGGAAGCAGTCGGCGTCGCTGTTGCAGAACAGGGTGCAGTAGCCGTCGATCTTCATCATCGTCATCGCGTCGCTCAGCTCGAAGCACCCGTCGGTCAGGTTCATGTTGCAGTCCTTGTTGGCGCAGTCGGAGTAGAGGCCGTCTGCGGGCTGCGGGTCCTTCGGCGGGGGCGGCGGGGGCGGATCGGTGGTCGACGAGGTGCCGTCGGTCGTCGTCGTGGTCGTCGTGTTGTTGCCGGTCGTCGTGGTGGTCGTGTTGTTGCCGGTCGTCGTGGTCGTCGAGTCGTCGCCGGTCGTGGTCGTCGTGTCGTCGCCGGTCGTCATCGGGCCGGTCGTCATCGGCGCGCCGGTCGTCGGGTCGACGGGCGAGGTCGTCGAGGCCTCGCCGCTCGAGGCGTCGCCGGTCGCGTCGTTCGAGGTCGCCGGGGCGGTCGGGTTGGTCGCGGTCGGGTTGGTCGGGTTGTAGCCGGTGAAGCCCGAGGTGACGGGGTCCTCACCGCCGGCGCAGCCGACGAGCAGCGCGGCGAGGGCCGGGCCGGCGAGCACGCGGAGCGAGCGGCGGAGCGAGCCGGAGCGCGCTGCAGACCAGAGCGTCGATCTTTCCATACCAGAGGAGCATTACACAGGCGGCGAAGTCTGCGTCAAGCACGATCGCCGCGGCGCAGGGCGGGCAGGCCGGACAGGACCCCGGACAGCAGCCAGCCGACGGCCGCTCCCTCGGCGACGGCCCGGGCGACGACGAAGAGGGCGCTGGAGGTCGCGGTCCAGCGCGGCATCAAGGGCGGACCGGGCTCTCCCCAGCCGAGGGCCGGCAAGAGCCAGGCCTCGGGGGCCCGGCACAGCACCAGCGCCGCCGCGAGCAGGCCGAGCGCCGGGACGAGCTGGGCCGCGGCGGCGCGGGCGGGGGCGTGGCGGCCGAGCAGGCCGAGCACCAGCGCCGCGGCGGCGCCCGGCAGGCAGCCGTACCACAGCTGCAGGCCTCCGGGGGCGAACACCGCCTGGTCGGACAGCGAGGGCCAGCCGACGAACACGGCGACGCCGGCGAACGCGAGGGCGGCGGCCCACGGGAGGCGGCGGGCGAGGGCCGGCGCGCGCTCCGGGGCTGACCTCGAGGACCTGCCCCAACGGACACCCAGCAGCAGCGCGGCGACGGCGAGGGCGGCGGCGAGGGCCGCGCGCGGCGGGCCGGGGCGCGGCAGGGTGGCGTCGGGGGCGGGGTCGGCGAGGGCGTCCGCGAGGGTGCGGCCGGGGGCGTCGGCGGGCAGGCGCAGCGCGAGCGCGTCGGCGAGGAGGCGGGCGACGTCGACGAGGTGGACGCTCGCAGGCGCGGACGCCGGGGCGATCCCCGGACCGGCGAGGCAGCCGCGGACGACGCGGATCGCCGGCTCCTCGCCGCCGTGGCCGCCGGCGGGGCGGTGGCCGTGGTCGGCGAGCACGAGCCAGAGCGCGCCCTCGGGGTCGGAGGCGCGAAGTCGAGCGAGCAGCGCGTCGGCGGCGGCGGCGGCGGCGGCGTACTCGGGCGAGGCGGCGCCGGACCTGTGCCCGGCCTCGTCGATCTGGAGCGCGTGGACGTGGACCAGCCGCGCGGGCGAGGCGACCGCGGCGGCGGCGGCGTCGGGGAACGCGGCGCGCCAGGCCGCGTCGTCGGTGGGGTCGCTCGCGGGATCGGGGCGGGTGGTGGTGAAGCCGAACGAGCGGACGATCTCGGGGTGCGACTCGGCGACGGCGACGCTGCCCGCGACCTGCGCGGGCAGCGAGCCCGCGGGCGGGGTCTCGAGCTGCTTCGCGCGGTATTGCAGGCCCGACTGCTGCTGCGTGCGGCCGGTCCACAGCACCGACTGGACCGGCAGCGAGACGGTCGGGAAGCCGACGTCGATCGTCAGCTCGCGGCCGGCGGCGCACACCGCCGACAGCGCGGGCAGCCCGGCCGCCGCGTCGGCGCCGAGGCCGTCGAGCAGGACGACGCGGACCCGGGCCGCGGGCGCGAGGCCGGGGCCGGTGGATGGCACGAGGGACAGGTTCACAGGGACAGGTCCGTCGCGCAGCACGACCGCGCGCACGAACTCGCGCCGGGCCGCGCCGAGGCCGACGCCGAGCGCGAGCAGGGCGGCCGCGCCGAGCCCGGCGACGAGGAGGCGGACGGGCGGGCGCGCGGCGGGCACGGGCGGACGCTATCAACTCGCGGGCGGACCCGCCACCGGCGCGGCCGTCGTCACGCGCGCGCTCGGGCCGGCGTGCGGCGTCGCGTCGGTCGTCGGATCAGAAGCGCAGGCGGAGCTCGAACTGGGCGCCGATCGGCTGCTGGAACTGGGTGTGGACGCCGAAGTTGCCCTGCTTGGGGACGATGTCGCGGCGGAAGAATTGGGTCGGGGCGTTCGAGCTCTGGATCTTGGCGTGCTTGAGGTCCTCGGCGTCGCCGCCGGCGATCGCGCGGCTCTGCGAGAACGAGTAGGTCTCGTCGACGCGCAGGGTGGCGCGCGAGTTGGTGACGTTGACGATCCGGGCCGAGAACTCGAGCTCGAGCTCGCTGCGCAGCGGGTAGGCGTAGCTGAGGCCGAGGTTGGCGAAGTAGTTGGGCTCGAGGCGGCCGCCGGCGCCGCGCGGCAGGAGGTAGACGAGCGAGAGGCCGGCGAACCGGTTGTTGTCGGCGTACACGCTGATCGGCGAGCCCGACTGGAAGCGGACGCTGGCGCCGAGGGTGAGCCGGCCGGCGCGGCGCAGGTCGAAGGTGTAGAAGCCGTCGAGCTTGAGCTGGTGCGGGCGGTTGTCCCACAGCGGGCCGAAGCTGTTGCGCACCAGCTCGGGGATGTCGTAGACGGTGCTCGCGCCGAGGTTGATCGCGCCGGTGTTGCGGTCGACGAAGCCGTCGTAGTTGCCGACGAGGCGGCTGTACACGTAGCTGCCCTGGAAGGTCCAGTTGCGGGCGAAGCGCTTGGTCAGCTGGAAGATCCACGCGTCGTAGTTGCGGACGGGGCGGTCGAACAGCTGGCCGACCGAGGCGAAGGCGGAGGCGAGGAACTGGCAGCGGTTGGCCTCGCGGGCGAGCGCGGTCCGCTGCGGGTCGTCGGCGGCGGCGGCGTCGAGCTGGTCCTGCAGCTCGGCGCAGCGCTGCTCCTGGCGGGCGACGTCGGCCCGCGAGACCGACTCGCCGGGGTTGGCGATGATGTAGTTCTGGCCGCCGTTGGTCGAGACGTCCTCGATCGCGCGGCCGAGGTCGTCGTGCTGCCAGCGGACGCCGACGAGCAGGTCCTCGACGACCTCGTGCTCGTAGCCGATGTTGAGGCGCTGGACGTACATGCCGCGCAGGCGCGGGACGACGGCGCCGTAGGTCAGGCCGGTGGTGCTCTGGTTGGCGTCGGTGCACCACTCGGTCGGGGCGCCGAGGACGGTGCGCTCGTGGACCTCGCCGCCGACGGTGACGGGGGTGCTGCAGTCGGAGTTGCGGTAGCTGCGGGTGACGTTGACGAGGCCGCCGAACACGCGGTTGCCGAGGACCGCGGGGATCTGCGCGTAGAACCACCCGTAGCTGGCGTAGAGGCGGCTCTTGCCCTCGTCGGTCCAGTCGTAGACGAGGCTGACGCGCGGGGCGACGTTGTCGGCGATCAGGAGGCCGCGGCGGCCGAACACGTCGCGCAGCTCCTGCAGCTCCCAGCGGACGCCGGCGGAGAGGTAGAGGTTGGAGCGGATCGCCCACTTGTCCTGCAGGTAGAGCGCGTAGTTCTGGCTCGACAGGGTGGAGGTGTAGGCGGGGACGCGGGCGCCGGCGCCGAGCGGGGTGGCGATCGCGCGCAGGTCGTCCTGCTCGTAGCGGACGCGGCCGTAGCCGAGCGCGCGGCGCAGGTCGGGGTTGTCGGAGTCGACGATGATCGCGCGGTTGTTGTTGACGCGGGTCGCGGTGTCGAGGGTGTAGGTGCCGGTGACGGGGTCGTAGCAGTACTCGCCGCCGTCGACCTGGCCTGGGGGACAGGTGTCGTAGAGGCCGGGGTCGTTGGCGCCGGAGTAGGCCGAGCGCTGGCGGATCCGCGCGCCGTCGACCTCGAGGCCGTACTTGAGCTGGTGCGCGCCGGCGCGGCGGCCCGAGAGGAAGTGGGTCAGCGCGAGGCCGCCGCCGGCGCGGTCCTGCACCGAGGCGGCGTACGAGCCGATCCCGCCGGACAGCCACACGCGGGTCGGGCACGACAGGCCGGGCAGCTCGGCGTCGTTGCAGGCCTGGTCGACGCCCTGGACCCGGCGGACGGCGCCGTCGCGGTCGAGCAGGTCGTAGAGGTTGCGGCCCTGGCTGTCGCGCTCCTGGGTGACCGGGATGTCCTTGAGGCCAGGGTCGTCGAGCTTCCACGCCTGGACGTTGCGCAGGCGCGAGAAGTAGGCGTAGCCGTCGATCTCGAGCGCGTCGTTGAGGGCGCGGCCCTCGTACTCGAGGCCGGCGCCGGAGGCGTTGCCGTAGTCGCTGCCGAACGAGTCGTTGACGACGCCGGAGGCGACCCGCGAGGCGCCGCCGAGGGTGACGTTCGGGTTGGTGCCGAACGAATTGGGCTCGCTGCCCGGCGGCTGGCGGAAGCTGCGGCGCCGGAAGCCCGGGCCGCCGCCGCCGGACAGGCGCAGGCGGTGCTTCGGGTTGATCTGCCAGTCGAGCGTCGCGGTCCAGCCGAGGTCGAAGCGGCCGGTGCGGAACCGCTGCTCGGCGAACTTGACGGTGTCGATGTAGTTGCCGTTCGCGGCGCAGTCGTTGATCCCGTTCTCGTAGGCGCAGTCCTCGTAGCCGCCGGAGCGGTCCTTGTCGCGCCGGCGATAAAACGACTGGATCAGCGAGTTGCGGCTGCCGCCGGGCGACAGGCCGATCGCGAAGAACAGCTTGTCGCGGACGAGCGGGCCCGAGAGGGTGAGCACGCCCTGGCCCTCGAAGTCGGCGATCTCGGCGACGCGCAGCGCCTCGTCGGTGGCGTCGATGAACCGCGGGGTGGCGATCCGCGGGGTCAGGCGCACGACGGCCTGGCCGCGCCACTTGTTGCTGCCGCCGATCCGGCGCGCGCGCACGAGGCCGCCGGTGGCGCCGCCGTTCTCGGCGTCGAAGACGCCCTCGACGACCTCGACCTGGTCGATGAACTCCTGGACGATCGTGGCGCCGACGCTGCCGAACGACGGGCTGGTGACGTTGACGTTGTCGACGACGTACTTGTTCTCGGCGCTGGTCGCCGAGCCCATGCGGATCCCGCCGGCGTCGCGGCCGGCGGTCGGCGAGAGGTCGACGACCGCGGTGTGGCCGCGATCGAGGCCGCCGACGGCGGTGTGGCGGATCGTGTCGACGTCGACCCTGGTGACCGCGGCGGCGTCGGTGCGGATCGTCGGCGCGATGCCGTCGAGGTCGACGACGAAGCGGAACTCGGGGTCGAGCCGGAAGTTGGTGCGGAGCTTCGCGCCGGCGGGGACCTCGAGGGTCTTGTTGACGTTGGCGTCCTGGAACAGGACCTGGACGGTGTAGCGGCCCGGCGGGAGGTCGCGCAGGGTGTAGAGGCCGTCGGCGTTGGTCGTGGTCTCGCGCGGGGCCTGCAGGCAGGTGCACTGGACGATCACGAGCGCGCCCTCGATCGGGCGGCCGGTCTTCTCGTGGGTGACCGCGCCGGCGATCGTGGCGCCCTCGCTCGCCTCGGCGGCCCGCGGGGTGACGGCGAGCAGCACCGGGGCGCCGACGAGCGCGACCCGCAGGAGGGCGCGACGGAGGTGCGGACGGGTGGCGCGGTCGATCACGGCGGGGCCTCGGGGTGTGCTTCGAGGGTAGGCCATGTCGCCCGCGGATGGGTCGGGCCGCGATCGGAACGTGCAGCGGGCGGGCGCGGCGGGCCGCGACGGGGGATGTCGGCCGCGGACGCGGATCGGACGGGCCCGCGGGCCCCGTGTCTGGCTCTTGGGGCAGGCGCGCGGGCGGGTCAGACGTCGAACAGGCCGCGCAGGCGGAGGGCGGCGAACCGGGCGAGCTGCTCGCCGGCGAGCGCGTCGGCCCCGGCGGCCTCGGCGAGCAGGACGGCCTCGGTCAGGTAGCCGGCCCCGAGCGCGAGCCGGCGGGCGGCGGCCTGGAGCGCGGCTTCCCCCCGGGACATGGCCTTTTGGGCATGTTCGGCGAGGCCGCGGGCGGCCGTGCGGATCGCGGCGAGGTCGGCGGGGTCGGTGTTGGCGTGGGGGCGCTCGGCGCGAGCGGCGAGGTCGGCGAGCAGGGTCGAGAAGGCGCGGTCCTTGGCCTCGGCGCGCAGGACGTCGAGCGAGAGGACGTTGGTGGTGCCCTCCCAGATCGAGAGGACCTGGGCGTCGCGCAGGAGGCGGGGCAGGCCGGTGTCCTCGACGTAGCCGGCGCCGCCGAAGCACTCGAGCGCCTCGGAGGCGAGGGCGACGGCCTGCCGGGCGGTGGTCAGCTTGGCGATCGGGATCAGGGCGCGCAGGCGGCGGCGCTCGCGGTCGTCGGCGAGGCCGGCCTCGACGCGGCCGAGCAGGGCGGCGCAGTCGAGGACGAGGCCGAGCACGGCGGCGGACTCGGCGTCCATGTCGGCGAGGGTGGCGGCGTGCAGCGGGAGCTCGGCGAGCGGGGCGCCGAAGGCGACGCGGCGGCCGGCGTAGTCGCGGGCGAGCGCGCAGGCGCGCCGGATCGCGGAGGCGGAGGCGAGCGCGTTGTAGAGGCGGGTGATGTTGAGCATCCCCGAGATGTTGGCGACGCCGCGCCCGGGCTCGCCGATCAGGGTGGCCGGGGCGCCGTCGAGGGTGAGCTCGGCGGTCGGCAGGGCCCGGGTGCCGAGCTTGTCCTTGAGCCGGTTGACGGCGATGCCCCGCCAGCCGCGCCCGGGCTCGCGCTCGACCTCGACGCAGAACAGCGAGAGGCCGCGCGAGCCGGGGACGCCGCCGCGTCCGTCGTCGATCCGCGCGAGGGTGAGGGCCATCTCGGAGGTGGTGGCGGAGGTGAACCACTTGACGCCGTGGAGGCTGTAGCGCGGCTCGCCATCGACGAGGCCGAGCGGGCGGGCGATCGTCTCGGTGCCGCCGACGTCGCTGCCGCCTGTCCTCTCGGTCATCCACTGGCCGGAGGTGATGAAGCGGTCGGGGTCGCGCGCGAGCAGCCGCGGGACGAGGCGATCGCGCAGGCTCGCCGGAGCGAGGTCGAGCAGGACGCGCGCGGCGGCGTCGGTCATCGCCAGCGGGCAGGAGTAGGTGGCGGATGTCGCAGAGAACAGGTACAAAAGCGCAGCCTGGACGGTGCGCCGGTGCTCGCCGTACTCGAGGTCGTAGCCGCTGGCGACGAGGGCCCGGCTGGCAGAGAAGCAGCGCAGCCGCTCCCAGGCGGCGGAGGTGCGGATCTGGTCGATGCGCCGGCCCCAGGGGTCGTACTGGACGAGGACCGGCGGCTCGGCCTCGGCCTGGACCATCCAGTCGTGGAGCTCGCCGGCGGTGGCGCGGCCGAGGGCCTCGAGGTCCGGCCAGATCCGCTGCTGGAGCGGTTGCGGGAGGCGCCGGCGCAGCTGCGCGTGGAGGGGGCGATCGTCGACGAAGAGGTCGGGGCGGCCGGGCGGCTCCTGGTAGAAGGACATGGGGCGATCTGTAGCATGGGTGGACGGCGGGGTGCGTGCGTGCTCGGCGGGGGTCGTGCGCGAGGTGGAGCGCGAGGTGTGGGGGGCGCGCGCGGGGAGCGGGGAGCGGCGCTTTGCTGGTTGCCGACTCCGCCTCGCAGGCGGTCGGGGATGAGGGGCGGCGCGCGTCGTTGGCCGGATGGAGTCGACTTCGTCGCCCCCATCCGACCATCCGATACGCGCCGCCCCTCATCCCCGACCGCAAGCACGGCGAACTCGTGAAAAGCGGCGCAACCCGCTCCCCGCGGTCCCAACTCGTCGAGCGCCCCCAATCCGAGCGCGCGCGTCGCTCGCCGCGGTCCGACCCTCGGGACATGCTCTCGGGGCTAGGCCGCCTGGGACATGGCGCGGAGGACAGCCGACAGCGAGGCGGCCTCGAGGCCGTCGAGGCGGGCGCCGAGGTCGAGCTGGCAGCCGCCGGCCCACACGCGCGTCCGGTGGTCGGGGAACTGCTGCAGGGCCAGCAGCAGCGCCTCGGGCAGCCGCTCGGCGCGGCGCGGGTCGCCCTTGATCACGTGCGTCCCGAACAGCGGGTGCGACTCGAGCTCCTCCGGGTCGCCCGGCGTCAGCTCGAGCTCCGGCGATCCGCGGCCGAGCGTCCCGGCCTGCGCGACCACGATCCACCCGGCGCGCTCGTGGCGGGCGCGCAGCTCGACGTGGACCCCGTCGAGCTCCCCGCGCAGCGCCACCACGGCGCCGGTCTGCTGCTCGAGCACCGTCGGCGGCGGCAGCCCGAGCAGCTTCGCCGCCTCGGCCGCGATCACGTCGACCGGGCGCGGGGGCGGGGCGCTGCGCGGGGGCGGGGGCGGGGACCCGGCGAGCGTGTCGAGCGACATCAGCAGGGCCGCGCCGATCATCAGGACCAGCTGCGGGCTCGACAGGCCGAGGCCGGCGACCAGCAGCACCACCGTACACAGCCCGCGGACGTGGTCGCGGCGCGACAGCAGCGCGTGGATCGTCACCGAGAACACCGCGAACAGGACCAGCATCGCCGCGACGAGCTGCCAGGGCGGCAGGTAGCCGGGGTAGGGCAGCTCGAAGCCCAGCAGCGAGCGCGCGAGGCCGCCGAGGGTCACCTCGAGCTCGCCGAACCGCTGGGTGTAGGCGCGGTGCAGCGACAGGCAGGCGACGCCGGCGAGCGCGAGGGCGAGGCCGCGGAGGCCGCGCTCGGCCCGCGGCCGGGCGAGCGCGAACACGCCGGCGGCCGCGAGCCCGAGCGCGCCGAGCAGCGGCAGCGCGGCGGATGTCCCGAGGGGCATGCCCCGGAGGGCATCCGCGCCGCCGAGGCCGACGCGGACCGCCAGCGGGGCGAGGCCGAGGGCGAGGGCGAGGCGCAGGCGCGGCGGCTGGAGGTGCGGCCACAGGGCGGCGAGGGCCAGCGGCGCGGCGAGCAGGAGGCTGGCCGTCCCGACCTGTCCGAACAGACCGATCGGGTCGCCGGGGGCCCGCCGCAGGTGCTCGGCGAGCAGCAGCAGCGCGCCGGGGACCGCGGGGGCCAGCGGGACGAGGCGCAGGCGGCCGAGGTTGGGGTCGCGGGCCCACGCGAGCGGGAGGGCGACGCAGGTCGCGGCGCACAGGGCCGCGAGGAAGTGGTGCAGCAGCAGCTCGCCGTGGTACGCGAGGCCGAGGATCGAGCCGGCGAACCACACGAGCGCGGCGGCGGCGAGCAGGCCGGGCGCGGCCAGGGCGGCGCGCACGGGCCACGGGCGGTCGCGCTGGGAGTAGGCGAGGGCGCCGAACAGCGCCAGCGCGCCGGCGGCGAGCAGGTAGACCGTCGGCCCCTCACGGACGGCGCGCACGACGGCGCCGTCGCTCGAGAGGCACAGCTCGAGGGTCGCCACGAGCTGAAGGGAGCCGGAGATCGCGGCGGCCGCTGCGAGCGTGTGCGTCGAGGGCGTGCGGCGGGTCACGCGGACCTTCGCAGGGAGTCAACCAGAGGCAGAGAAACCAGATGCAAGAAGCAAAGGGTAGGGCGAATAATGGGATTCGAACCCATGACCTCTCGGACCACAACCGAGCGCTCTAACCGACTGAGCTATATTCGCCGTGTCGCTGCTGTTTCCCCGGGTGGCCGGGGAGGCGGTGTGTAACACAGGTCGACCGGGCTTGGCTAGTCCGCGCGCTCGGTTTTTTTGCTGGAGGGTGCGGGGGGCGGAGCGAGCTGGCCGGCGGCCGGGTGGTCCTTCAGGAGGCGCAGCCACAGGGGCATGACCTCGGCGAGGTCCTCGGCGACGACCCGCGGGACGGCGCAGTGGGCCAGGCCGTGGTGGCTCATGTAGGCGACGATCCCGGCCCGGCCGTCGACGAGCTGGTCGCGGACGTCGGGCTCCAGGGTCAGGCGGCCGAGCTGGCCGGTCTGGGTGGTGAAGTGGAAGGCCTCGGCGCGCTCGCTCGGGAGGGCCCCGGCGGGGTCGAGGCGGGTGCGGTCGACGACGCGGCGGACGGCCTCGTAGATCTCGCCCTTGCCGGCCTTCTTGAGGGCCGGCACGTCGAGGCCGGACTTCGGGCGGGCCGGCGGGGCCGGGCTGCGCGGCGCGTCGGGCTTCTTCTTGCCGTCTTTCTTGCGCTCGGCGGCGGCGATCTGCTCCTGGGTGACGAGGCCCGCGGCGGCGAGCTTGGCCTTGAGGTCGAGCATGGAGCTTCTTCTATAGCGGATCTGCCGGCCGCGGGATCGCGGGGCGGCGAGATCGCGGCGGCCTTCGGGGCGAAGTCTGCGGCGATGGGGTGGTGAACGTTGATCCTGGGGCTGGGGCTGGCGGTCGCGTCGGGCTGTAGGCGTAGGGGCGCGCTGCGCGGGGGAGGTCGCGCGCTGATCGCGGCGGGTCCCTCGCGGGCGTCGGGTTCCCCCCCATGGCCGTGCTCGGCCCCTCTCTGGCTTCGAAGACATGTCCCTCCGGGCAACCGCCTAGCCGCGTGCGGATGACAGGGGCCTGCGCGCGCGCCATGGGCTCCGCCCCGCCGGCGTCCCGTGCGCCGCGCTGGGTCCGCCTTGCGGAGAGCGTGGTGGGCCCCGCTTCTCGGTGGGCCTGGGTCGTCGCGCCGGAGGAGTGCCGAGACTGCGGCGGGCCCCGCTTTTCGGCGGGCCTGGGGCGTCGTGACGGAGGAGTGCCGAGACCGCGGCGGGCCTCGCTTTTCGGTGGGCCGGGGTCGTCGTGACGGAGGAGTGCCGAGATTGCGGTGGGCCCCGCTTTTCGGTGGGTCAGAGTCGTCGTGACGGAGGAGTGCCGAGACTGCGGCGGGCCCCGCTTGTTAGTGGGCCGGGGTCGTTGTGTTGCTGAAGTGCGGGGGGCATGGCGGGCCCCGCGTTTCGGTGGGCCAGAGTCGTCGCGTTGCGGAAGTGCCGGGAGCGCGTCCCGCGTGTCGGTGGGCCGGGGTCGTCGCGTTGTTGAAGTGTCGAGACCGCAGTGGGTGATGCGACCGACGTCGAGTTCGGCGGCGCGACGGTCTGTGCGTGCCCGTGAGCGGGGCCCACCACGCGCTTCGGGGCGCGTCCCCGGGGCGGCGCAGCGGGACGCCGGCGGGGGGTCCTACTTCGGACCAATTCTCGCGTATAGGCCAGTTTCAGCCGGTGTTGCCGCTAGTTGCCAGGCGGGTGCCACTCGGGCGTCTGCGCGCTGGTGTGGAGGGCGGGCGTGAAGTCCGTCCGCTTGGCCGGGCTCGAGAGCGCGGCGGGCGTGAAGTCCAGGGCGGCGACGGCACTCGCCGTCAGTGCCGCCTTGTTGAGGTGGACGTAGTAGCGGAGCGTGGTCTCGAGGTCGGAGTGCCGGGCGAACGCCTGGAGCTTGTACGGATCGACCCCGCTCATGGCCATGTGCGTGAGGACCGAGTGACGGATCCGGTGCGGGCCGTAGACGGCCGCACCGATCGCCCCCTGCCACCACCGCACCCGCTTGGCCGCGGCGCGATCCTTGACCTCGAGGACGCGCTCGCCGGTGCGGCCCTTGTGGAAGTAGCAGAGCGCCTCCCGCAAGACCGGGTGCAGGGCGATGGTGCCGACGACGCCCTTGGGGGCGTCCTGCATCGTGCCCTTCATCATGTTGCGGCAGATCTTCATCGTGCCGCCGCGCAGGTCGATGTCGGACCAGTACAGCCCGGCGGCCTCGCCGATCCGCAGCCCGCCGTACACGAGGAGCAGGGCGAGGATGTAGTTCTCGGTCCCCCGGGTCTTCGCGTACGCGATCAGCCGCACCAGCTCGTCACGGCTGTAGACCTCGACCTCGTGACGCGGCAGGTCCTCGCGCCGGATCTTCGGGATCGCGTCGTCCTCGATCAGGCTCTGCTCCGCGGCGACGATCATCATGTGTCGCAGCTTGGCGATCACCTGGTTGATCATCGCGGCCGAGTGCCCCTTCTTCGAGCACGCAGCCTTGACCCTGGCGAAGGTCGCCTTGTCGATCGCCGACAGCGGCAGCTCGCCGAGGAGCGGCCGCAAGTGCAGCTCCCAGATCCGCTCGTAGCCGTCGCGGGACGACCGCTTGAGCTTCGAGGTGTACAGCGCCACGAACGTGGGCCAGAACTCCGCGACCGTCGGCGCCTCGGGCACCTCGGGCTCGTCCTTCTTCGTCTTCGCACCTTCCTTGTCTGCCGCCGTCTGGTGGAACAGCTCGCGGAGGATGTCCTTCGCTTGCTTCTGCCCCCACGCCTTCGCGGCCGCCGCGTCCATCCCGCTCGGCGCGACGACGCGCTTACGGAACATCTCGTGAGCCTTGTGCGGGTGGGGGAACATGATGTCGACGTGCTGGCGGGTGGGGTCCTTCTTGTAGGGGCGCGTGGTGATCTTCAACTTGGAGAGTCCTTCTCCGCGGGCGCCCCCGATCTCCCTCTGCTCGACCCATGAGATTAGGCCCGCGAGCCGGTACGCAACCCGCCCGCCCACTTTGGCGAACGGGGGGCCCTGGCCAACACAGCGCCAATTTGCCAGCGTTTTCAGCGAGATCCCGAGATAGTTCGCGGCCTGCGCCGGTGACAAGACCGGCGGCAGGCCGACCGGCGCGTGAGATCGCCCCCCGTCCATGCTCCCCCTCCTCCTCGGCGCCACGCTCGCGGCGCACCCATCCGCCTCGACGTCAGCGCATGCGCATCGCCACCGGCCTCGCGGCGAGACCCACCGCGCCGTCCGTGAACACGCGCGCGAGCGCCGGCGCGAGCGCATCGCCCATGGCCGAAAGGCCATGTCCCGCGAGACGCATCGTCGTCAGCCGTGCCGCGTAGCCGGCGGCCTGGAAGTTGCGCGTCGTCGTCTGGCCCGCCCCATGCGGGATCACCGTGTCGCGCAGGCCATGGACCGCCTCGATCCGGACCGCGCGAGGTGGGCGCGGCGGCTTGAAGCTCGCCGGCATCGCCCCCGACAGGGCGATCACGCGATCGACGCGCCCCGACGTGGCGAGCCACCAGGCGAGGTGCGCCCCCTGGCTGTAGCCGACGACGATCCGCTCGGTGATCCGCCGCTGCGCCGCGATGTGATCGAGCGCGGCCAGCACGTCACCGGCCGCACGCGAGACGTCGGCGAGGAACGTCGCGGCGCTGTCCTGGTAGCGCGCGCCGAACCACTGGAACCCGTTGCCGCTCGCCATACCGCCGCGGAGCAGCACGACGCGCATCGGCCGATCGGTGAGGATGTGCGGGGCGAGCTGCGTCTCGTCCGCGCCGACACCGTGCAGCACGAGCACGAACGCGCTGCCACGGGCGAGCTCGAGGTAGCGCTCGAAGCTGGCGACGTCCGGCGGCATCAGGCGCAAGCCGCGGAGGTTCTTCGCCGGGACGAGGATCAGCGCGTCGTCGGGCGTCAGCGCCGGGTAGAGCTCGTCGGTGCCGGACCAGGTGCGGCGCGCGAGCTGGTCGCGGATCGCCTCGCCGAAGCGGGGCCACCAGTCGGCGAGGAAGCGCTGGGTCGCGAGCGGCCAGCCGAGGTCTTCCCAGCCGCCGCCGGTCGCCAGGCGGTCGACCGCCTCGGCGATCGCGGCGGCGGTGCTCTCGGGGTCCTCGGGCCAGCCGCCGGTGTAGCTCGCGGTGGTGATCGGCATCGTCAGGCCGTCGACGCCGACGGTCGTCCACGTCGCGGCGCCGAGCTTGCGCCAGCCGATCCGGCCGTCCGTGAGGCGGCCGAACTCCCAGTGGTTGCTCGCGCCGGCCTTCGCTGAACGCGATCGTCGCCAACCTCCTGAAGCACGTCGACGTCGAGCCGCTGCGCAGCGGCCACGGCTACCGCGGCGTCTACCTCCGATCTCGCCGCACCGACGGCATCTTCGAGGGCCTGCCCGTCGGCACGATCCTCGCCGAGGTCAACCTCCTGCACTCGGCCCCGCCCGTACGCATCGAGTTCGACGACCTCGCCGCGACGATCCGCGACCTCGGCCGCCCGGTGCAGCAGCTCCAGCAGATCAAGCGCTACGTGCTGCCGCTCGTCCACGACGCCAGCGAGGCCGCGCGCGCCGAGTTCCCGCCGCAAGCCGCCGCGCCGCCGAGCATCGCCCCCCCGAAGTCGACGGCACCCGCCCGCGAGGTCGGCCACTTCTGGCGGATCGCCGACCGCTACTACGGCGACACCGCCCTGATCGGCAGCATGCAAGCCGCCGGTCACAAGGCCGAGCACGCCGGCTTCGGCGCCTTCACCCTCGCGCTCCCCGGCGGCCGGATCGACTTCACCCGCGCCCAGGACGAGCGCCTGTTCGAGGAGCAGAGCGGCCGCCTGCACACCCTCGACGTGCAAGGTGACATCGACCTGCCGAAGGTCCTCGCCGACCTCGAGGCGGCCGGCTTCGCCGCGTCGGGCGGCGAGTGGGAGACGATGCCGACCCGCTACCCGCCGCCCCGGGAGCCGATCCTCGCCAGCGTCCCCGCGCCCCCCGAGCCGGCCTTCGCCGCGCCCGCCGAGCCCGAACCCGAGGACGACGCGCCCGCCGAAGATCCCCCCGCGCCGACGATCACCGCCGAGGAGGGCGACCTCGAGTTCTCGATCGACCCGAAGGAGCTGCAGGGCGCGCTCAACTTGATCAAGCGGGTCTCCGACCTGCGCGATACGGGCCTCTCGCAGGTGCAGATCGAGTGCCGCGGTCATGTCCACTTCCGCGTCGGCACCCCGGCGCAGTTCTTCGAGCTGCGCCTGCAGTCGACCCGCTGCGCCGCGATGGGCGCCGCGACCGTCGAGGTCAAGCCGTTGCTCGACGCCCCGCGCACGCTCGGCAAGCAGCGGCTCGTCGTCCGCAAGGTCGCCCGCGAGCCGCGGCTGCGCCTCTCCGCCGGCGGCCGCCAGGTCGACCTGGCGACGACCGCCTACACACCCGTCGGCCTCGAGTCGGAGCCCGCCCACGTCGTCAGCCTGCCCGCGGATGTCCTCGCGGACATGCTGCACCGCACCACCTTCTCGATCGGCCGAAGCAAGTCGCGCGAGCACCTGATGGTCCTGCGCCTCGAGAGCGACGGCGCCGCGCTCCGTCTCGTCGCCACCGACGGGCACCGCATGGCCGTCGCCAGCACCCCCGCGACCGGCGCCCGCGCGCTCGACGGCCTGCAGATCGGCGTCACCGCGGCCGAGCGGATCGAGACCCTCGTCGACCAGCACCTCGCGCTCACACGCCCGCGTGGCCGCAGCGCCTCACGCACGATCCCCCCGGTCCACCTGCTCGTCACCGCCGCGAGCGACACCCGCGCGAAGATGCTGATCGTCCGCTCGGAGCTGTTCACCTTCGCCGCCGCGCACGTCCCGATCCAGTTCCCGCGCTTCCAGGCGGTCGTCCCTGCCGCCGAGAAGCTCGGCGGCCTGTGCGTCGTCCAGGCCCGCGAGCTCGCCGAGGCGCTCGCCTCGGTCGCCCGCGCCAAGAACAACGCCGTCCTCGAGTTCGGCGACGCCCTGCACGTCTCGAACAAGCCCGACGACGGCGAGCCGGCCCTGCGCTTCGCGATCCGCGACGTGTTCACGAGCGGCCCCCCGCGCCGCGTCCTCGTCAACCCCGAGCTGCTGCGTCCCGCGATCGAGGCCGCCGCGCAGGGCGATCGCCCCTTCGTCGCGCTCGCCTACGACGGCCAGGCGGAGCTCGGCCCGCTGGTCGTCACCCGCTGGCTCACCGACGAGCGCCCCCGCGACCGCCGCGAGGCCCTGGCGACGATCCACGACGAGGTCCGCGGCCTCAACCTCGCCATCATCATGCCGATGAACGGCTGACCCGGAGGACAGATGCTCGATCGAACCCTACTGACCCTCGGCGCCTTCCGCCTCGACGCCGTCGTGCTCGGCCCCGGCGAGACTTCCGTCGAGGTCCTCGGCCGCCGGGCGATCGCCGTGGTCCTCGTGTCCGGCCAGGCCCGCTGCAACGGCACCACGCTGCAGCCCTGGCGCTCGATGTCCGTCACCGGCACCTGCCGCATCGAGGCCCTCGCGCCCTGCATCGTCGCCCGCCTCGCGGTCGACGGCCCCGAGGCGGTCCACCTCGGAGAGCGGACATGATGTCGAAAGACCACAACAGGCCCCACGTGGCCGCCCGTGGGCGCCGCATGGTAAGAGCGCAGAAATGCGCACCACGACGCTCGCCCTGCTCGCCTTCCTCTCCCTGTCCGGCTGCAAGGACCCCGGCGGCGACGACACATCGTCGACCGGCAGCGACGAGCCGCGCTGCACGGCGGGCTACGGCGACGCACCCGAGATCGACCCGAACTATCCCGCGTGCGCCTGCGGTGAGAGCCGCTGTGAGGGCGAGTCTGCTTGCGTCATCTCGGGCCCGGCTTCGGAGTCGTTGTGGACGTCGAGCGCGTGCCTTCCACCCTGTACCAACGACGCGAGCTGTCCAGCGCTGTCGGGCAAGCCCACCAAGTGCTCGGGCGCCGGCTTCTGCCGCCTCGAGTGCGGCGAGGACAGCACGTGCCCGGCCGGCTACGTGTGTGGTGACGGTGGAGAGTGTCAAGTGGATCTAGTGAGGTGAACCGTGGTCGCGTTGCGGATCGGCAGTCCTGAACATGTCGCTGTCTTCGGGAAGGGAATCGACGACTTCCTGGCGTCTTTCGAGTCGGCGATGCCGTCGCATCAGGAGATCCAGAACTCCTGGTGCGACCCCTCGTTGCGGCGGGCGATGGGCCTCTGTATTGGCTCAGCGGGAACGAGACAGGTGGGTGGGTTGACGAACGGAGGTG
>ERZ1066137.205-NODE-205-length-51743-cov-17.881887_pt1 | contig 51743 bp, 43 predicted proteins | sample MGYA00382784_ERZ1066137 | MGnify/ENA primary metagenome ERZ1066137 (study PRJEB33369, sample SAMEA5778367) | biofilm metagenome | biome: Industrial cooling water; feature: Water cooling tower basin; material: Biofilm | place: United Arab Emirates | collected... | reverse complement strand
CTTCGCGGGCGCCGGCATGATCGTCGGCGGCGCGCTCGGCAACCTGTTCGATCGCCTGTTCCGCGACGACGGCCTCGGCCACCGCGGCGTCGTCGACTTCATCAAGGTCAACTTCCCGTGGGGCGGCAGCTGGCCGAACTTCAACATCGCCGACGCCGCGATCGTGATCGGCGTGGTGGTGCTGCTGTGGACCCTGCGCGAGCCTGCGGCCGAGCGCCGCGCTCCGGCATCGGGTTGAGCGTCGCCGGCCGCGATCGCCCCGAGCCGGCGCCGTCGACCGCCACGGCGTCGTCAGCAGGCCAGGCGAGGCGACGATGGCCACGGCGACTTCGTCGTCGCGTTGGGAGCTCCCCCGCTGCGGGTGTACCCGCGGCCCGTCCACACGAAGGCCGCTCGTCCGACGCGACCCCGGCTGCGCGTGTTGGGTCGACCGGAGGATCCGAACTGATGCACCGCGACTGCCGTCGCGCTGAGCTCGCGGCGGTCGTGGCCTGTCATCCTGGACAGGGTGCATGCGACAGGCTGCGCACTCGCGCTATCCGACGGGTGCCGTCCTGCGGAGATACCTGGGGATCGACTGCCCCCGGTCCGCGGGAGCAATGCGACGACGGCAACCTCGTCGAGGGCGACGGCTGCAGCCTCTCCGCGTCGGCGATCCGCTCGCGGAGATCCGCCAGCGAGAGCCGCGGCGTCGCACGCACGGCGTCGGGGTGAATAAAGAGATACTCCCATCCGCTCATCCCGAGTTAATCGAGGCCGCGCTCGAAATAGGCGGTCCGATCCAGAGTCAGGCGATAGGCCGTCTCCTCGGTGGTGACGAAGTAGAGCGGGCCCTGCCCGCGTTGCTCGATCCACGCGACGCGCTCGCGCAGCCTGGCGAGCCATTTCGCCGCCAGCTCCGCGTGGCCGTCGTACCGACCTTTCTTGGCTGGGGCCTTCTTGCCAGCGGTCGCCGTCGCAACCGCGGTCCGCCTGGTGGCTTTCTTGGTTGGCGCGTTCGTGCTCCTCGTTGGACGATATCGCGCTTCTCCAGGAGGCAGACAAGAGGTCCAACGCTGGAGTTTCGTCGAGGCCTCGGATACCGGAGCGCTCGGACATCCTCGCATGAGGAGGGCTTCGAAGACCCGAATGCCGATCCTCCTGGCCGCCGCGAAACCAGGCGAGCTCGGCAGCGTGGTCGGGTAATTGGCACGGAGCGACGAGACACGAGGATCGGGCTCCCGTGCCTGCTCCCAGGTCTGGCGTGACCGCGCCGTGAACGGTTACGCGCCCTCCGCCCCCCTCCCCTTCGGCCGCCTGTCCTCATGGCCATGATCGCTCGCCCGCGCACGCTCCCGCGCTCCGCGCCCGGTGCTACGATGCCGGCTCATGCGTGGACTCGTCTGGCTGCTAGCGATCTTCCTGGCCCTGGCCGCCCTCGGCGGCTTCTTTTACTGGATCTTCTTCGCACCCCTCGATCCCGTCGCCAGGGCCACCTTCTCGGCCGCCCACAGTTGCCCCGACGACCGCCTCGTCGCCCGCGTGCGCTCCGACCTCCACTTCTTCGACGTCGCCTTCCCACCGATCCCGGTCCCCGAGCCCCCGCCCGAGATCCGCGCCGACCCCGCCCGCCTGACGGTCTGGGAGCAGACCCGACATCAGGCCCGCGCCGCCCGCGACGAATGGAAAGACGCCGGCCAGGTGATCGAGGTCGAGGGCTGCGACCGACGCGAGGTCTACGCCTGCTTCCGCTACACCGAGACCGCCACCACCCGCAACACCCCGAGCTGCACACCTGTCCCGCCGGACAGGGCGCCGCCGCCCGCGCGCTGAGCCCGGCCCTCCACAACCACCTGTCCCGAAGGCCATCCCGAACCCCGGGGCTCGCACGCGCGCCGGGCTCCCCCGTGACATGTCCCTTCAGACATCTCACTCTGACCCGCCCGACCGGCCCGCATGACGATCATCGCTCGGCCACCCTACGCGCAACACCCACGTCCCGGCCCACGTCGAGCAGGCATGAATTCGTGATCGGCGCGTCGGTCGTCGCCGGACCGATCGGGGCCCCGCCGCGGGAGCTGCACACCTCGTCTTCACCGACGGCCGCGCGCTGTTCTGGGCGCAAGCGGGTCGCGGCGCCGCTGCCCGCCGTCTGGCCCGGATCTCCGCCGGCTCGGTCGCGGACGTTCAACTCGTGTATCATGAGCCTCCGCCAGAGAGCCCCATGAACGAGACGGCACGAGAGCTTTTCGAGCGGATGCGGCCCGACCTGGAGGCGCGCGCCTGGGCCATGGACGGGCCCAACATCGACCTCCGAGCGAAATATCAGGACGCCATTCGTGAGGTCGGCCCGGCGGCCTTCCTCGCGCAGCTGTTTCTCCAGTTCGGCGACTCGACCCTGACCCGCGTGCTCAACTGCATGAGATTCGCCTGGCGGGATCTGCCCTTCAGCGCCTGGAAGGAGGTGCTGCACCTCGTCGCGTGGAGCGAGCCCGCGGTCTACCAGCTCGTCTGGAGCGCGGCGGACCTCCTCGGCGTGGACATGGTCCGCGTGATCCTGGACGAGCCGAACGTGGATCCGGTCGCGCGGCACGCCGCCCAGACGACCTTTCCCAACGGACCGCCCCGGGCCCGCGCGTGGAGCACCGGGGAGCCGATCACCCCCGAGGTCATCCCGCCGCTGTGGCGCCGCCTGGCCGCCGAGGGCGCGCCGATGATCCACGACGATGCACCATGATTGGCGCGCCCACGACAAGTACGGCGGCGCGGTCGAGTACGACCGGCTCGGCGCCCCGCAGCCGGCGATCATGAAGGGCCGCGCGCGCTCCGAGGCGTGGGGCGAGGCAGGACCCGGCGCATGACCCTGATCCTGCTGTGCGTGCTCGTCTGCGCGTACACGTACGTCGGGTATCCCGTGCTCGTCGTGCTGCTGGCGCGATGGTTCCCCGCGACGTCCGCCCCGGTGCAATCGCCGTCGCCGCCGACGGTGACGGTGTGCCTCCCCGTCCACGACGGAGCGCGCTGGCTGGCGCGCAAGCTGGCGAGCCTGCAGGCCCAGCGCTACCCGGCCGAGCGCCTCGAGATCTGGGTCTACGCCGACGGCTGCGACGACGAGACGGTCGAGATCGGGCGACGGATCAGCGAGCAGGACGCGCGGGTGCGGGTGCTCGTCGGCCCGGTCCGCGCCGGCAAGCCGACCGCGCTCAACCGGCTGCGCGAGGTCGCCAGCGGCGAGATCCTCGTCCTGACCGATGTCCGCCAGCCGCTCGATCCCGGCTGCGTGGCGGCGCTGGTCGGCGCGCTCGCCGATCCGGGGATCGCCTGCGTGTCGGGCGATCTTCGGACCGCGGGGGCCAGCGGCGCGGGGATCTACAGCCGCTACGAGGCACGGATCCGCCGCGCCGAGGCGCGCTTCCGCGGGATGATCGGGATGAACGGGCCGATCTACGCGCTGCGCCGCGCGGATCTGCCGGAGCTCCCGGCCGACACGATCCTCGACGACGTCTGGGTGCCGATGCGGCTGCGGCTCGGTGGGCGCCGGCTGGCGCTGTGCGAGGACGCGATCGCGTACGACGAGGCGTTCGACGACGCCCGCGAGTTTCGCCGCAAGGTCCGCACCCTGGCCGGGAATTATCAGCTGTTCGCGCGGATGCCGGAGCTGCTGTCGCCGCTGCACAACCCGTCGTGGTTCGAGACGGTGTCGCACAAGCTGCTGCGGCTCGTCTGCCCGTGGGCGCTGATCGTCCTGGCGCTCGCCACGCCCGTGCAGGTGCTCGCGTCGTGGCACGATGACTCGGCGGAGGCGTGGTTCGTCCGGGGCGTCGCGCTCGCGCTGTCGCTCGCGGCCGGGCTCGCGCTGCTCGGCGGCCGCGCCGGCGCGCCCGGGCGGGCGGCGAGGAGCTTCGTGGTGATGAACGCGGCGGCGATCGTCGGGCTGTGGCGGTTCGTCCGCGGCACGCAGGCGGTCACGTGGTGAACCCGCCGCGAGGAGAGCCGGCGCACGCGCGGACGGATGGAGGCGCGGGCGGAGGCGCGCGTATCCTCGGCGCGTGCTCGAGACCTCGCGCCTGATCCTGACGGACCTGCGCCGTAAGGCGACGTGGTGTTACGGCGATGACTCGCCGCGCGCGCTGCTCAAGGCCCTGCTCACCGACGGCACGGCGGCGATGCTGCTGTACCGGGCGACGCAGTCGGCGCGCGCGCGTCGACGGCCGATCCTCGAGATGGTGCTCGGCAAGGCGAACAACGTGATCGGGCGCTGCATCATCGGCCGCGGCGCGAGCTTCGGCCCGGGCTTCGTGCTGATCCACTCCGACGGCGTGGTGATCAACGGGGCGGTGCGCGGCGGCGCGAACGTGCTCGTCGAGCATCAGGTGACGATCGGCGCCGAGGGCGGGCGGTCGCCGGTGCTCGGCAACGACATCTTCATCGGCGCGGGCGCGAAGATCCTCGGCGGCGTGACGATCGGCGACGGGGCGCGGATCGGGGCCAACGCGGTCGTCGTCACCGACGTCGCGCCCGGGACGACGGTGGTCGGGATCCCGGCCCGGCCGGTGCAGCGCCGCGACGCGGGCTGAGCCGCGCGAGACTAGCCGGACGCGCAGGGCGGAGGGCCGAGCGCGTAGTCGCGGAGCGCCCCGGGGTCGCCGGTCTCGCCGGCCATCGCGGCGACGGCGAGGTTGTACATCTCGCGGGCCGTGACGTAATGGAGGCGCCAGCGCGCCCCGTCGTTGTAGCGCGCGGTCAGCTCACGGTGGAGGGCGTGGCCGCCCTCGCCGAGCAGACACGCGGCCTGCGCCTCGGGGGCCCCGTGCGCGTGGACCTTGACGAAGATCCACTCCGGGCGCCCCGCGACGTGGATGTCCTGCGCGACCCAGGTGCGGATCCGGTCCGGAGACGGCGGGTCGGAGGCCTGCAGCGCGCCGTTCTCGATCCGCGGCCGGAGCGGCCCGAAGCGCAGGGCCGGCGCGAGCGGGCCCTCGATCACGAGGATCCGATCGTCGCGGCGGACACCGACCCGCGCGCGCTCGCCGGAGCGATGCGCGGCGCGCCTGCGCAGGTCGCCGGTCGGCCAGTAGATCTGGTTGACGATCGCGTGCTGCGTCTCGTCGGGCGCCGAGGGGAAGGTGAAGTCGGCGTAACAGCCGGTGTCGAACAGGATCGGCAGCTCGCCGTCGACGCCGCAGCGGCGGCCGTCGCGGCGCGCGTTGGCGAGGCTCCAGTCGCCGTGGATGAAGGCGTAGCGCGGGCGACCGTCGACGTCGCGCGCGAGGTGTCCATGGCCGGCGAGCTCGGCCACGTGACGCCGCAGCGCGCGGCGCAGGCCGACCTCGTCCTCGCCCTCGTGGTGCAGGTGCAGCTCGACCTCGCCGAGCCCGCGGCGCGCGAGGTCGGCGAGCGCGTCGAGCCAGGCGGGCTCGTACTGCTCGCCCGGGAAGAAGAAGGTGTGCCGCGGCGGTCGGCCGTCGGCGTCGCGGTAGCACGTCGCCAGCGCCGGGTAGCGGCGCAGCCAGGCGTCGACGCGCGCGTCGGCGATGGCGCGCGGGACGGCGCCGTTCTTCGGCTCCCAGTGGTCGCACAGCGCGAACAGCAGGTGCCGCGGGCCGCGGGGGCGCCGGCGCAGCGATCGACGCGCGCGCTCGACGAGCCACCCGCCGAGCCAGGTGTGGACGTGCTTGTCCCGCACGCGGCGGATCGTGCTCAGCACGCCCGCCCCCGGGCGAGGGTGCGAGGCGCGACCGCGGCGCGCCGCGGAGGGGGCTCCGAGGCGCGAGGCGAGGCTGCGAAGTTCACGGGCAATGCGGGCTCGCGGGTGAGGACGCCGGGTCGCGTGACCGGAGCGTGACACGAGGGTCGGCGCGTCGACAAGCGCGGCTTGACAGCCCGCCGGCGGCCAGACAAAGCTCGCTGCACGCGTCCATGGTGTCCTCGCCCGCGCCACGCGACTCGCCGCTCGCAGGTGGCTTTCGGTCGCACGAGCCTCGCCAGGCCGCGCGCGTCGACGCGGCCTGTGTCGAGCACGAGCTCCGCGGGGAGCGCGTGGGGTTCGTCGAGCGCGGCCTCGACGTGCTCCTCGCGTCGGTCGGGCTCGTGCTGCTCGGGCTTTGCATCCCGCTGGTGTGGGCGGCGAACCGCGTGTGGGCGCCGGGCCCCTTGTTGCACCGTCAAGTCCGGGTCGGGCGCGGCAATCGTCCGTTCGTGATGTTCAAGCTGCGGACGATGGTCGTCGACGCCGAACCCGACGGCCCGCGCTGGGCCGCGGCCGAGGACGCGCGGGTGACGGCGGTGGGCCGGGTGTTGCGGCGCTGTCACCTCGACGAATTGCCGCAGTGCTGGAACGTGCTGCGCGGCGAGATGAGCGTCGTCGGGCCGCGGCCCGAGCGGCCCGAGCTCGTCGCGGCGCTGTCCCGCGCGCTCGTCGGCTACGAACGACGGCACGCGATCCGCCCCGGGTTGACCGGGTACGCGCAGATCCATTACCGCTACGACGCGGCGCTCGACGATGTCCGCCAGAAGCTCGAGCACGACCTGTACTACGTGCGGCGGCGATCGATCGGGCTGTACTTGACGATCGTGATCCGCACCGTCGCGGTCGTCGCGCGGGCCCGCGGCCGATGAGCGCGGCACGAGGATCCATGGCGGCGAGCCCGCGGACGCGCGTCTACCTCACCGTCGACGTCGAGTGCGCCGAGGAGCGGATCGTCGGCGGCGCATTGCAGCCGGCGATGGGCTACGACCTGCGGGTGTTCGGGCGGCTGCGCAACCAGCGAGCCGCGCTCGGGCTCGAGCACATCCTCGACGTGTGGGAGCGCCACGGCCACCGGGCGACCTTCTACGTCGAATCGCTCGGCGCCCGCAGCTTCGGCGCGGAGGGGCTGGCGGAGGCGTGCGCGCTGATCCGCGGGCGGGGGCACGACGTGCAGATGCACGCGCACCCGTGCCAGGAGGACGCGTACTGGCGGTCGGGTGGGCGCCCGCGGATCGCCGACGATCTGCGGGCGTACGACCGGGCCGGCCAGGAGGCGCTCCTCCGCCGCTGCCGCGACGCGCTGGTGGCCTGCGGCGTGCCGACCGCGTCGCTCGTGTCGTTCCGGGCCGGCAACTTCGCCGCCGACCGCGACACGTGGGCGGCGATGGCGGCGCTCGGGCTGGCGATCAGCAGCAACTACGACCTCGGCTGGCGCCACCGCGACGCGCTGGCCCAGCCGCGCCCGCAGGCCGGGCTGTTCGCGGCCGGAGGCGGGGTGTGGGAGCTGCCGATCACGGTGTTTCGCCAGCGCCTCGCCGGGCCGCGCCACCTGCAGATCCGGGCGTGCAGCGCCGCGGAGCTGCTCGCGGCGCTCGCGGCGTACCACCGCGCGGGCGTCGGCGACGTCACGATCGTCAGCCACAGCTTCGAGTTCTTGCACATCGACTCGATCGAGGGCCGGCGCGGGCGACCGAACACGGTGACGCAGGCGCGGCTCGCTACGCTCGCGGAGTTCCTGGCGGCGGCGCGCGACCGCTTCGAGGTGCTCACCGTCGCCGAGCTCGGTCGTCGGCTCGCGGACGGGACGGTCCGCCCGGGGGCGCCGGTCGAGCTGGCGCGCGGGTCGACGCGGCTGCGGGCGCTGCGGGTCCTCGGTCAGCTCTATCAGCGCGCGCAGGCCCGGCTGCCGCTCCCGTGACGGCGATGCGCGTGCTCCACGTCCTGCACTCCTCGTGGCCCCGGCGGGTCGGTTATTCGCTGCGGACCGAGGCGATCGTGGCGCACCAGCGGCGGCGCGGGATCGAGGTCGCGGCGGTGACGATGCCGCAGCGCGACGGCGGCGATCCGCCGGTCGAGGTGTTCGCCGGGGTCGCCTATCACCGCGTGCCCGCCCCGCGGCGCGCGCTGCCCCCGGGGCTCCGGGAGGCGCGGGCGATGGCCGCGCTGTACGCCCGCCTGCGCGCGGTCGCGGCGGCGGTGCGGCCCGACGTCGTCCACGCCCACTCGCCGGTGCTGGTCGGCGCCCCGGCGCTGTGCGTGGCCGCCGAGCGGCGCGTCCCGCTCGTCTACGAGGTCCGCGACCTGTGGGAGAACGCCAGCGTCGACCGCGGCAAGTTCGCCGCGGACTCGCTCCCCTACCGGGCCGCCCGCGCGCTCGAGACCGCGGTGCTGCGGCGCGCCGCCGCGGCGGTCACGATCTGCGAGGGGCTGCGCCGCGAGCTCGCGCCGCGGGTCGGCGATCCTCGCCGGCTGTTCGTCGTGCCCAACGGCGTCGAGCCGGAGGCGTTCACGCCGCGGCCGCGGAGCGACGCCGACGTGGCGCGGTTCGGGCTCGCGGGCAAGGAGGTCGTCGGGTACCTCGGCACCTTCCAGCCCTACGAGGGGCTCGACGTGTTGATCCGCGCGATGCCGGCGCTGCGCGCGATCCGGCCGGCCGCGCACCTCCTGATCACCGGCGGCGGCGGCGTCGAGGCCGAGCTGCGGGCGCTCGTCCAGGAGCTCGGGCTCGCGGCGCACGTCACCTTCACCGGGCCGGTGCCGCACGAGCAGGTGCCCGCGCTGCTGGCCCTCGCCGAGCTGTGCGTGTATCCGCGGCGCTCGACCCGGACCACCCGCACGACGACGCCGCTGAAGCCGCTCGAGGCGATGGCGATGGGCAAGGCGGTGATCGTCAGCGACGTGCCGGCGATGGCCGAGCTGGTCGACGACGGGGTGACCGGCTTCGTCGCGCGGGCGGGGGATCCGGAGCACCTGGCGCGGACGATCGCCGGCGTGCTGGCGGCGCCGGGGCGCGCGCGCGAGGTCGGCGCGGCCGCGCGCGCGGCGGTGACGGCGGAGCGCGCGTGGTCGCGGCTCGTCGCGCGGTACGACGAGGTCTATGCGTCGGCCCTGGAGGCCCACCGGTGAGCCCCTCGTCGTCGGCGCGCGGCCGACGACGTCGATCATCGTCGGGCCCAGAACTCGGCCGCCAGGTCGCGGCTGTGATCGTCGACGATCTCGGTGAGCTCGCCGGGGCCGAGGAAGCAGCCGCCGAGGATCTCGAAGGACTCGGGGATCGCGGGCGGCTCGCCGGGCGGCAACGCGGCGTGCAGGACGAGCACGAGGTTGTTCTGATACGGGTCGACGTACGCGCGGAACAGCGTCGGCGCGCCGGCGATCCGCAGACCTGTCTCTTCGAGCAGCTCACGCGCGAGGGCCTCGGCCGGCTGCTCGCGCGGGCGCATGAAGCCGCCGGGGAGCGCGCGCGGCTGGGCGCCGCGGAAGCGGTGGTCGAGGAAGAGCAGCCGGCCGCGCTCATCGGCGACGAGGCCGAGGACGCTGCAGAGGAACGTCGGGTGCAGCGCGCGCACGACGCGAATGCGCAGCGGCTCCGGCGTGCGCGCCCAGGCCGCGGCGAGGATCCGTCCAGTGGTGCGGCCGAGCATGCGCCGGGCCGCAGTATCGACGCTGGCGTCGGCGCGCGCAAGGACGCGCCGCGGCGGTCGTTCGCGCGTACACTCGCCGCCGTGACGACGGACGGGCACTCCGAGCACGCCGGGCGGACGGCGCCTCGCGTCGTCTCCCCGACGGCCCAGGCCGCGTTCGAGGCCGAGGCGCGGCGGCTCGGCCTCGATCCGGCGAGCCGCTGGGTCGGCGGCTACGTCGAGCACCAGTGGAACCACCTGCGGCCGATCGTCGAGAGCTACGGGCTCGCGCTCGCGGGGGCGCCGACGCTCGAGTTCGGCGCGAACGTCGGCGCCTCGGCGATCGTGCTCGCGCACCTCGGCGCCGCGGTCCGTGGGGTCGACGTCGATCGGGGGCTCGTCGCGCTGGCGCGGGCCAACGCGCGCCGGTTCGGCTTCGACGACCTGGTGTTCGAGCACGTCGCCGACACGCGGCGACTGCCGTTCGCCGACGCGACGTTCGCGGTGATCAATTGCAGCAGCACGCTCGAGTACGTCGAGCCGGGGCACCTGGCGGCGGTCCAGCGCGAGCTCGTCCGGGTGCTCGCGCCCGGCGGCACGCTCCTCGTCACCGGGACGAGCTCGCGGCTGTGGCCGCGCGAGGTCCACTCGAGGGCGTGGTTCGTCAATTACCTGCCGCGGGCGCTCGCACCCGCGCTCCCGCGCGGGGTCTGGCCGTGGACGGTCCGCCGGGGCTTCGGGTCCGCGCTGGTGAACCTCGACGCGCTCGACGGCGGGCGGGCCTTCCTCGCCGCGCGGGCGCAGAGGGTCCCGCGGCGCGACGGACCGGCGCTTCGCGTGCTGGTCGGGCTCGCGCGCGCGCTCGGGGTCGGGCCGGGGATGCTGGCGCCCAACCTCTCCTGTGTCCTGCGCAAGCCCGGCTGAGCGCCGGGCGCTCAACCGGCGCGGGCGGCCGCGACGGCCTCGCGCAGGAGCTCGTGGTAGCGGTCGCCGATCGGATCCCACGACAGCGCGCCGACCGTGCGCCGCAGGGCCGCAGGGTCCCACGGCCGCGCGAGCGCGCGGGCGAGGCCGGCGGCGAGCGCCGCGGGATCGTCCGGCGCGACGAGGACGCCGCTCTCGTCGTCGCGGACGAGCTCCGGCACGCCGCCGACGCGTGAGGCGACGACCGGGCGGCCCGAGGCCAGCGCCTCGAGGACGACGTTGGGGCAGCCCTCGCGCCGGCTCGGCAGGCACAGCAGGTCGCAGGCGGCCATGAACTCGGGGACCGCCTCCGGCGGGACCGCGCCGCGCAAATGGACCCGGTCGGCGAGCCCGCGCGACCGCACGCGGGACCGCAGCGACCGGCGCAGCGGGCCGTCGCCGAGCATCACGAGATGGACGTCGCGGCGCGGCAGGACCGCCATGGCGTCGACGAGGATGTCGACGCCCTTCTCCGGGACGAGGTAGCCGGCGTAGAGGATCAGCGGCGCGCCGATGGGCAGGCCGAGGCGGACCCGGGCGTGTTCACGGTCGCGGATCGTGAACCGCTCGCCGTCGACGGCGTTGCGGACGACGACGATCCGATCGCGCGGGATCCCGAGGGCCGCGACACGCTCGCCGAGGTCCGCGCTGACGGCGACGACGCGGGCGCACGGACGCAGCGCGGCGACGATCTGCGGCCTCAGCGCGGGATCCTCGGAGAGCGCGGTGATGTCGCTGCCGAGGACGGTGGTGACGAGCGGGACGGAGAAGCGCCGCGCGAACGCGGCGGCGGCGGCGGTGTCGGGATAGGCCCAGGCGGCGAGGATCGCGTCGAACGGGAAGGAGCGGCGCAGCGCGGCGAGGGAGCGGCCGAGCGAGAGCCGGAGGCCGAGCGCGTGCAGGCGGTGGACCCGTGGCAGCGAGAGGTAGGTCGGGTAGCGCGCCTCGATGCCGCCGTGGAGCTCGTGGACGGGCGTCCACAGCTCGCGCGGCGCCTCGCGCAGGCGGATCCACCAGGGGGTCGGCGCGACGAGCCGCAGCTCGCAGCGGCGCGCGAGGGCGCGGTAGGTGTGGAGGCTGAACGGCGCCGCCGTCGGCTGCCGCCGCGACGGAAAGAGGTGCGTGAACACGAGGACCTTCACCGGGCGCTCCGGCGGGCGACGACGTCGCGGTAGAGCCGCTCGTACGCGTCGGCGGTCGAGGCGAGGGAGAAGTGGGCGCGCACGCGGTCGCAAGCGGCCGCGCCCAGCCGCCGGCGCAGCGCCGGATCACCGGCCAGCCGCTCGATCGCGGCGGCGAGGGCCGCGGGGTCGTCGGCCGGGACGACGAGCCCGTGGACGTCGGGCTCGACCAGCTCGAGCAATCCGCCGACCGCGGTGACGACGACCGGCAGGCCGGCGGCCATCGCCTCGAGGACGGCGAGCGGCAAGCCCTCGTCACGCGAGGCGAGGACCATGTAATCGGCGGCGGCCAGCAGGTCGGGGACGTTCCGGCAGAAGCCGAGGAAGCGCAGGCGATCGTCGGCGAGCCCGAGCGCGTCGGCGAGGGCGCCGAGCCGCGGGCGCTGATCGCCGTCGCCGAGCAGTAGAACGGTGGTCGCCACGCCGCGATCGCGGACGCGAGCGAGGGCGCGCAGGAGGACGTCGTGGCCCTTGATCGCGACGAGGTTGGCCGGCACGACGCCGATCAGGGCGGCGTCGGGGCACCCGAGGGCGGCGCGGAGCCCGGCGCGGCGCTCCGGCGCCGGCGGCCCGGGGACGTCGACGCCGTTGAGGATCGGGGCGGCGCGCGGGACGAACGTGGGGGCGGCGATCCGGTCGGCGGTGTCGCGCGAACAGCCGACGGCGGCGTCGACCATGCGCCACTCGATCCAGCGCGGGACCCGGGCGACGCCGCGGGTCTGTCCGTGGTCGGTGTAGACCAGCGCCGCGCGGGTGAGCAGCGCGCCGACGGTCGCATAATGAAGCGAGGTCGGGTTGTGGGCGTGGAGGACGTCAGGCTGGTAGCGCAGGAAGGCGCGCGCGGCCTGGGCCACGCGGACAGGCTTGGGTCCGTCGAGCACGGTGAACGGGAGCGCCCGGGCGCGCGCGGGCTCCGCGAGCGGTCCGTCGCGCAATGCGACGATCGCCGCCTCGTGACCGCGGCGCCGCTGGGCCTCGACGAGGCGCAGCACGAGGTGCTCCATGCCGCCGCTCTGCAGGCTGCTGACGGTGTGTACGATCCGCAGGGTCCGGGCGGGCATCGCCGCGGTCAGGGTACCGAAGACGCGCGCGCGGCACGAGACCGGGCGGTCAGGCGACGCCGAGGTTCGTCCGCTCCGCCGCGCCGAGAGGGTGCGCTCCGATCTCGAGGAGAAAGGCGCCGAACACCGTGCCCGTCGGACGCAGCCCGGCGCCGTGCACGATCACCGGCGAGACGGCGGAGACGTTCGGCGCGCTGATCACCGGCGAGCTCGCCTGCGCCGCCCAGCAGGCGGCGGCGCCGCGGAACAGCGCGGCGATCCGCTCCGGCGTCGGCTCGGGCGACCACAGCGCGTCGACCGTGGCGATCCGTTCGACGGCGCCCGCGCGACCGACGTGCTCCGCCAAGACGGCGGTGCACGCGGCCACGAGCCGGCCGTCCTGCTCGACGACGAAGCCGCGGCGATCGCGAGGGTCACGGAGGGCGTGTTCGATCTGGGCGACGTCGGGCGCCCAGAGGAGCACATCGGGATCGTCGCACGCCGCGACGACCGCGAGCAGCTCGCCGGCGTCGCGCGTCTCCCGGGCGATCAGGGCGCCCGCGGGCGCGGCTCGCTCGTGCCAGCCGTGATGGACACACGCGCCGAGCGGCCGGATCGTCAGGCCGAGCGCTTCCGCGGCGCCGAGCAGCGCCCGGCGCGCAGGGGCAGCGTCGGCGGCGACGAACGCCACGCCCGGCAGGCCCCGCGCCTGCATCGCGCCCATCAGCTCGCGGTAGAGCCGGACCGCCAGGCCACGCCCGCGGAACGCAGGCCGCACGCCGAGGAACGACACCAGACAGCCGTCCACGAACTCATCGCCGAGCCGGAAGCGCCGGGCGGAGACGCCGACCACGCCCGCCGGCTCGTCGCCCGCGTGGGCCGACACGGCGAGCGCCTCGGGGCCCGGCGCGTCGAACTGCCAGGCCATGAGCGCGTCGCTGTAGACGAGGGCCGGCGGGGCCCAGGCATCGCGCAGGACGGCGCCGGCGAACGCGGCCGCCGGGGCCGCGGGGACGAGCGAGAGCGCGAACTCGCGTGGCGCGGCCGGCACGGCGACACGGGCCCCGCGCGCGGCGCCCGAGCCCGCGAGCTCCGGGGCGCGGCGGACGAGCTCGGGCCAGCGCGCCGGGTCGTCGCCGTGCTGGGCGAGGAACCCGTGGATCCAGCGCTCGACGCCGAAGGCGACGCAGACGCTGTGCATCGGTCCGCCGTCCGCGAGGTCGCAATCGAAGGCGCGACCGAAGAAGTCGGAGTGGAAGTTGAGCGAGCCGCAGGCGAGCCGCTCGTCGCCGGGGAGCAGCAGCGAGACCTCCCACTTGGTGTCGGCGCCGAGCTGGAAGTATGTCCGCGCGGCGGCGTCGGGGGCGATGAAGAACGGATCGCTGGCGGTGCGGATCTCGGCGGCGAGCTCGTGGTCGTCGAGGTAGCGCGCGACGAGCCCGCAGGCTTGCTCGCGCAGGGCGAGCACGCCGTCGCGGTCGCCGAGGAACACGAGCTCGCGCATCGTGAATTCCCACAGCCGGCGGAGGTCGGTCGTCTGCACCGATTCGCGGCGAAAGCAGCGACCGACCGCCGCGTAGCGCTGGACCCCGGAGGCGAGCACGCGGGCGCGGTGGGCCGCGTAGACGTGGTAACAGACCGCGGGCGAGAGGCAGGCCTCGGGCGTGACCATGTCGGCGCGCGCGTCCTCGTCGAGCGTGTCGCGCCCGTCGTGCCGCGCCCGGAATGCGTCGATCCGCCGCAGGTCCTCCGGCAAGTGCGTGGCGAACGTGACGACGTGGGGGAAGGCCCGGAAATAGTCGCACCGCGCGAGGGTGGACGCCGGGATCAGCGTCGGCGTGTGCATCGGCGTCGGCGCGAACGGCTCCCCGAGCTCCGCGAGCGTGCGGTCGAAGTAGCGGTGCAGCCGCAGCGCCATACCCTCGAGGGCGACTTGCCCCCGACCCATCACGCGGACGCCGTCGACCTCGCCGGTGCCGCGCAGGCGCGGGTCGTCCATCCGCGCGGTCCGGCGGACGATCCGGCGCGTCAGGCCGCGCAGGCTGCGTGTCAGCCGCTCGGCGACCGCCGTCGCCTGCGCGCGCAGCTCGTCCGCGCGGGCGGCAGGGGCCGCGAATTCGAGCGCCGCGCCGCCGCGGAGGAAACGGATGCCGCAAAGTTCAGGGTCGAGGAAACCGATCGCCTTCGGCAGCTCCTCCTGGATCAGCTCCGAGGCGACCTCCGCGAGTTCGACCTCGACGCGGATCCGACGCGTCGCGTCCGCGCCGGCAGCCGCGGGGCCGCCGTCCGACCCCGCGTGCCCGGCCGCGCCGGGCCCCGTCGGTGCGGCGGCGCGGGTCGGTCGCGCCGGCCCGAGGCCCTCGATCAAGGCCCAGAGCTGCCGGGCCGTCCGGGCCGACAGCCAGCGGTCGTCCGGGAGCTCGACCGCGAACGAGTCCTCGAGCCGGAGCCGCAGGTCCAGCATCTGCAGCGAGGTGAGGCCCGCACGCTGGAGATCGTCGTCCGGCTCGAGCCGCGGGAGCCTCGCCACGGCGCAGATCACCTGGACCACGCGCTGCACGCCGACGGATCCGGGCGGCGCGGCGGAGCCGGCCTGCGGACGAGCCGGCGACGGATCGCCGAGCGTGCGGACCGGCCTCGCCGGATTGCCGGCGACGATCGTGCGCGGCGGGACGTCGGAGAAGACCGCGGATCCGGCGGAGACGACGCTGTCCTCGCCGATCGTGACGCCCGGGAAGATCAGGGCGCCGGCGCCGATCCAGACGTTGTCGGCGATCACGATCGGCCTCACCTCTTCGGCCGGCGGTGGCGCGCCCGCACGGCGCGCCGCCGGGTCGGCCGGGTGCCCGTTGGAGTCGAACATCCGCACGCCGGCGGCGAGCCGACACTTCCTCCCGATCGTGATCGCGCGCGCGACCGTGAAGTGACACCCGTGCCCGATCCCGGTCCCGTCGCCGATCCGGAGCGTCGGCCGGTCGACGAAGCGGCTCGAGAAGTTGATGTCGACCTTGCCGCTGAACGCGACGTCGTCGCCGAGGATCAGATCGCCGCTCCCGCGGATCCAGTGCACCCAGTCGCCGCTGCGGATCCGCCGCCCGTGCTCCCGGGCGTACGACTTGAGCAGGGGCTCGCTGACGAGCACCCGGACGCCGAAGTAGTAGGCCTCGCGGGCGGCCTCGAAGGCGACCCGCAGCGGCAGCACGACCGGCTGCGGGGCGGGGATCTCGATCTGCTGCACGGCCCGGTGCAGCGAGCGCGCGGCGCGGGCCAGCGGGTGCTGCGAGGTGGAGAGAAAGCGATACAGATCGGTCATGGGCGTGCGAGGCGGCGACGGCAGCCGAGGGTACACCGACCGCAGACGTCTGTACCCCCGGATCGACCGGATCGAGGGGCTTGGCCGAAGCTCACGATGACGGCATGTTGCTCCACGCCGTGCTTCTTGTCTTCGGCCTATCGATCGGAATGCTGCGGAGAGCGGGGAGACCGACGCGCGATTACTCGACGCCGACGCGCAGCGGCAGCCCGAACGACAGCGCCACCGGGGCGCCCGCCAGCGCCGCCGAGAACGCCGCGCCGACCTTCAATTCGGCCCCGTCCTCCGTCCGCTCGATCTTCGCCCCGAACCGCACCGGCATCCGCCCGCCCGGCAACAGCAACAGCGCCGCCGCCCGCGTCACCAGATCGGCGCCCTCCTCCGCGCTGACGCCCGCCGGCACGAAGTCGCGGGCCCACAGCGCGAATCGTACCGTCCGCCCAGCCAGCATCTGCGCCGGCAGCACCGCCCCCTCTTCCCCGGCAATGACCACCGGGCACGCCACCAGCGCCACGATGTCCCCGCCGCGCGGCCCCCCGAGCGCCGCGATCCCCTGCCCGCCCAGCACCTGCTGCTGATCGAGGTTGAGATACTCGGCTGTCGCCAGGGCAATGTCCTCCTGCCCATGTTCAAAGCGCCAGGTCGCCGGCGCCCGCATCTCCGCGTCCGCCCCGAGCCGCGAGAACACCCCGACATCCCTGAAACTCCCTGCCAGCAATCCCGCGACCGCCAGCGCCGCCCCGCCGCACACGACCCTTTCACCCGCCGCCGTCGCCTCGGCCGCCAGCGTCGGCGGATTCGCCACCACCGTCAGCCAGCGACTCTCCTCCCTTTTCCGCAGCGTCTCCCATTCCTCGCCGAGCCCCGGCCCATCCTCGGTCGCCCGCACCACCTCGGCCCAGCTCTGCGCCCCGAATACCGCGGGATCCACGCCCACGACGATCGGTGCGTGCAGATCCGCCCCGATCTCCGCCAGTTGCCCCGCCGTCTCGAGCGACACCGGATCGATCACGAACACCGCGTCCGGCCGGGCCAGCGGATCGAGCTCGCTCAGCTCCGCGAGCGCGGCGACCAGCCTGTCCGGGCCGACGTCGAGCAGGCCGACCTCGATCGCCTGGTCGCGCGGACATTGCCCCAAGAACAGCCGGAGACCGCGCCAGCGGCGCTCGGACGCCGCGACGACCGGGTCGGCGAGCACCGCTGCGGCGGCGCGGGCCAGCGCGGCGGAGATCTTCGCGTGGGCCGCCCTGGCCGGCTCCGCGTCCGCGCCGCTCGGGGTCGTCCGCACGCTCCCGCGGACGATCGCGTCGATCGCCGACGACGCCGGGCTGCGCGACGTCCCGCGCGTCAGCAGCTCGTCGACCAGGTCGCCGGCCGGCTCCTCGGGCTTCGCGGGCGGTGGCGCGAAGCACCGCGCCACCTCGGCGTGCAGCGGCCCGCGGCCGGCGATCCGCTCGATCGCGGCCAGCAGATCGTCGGCGCGTGGGCGGCCGCTCGCCGCGACCAGGCGCTCCTTCAGCCGGTGCAGCTCGCCGAGCGCCTGGCCGATCACCTCGGCCGCCGAATAGTCGCGGAAGCGGGCCAGGTTGAGCGTCACCGGCATCGCGCCGGCCGCCCCGAGCGCCGGGCCGACGTCGACCTTCACCGTCAGGGGGGCGGCTGCCATCAGGTCCGCCAATTCGGCGAGCAACAGCCGCGAGCGGCGCCCCGTCGGCCGCGGCGACAGCGGCCCGGCGACGAGGAAGCGGAGGCGAGGCGGATCGTTCGACGAGAATTGCATCGACCCGAACGCTACCCTGGCCCGCGCGGGCGCGACAGTCCACGCATTCGCGCAGGCCCGCCGCGCGCGCTCACTCGTCCGAGGAGCGGGCGCGGGCGCGGGCGCGCGCCAGGATCACGCGGGCCTGATCGAGCAGCGCATGGTCGGCGCCCCCCAATGTCCACAGCGCGATCGCCCGCTCCGCGCGGACGATCGCCGCCGAGTAGCGGCCGAGCTCGCACAGCTCCGCCGCCGCGCTGCTGTGCAGCCCCGCGAGCGACGGGTGCGACGCGCCGAAGCGCAGCTCCAGGCGCGCGATCGCCTGGTCGTAGTGCGCGAGGGCGGACGTGTGATCGAACGAGTGGAGCACGGAGGTCGGCGCGGTCACGGGCCTTGTTGCTACCGCCGCCGCGCCGGCCTGCATTCCGCGCCCGCGCGGTGTGGCGGCGAACACCATTCTCGTGAATCGCCGCGCCGGCGCCCGCGACCTGCGGGGCGCCCGCCGCAATCGCACGCGCGCCCGCGCGCGCGCCTCGTCGAGCCCGCGGCCGGGCCTGCTGAGGTATCGTCGCGCGGATGTCCTCGAGCCTGCGCCTCCGCCACGTCGCCCTCGCCCTCGCCCTGATGACGACCACCGCCGCGACGGTCGCCTGCGCCCCGTACGCGGTCGTCCAGCAGTCGGGCCCGCCGTCGGCGCTGCAGGGAGTCACGCAGGTCGCCGTGCGCTTCGACTGGTCGCAGGTCCGGGTGCTCGGGAAGACCGAGCAGGAGTACCTCGCCGAGAAGAGCGCCGACGAGGCGGCCGACCTCGCCAAGATCAAGCAGGAGACGGACGCCGCGATCCTGCAGGGCCTGCAGGCCAACGGCGGCGGCGCCCAGTTCAGCGCCGCCGGGCCCGACCTCGAGCCGAGCGCGCCGCAGGTCGTCGTGCGATACGCCTATGTCCAGACCGGCATCTACACCCCGGTGTACAGCCTGCCCTCGAAGGTGACGACCCGCTTCGAGTGGAGCCGCGACGGCAAGGTGACCGACGTCATCGAGACCAGCGCGACGATCGGCGCCAGCATGACCACCCCCTCCGATCACCAGCGCATGGAGATGGCCGGGCGCAACCTCGGCCGCGCCGCCGGCAAGTTCTTCGTCGGCGCCCAGGCCGGCAAGTAGCGCGTCCGATCGCCCCGCGGCCGGGGCTACACTCGTCGCATGTCCTGGCCGCTCACCCTGCTGCTCGCGCTCGTCGGTCTGTTCGCCCTCGACCGCCTGCTCCGCTGGATGGAGGAGCGCGGCTGGATCTACTATCGCCTGCGCAAGCCGTCGAGCTCGGGCGCCCTGGACGCGCTCGCCGAGTTCCAGGCGATGCTGACGCCGAACGCCCAGCAGATCGTCGTCGTCAAGCAGGAGCGCCGCGAGCAGCGCGACGACGACGGCGGCCCCGACGACCCGAAGCCGCCGCCACCGCCGCCGCCGGGCTGAGCGCCGGTCACAGCGCCTGCGCGAACGAGGCCTCGGCGGCCTCGTACAGCGCGCCGAGGTCGGCCCCGTCGACGAACACGTGGTTGACCTGCACCGACACCGGCACGACGCTCCGCCCCGACCGCTCGTTGAACCGCCCGAACGCGATCGCCGGCTGCCCCGCCGTCGGGTCGGGCAGCGGCGCGTGGCTGAGGGCGACGAACGGCAGCTTCGGCAGCGCCGTGTAGTACGCGAAGTCCGGCGCGTCGCCGCCCGCGAGGTTGACCTGCGCCGACCCGGCCGCCATCACCTCGGCCGCGCGCGGGAAGAACCGCTCCGGCGCCGCGTCCCACTCGAGCTGCACGAAGCTGAACGTGCGCGCCGGCGCCGGCACCGTCAGCCCGAGGCGCAGGCCGTCGTACAGCACGACGTCCTCGCCGGCGAGCCGGACGCGGAACGCCTCGACCTGCAGCACCGCGCGGTGGAACGCCCAGCAGAACCCGGCGTACACCGGGCGGCCCTCCTCGGCGAGGCGGCGGCGCAGCCGCGTCGCGTCGAGCTCGAAGGTCACCGCGTAGAACGGGTTGGGGTAGCGGCGGTAGAACTCGAGGTGCAGGCGCCGCGGGTACTCGGTCAGCACACGAAAGCCCACGGCGCCCCTCCCCGCGCCGCTCAGTCGGCGCGCGCGACCCGGTACGCCTCGGCGAGCGCCGGGTCCTTGGCGATCTCGAACATCATCGCGTCGAGCTTCTCGCGGTCGAGCCCGTGCTTCTCGAGGATCGCGTCGGCGTCGTCGGGGTTCTTGGCGATCGCGTCGGCCACCTCGACGGCCTTGGCGACCTTCGGGTCGAGCGGGGCCGCCGCCGCGCCCTTGTCGGACTTGTCGGCCTTGTCGGCCTTGTCGCCCGTCTTGGCGTCGCCGCCGCCGCAGGCCGGGGCCGCGATCAGGGAGAGGAGCATCGCACTGAGGATCACGCGTGTCATGGTCATGCCTTTCCTGGGTGAGTGGGGCGGTCCGCCGCGGTTCACTTCGGGCCCTTCTTCTTGTCGTCGGCCGCCTCGCGCTTCTCCTCGCGCCTCTCCACCCGCTTCTCCACCCGCTCCTCGCGCTTCTCCGCCCGCTCCTCGCGCTTCTCCGCCAGATCCTCGCGCTTCTCCAGCCGCTCCCCGACGTTCTCCAGCCGCTCCTCGCGCTTCTCGTTCCCGGCCGCCTCGGCCTTCTCCTCGCGCCTCTCGACCCGGTCCCCACGATTCTCGATCCGGTCCTCGCGCTTCTCGGCCCGGTCCTCGCGCCTCTCCGCCCGGTCCTCCGGCCCGCCCTTGCCGCCCTGCTTCTTCTTGGCCTCGCGGCGGGCCTTCTCGAGCGTCTCGTGCAGATCCTCGCCGTCGATCTTGATCTTCTTGCCGGCCTTGCGCAGCTCCTTGCGCTTCTCGTGGATCTCCTTGCGGCGGGCCTTCTCCTCCTCGCGCTTGGCCTTGAGCTGCTCCTTGATCGCCTTCTTCTCGTCGTCGGTCAGCGCGAGGTCGTCCTTGCGCTCGCGGATCTTCGCGGCGAGCTCGCGCCCGCGGTAGCCCTCGACCAGCAGCTTCTTCACGTACAGGCCGAAGCCCTTCTTCTTGCCGCGCGCCTTGGTCTCGGCGGCCTCGGTGGCGATCACCTCGGTCGCCGCCGCGGCCGACACGCCGAGCTCGGCGGCGCCCTCGATCGCCTCGGAGATCTCCGCCTCCTCGACCCCGGCCGCGCGCAGCTCGACGGCCGCGAGCGGCAGGTCGAGCACCATCAGGACGTCGTCGACCTCGGCCGCCGCCTCGACGGACACGCCGGCGCTGAGCGTCGCGCTGGCGGACGCGCTGGCGGACGCCGCCGCCGTCGGGGCCGCCGCAGGGGCCTCCTGCGCGTCGGCGCGGCCAGGAATTGCCAGGAACAGGGCCAACAGGGTGGTGCGTGACAGGGTGTTCAAGATCGCCTCGCTGTCTCGGGTGGATGCCGCCGTGGATGGTCGCTCGCCCGAGATCCTTCACGCACACGGGAGCGCGCGCGCGAGTCGTCGAGCCGGTCGGCGGAACCCGCAGGATCGGCGACCCTGGCTCCCGGGTCAATCTCCGGGCGCTCGCCGGCGCGCGCAGACGCGCCTCCTGGGGCGGATGCCGGCATCCTGTCCCTTCGGACCTGTCTGATCGTTTCGGTGCTCTCGCCTGCCTCCGCGTGCGCCAGCCTCTCCCGACTGGGCCCTCGTGGCCTCCAGACCACACTGGCCCGCACGGCCCGCGCGGACCTCTGCATCCGCCCTGCGTGAGCCCCCCCAGGTGCGGGCCCTTGCGAACTCGGCTAGCGTGGATCCCCTCGCGCAGCGACGCGACCAGGAGGCCTTCGACCGTGCGAAACGACCTGAGAACCCTTGTTTTTGCGGCCACGGCGGCGACGATCGGCTGCGGCGACAGCGGCGGCCGCGACGACGGGGGCGCGAGCGCCAGCGCCGGCCTGACCCTGACCGCGGGCTCGACGTCGATCACCGGCACCGTCAGCGCGTCGGCCTCGACCTCCGACAGCGGCTCCGGCAGCGCCAGCGACTCGGCCGACCCGACCGAGGGCGTGACGAGCGGCGTGACGACCAACAGCTCGGGCGACTCGAGCGGCGTCAAGTTCGACCTCGGCGCGGTCCCCGATGCCGGCATGGCCTGCGGCCCCGGCGGCGAACCTGACTTTTCGTACATCTGGGTCGCCAACAGCACGCAGGGGACGATCAGCAAGATCAACACGGTGACGCTGGTCGAGGAGGGCCGCTACATCGTCCGCCCCGATCAGAACGGCAGCCCCTCGCGGACCTCGGTCAGCCTGACCGGCGACGTCGTGACGGCCAACCGCAGCGGCGGCATCACCAAGGTCTACGCGCGGCCGGAGCGGTGCCAGGAGACCAACGGCATGCCCGGGATCCAGACCGCGACCGACGGCAACTTCCTGCCGTGGGGCGTCGAGGAGTGCGTCGCCTGGCACACGCCGATGGCCTACGAGAGCCAGCGGCCGGTCGCCTGGACGCAGGGCACCTTCAACAAGGGCACCTGCCAGTGGGAGAACCAGAAGGTCTGGACGTCCGGCAACAACGGCGCCGACGGCCAGCTCGACGTCCTGCTCGTCAACGGCGACACCGGCGCGATCGAGGCGACCGTCAACGTCCAGGGCATCACCCCCGACTTCTACGGCATCTACGGCGCCGCGGTCGACGGCCAGGGCAACTTCTGGGGCTCGCAGCTCAGCCAGGGCCACCTGGTGTTCATCGACATCCAGACCCTGCAGTACAAGGTCTGGCCGATGGCCGCCCCCGGCTACGGCATGACCGTCGACTCGAAGGGCTACGTCTGGACCTGCAACAGCGCCGCCTCGCGCTTCGACCCGATGACCGAGTCGTGGCAGACCGCCCAGGTCGGCGGCAGCGGCGGCTGCATGGAGGACGGCAAGGGCACGCTCTACATGTCCGGCGGCGGCAACAACATCGTCGCCGTCGACGCCGAGACGCTGCAGATCAAGGACACCATCCCCGTGCCCAACTACGTCCACGGCGTCAGCATCGACTTCTACGGCTACGTCTGGGGCGTCTCGTACAACCAGCCCGACGCCTACCGCGTCGACCCGGTGACGAAGGAGATGCAGACCTTCTCGGGCCTCGTCGGCCCGTACACCTACAGCGACATGACCGGCTTCGCCCTCAGCAACGCCGGCACCCCGACCGGCTAGTGCCGCGCCCAGGGCCTAACGACACCACCTCGCTTGGTCTCATCGCCGCTGGCTTCGTTGGCGAAACTCGTAGTACGGTCCAGTACAACTTCGTTTCGCCGCCTCGCCAGCGACGATGATCCCGGCGCGAGGCGGCGCCGTTAGACCCTGGGCACGGCACTAGCCGCGAGCACGCGCGCTCAGAAGCGGCCGCCGAGCGTGACCCCGACCGAGTGCGCCCCGCCCCACGGCTGCGCGGCCACCCGCGCCCGCCGCGGCGCCGCGAGCAGCAGCGCGATCCCGGCGGCGAAGCACACCACCGCCCCGCCGCCGGCGATCGCCGCGTAGGCCGTCTCGTACTCGTGGCGCTGGTTGAGCGACGACGCCAGGTCTCGCTCGGCCTGCGTCGGCCCGCGCCCTTCGGCCTGGAAGGTCGCCTTGATGTCGCCGATCGCCGCGTTGAGCTCGCTCGCGTTGTGGAGGTACACCCCCATCCCTGCGGTCAGCCCGGCGCCCGCGACCATGAACAGGCTGCCGGTGACGAGCCACCCGCGGGCCCGGGCCCCGGTGGGCAGCTCGGCCGGTGGCGCGGCCGGCCCCGGCGACGGCCCGGCGAGGCCCGCGCTCGCCGCCTGCACCTGCGCCGGCGGCGACGGGACCGACGACGGGGCGCCCGCCTCGCCGGGCCCGGTCGGGGCCTCGTCGCCGGACACGGGCAGCAGCGACTCGGTCGTCGGCGCCGCCGCGACCGCGGCCGTCGGCGGCGGCGACGTCGGCGCCTTCGCGGGCGTGCAGGGGTTCTTGAGGCCCGTGTCACGCAGCTGCTGCTCGGTGATCGTCCGCAGCCGCTCGGCGATCGCCCGGTCGCCCGCGGGCAGCCGGCCCTCGCGTTCGATCCGTCGCAGCAGCCCGCGCGCCCGACACAGCCCGGCCGGCTGGCGGACGATCTGATACAGCCCGTGCAGCCCCTGCACCGCGAAGAACACCATCTGGCGGCGCTGCGCCGGCGTCAGATCGCGGCGCTTGCCCGCGGCCTCGGCCTCGTACACCAGCGTCTCGTAGCGGCGCTGCTCGACGTGGTCCTGCATCCGGGCCTCGAGCGCCGCGAACGACGCGGCCCGCTCGTCGGGCGGCGACGAGGTCGCGACCGCGGCCGCGAGAACGATGCACAAGCAACTGTTCATGGCCACGGCGGTGATACCACAGCGCGGCGATCCGGGCACCGCCCGGGTTGACCTCGCGCGGGTCGCCGTGCCAGCCTCTCGGTCGATGTCCGGCGACGACGACGTGGCCCTCGCGGGCCTGCAGCGGCTGCTCGAACGAGTGGCCCGCGCCGCCGACACCGACGCCGGCGGTTGCCTCGGCGCCGACGAATTCCAGGCCTGGCTCGAGGTCGGCGCCCAGCTGTGGCCGCACCGCCTCGGCGGCACGCAGCCGGCGCTGCGCCCCGCCCCCGAGGTCTGGCCGCTCGCGCCGGACCTCCAGCCGGCCCCGCAGGTCGCCGGGTGCAGCGACACCGGCGACGACGCCTGCGGCGGCCCCGCCGCCCCGCCGCTGTTCGCCCGCCGCCTCGAGCTGCGGACCTCGCTCGGCACCGGCAAATGCGGCCACACCTGGCGCGCCTATCATCACATCCTCGGCCGCGACGTCGCCGTCAAGATCCTCCCGCGGGCGCTGACGCGGACCCCCGTGCTCGCCGACCTGTGCCGCGAGGCGATGGCGCTCGACAAGCTGGTCCACCGCGCCTTCCCGCGGATCTACGAGTGCGACTACGCCGACGACGGCTCGTGGTACCTCGTCGAGGAGTTCATCGACGGCGAGACGCTCGCCCGCACGATCCAGCGCGGCCCGATGGATCCGTTGGTCGCCGTCGAGCTGATCGCCGAGGCCGCGGCGGCGCTCGCCGAGGCCCACGGCAAGGGGATCCTCCACGGCGACATCAGCCACACCAACCTGATGCTCGAGCGCAGCCTGCCGCCGCGCCTGCGGATCATCGACTTCAGCGAGTGCCGGTTCCAGGAGGCGTTCTTCGCCGCGAGCGACCAGCGCTACGCCCTGACCCCGCGCCACCGCGGCGAGGGCGGCCGGACCTTCGCCCACCCCGGCTTCGCCGCGCCCGAGCTGTTCCGCGGCGGCGCCAAGACCGAGCGCAGCGACGTCTACTCGCTCGGCGCCGTCCTCTTCATGCTGCTGACCGGCGCCCAGTACCCGAACGCCGTCCTCCGGGAGCTGCTCGGCGAGGACGGCTCCGGCGGCGAACGCCTGCGCGCCCACCTCGTCCGCGCCGCGCCCGAGCTCGAGGACACCTCGCTCGCGGCTGAACTCGAGGACATCCTCGCCCCCGACCCCGCGCGCCGCGTCGCCGCGATGGCCGGCTTCCTCGAGATCCTCCGCAACGAGCTCGACGCGCTGCGCTCGCTCCGCGGCATCGAGCGCGCGGCCGACGACGCCCGCCCCGCCCCGCGCCCGGCCGCCGAGCCGCGCGCCCTCGCCCCACAGAAGCCCGAGGCCCCGGCCGAGCCCGCCCCGCCGCCCACCGCCGACGCGGACGATCCCCCGGCCGCGCGCTCGTCCCTGTCCTCGCGGACACCGCGGCGGTCCCTCCCGCGCGCCGCCGCGGTGCTGCTGCTCCCGCTCGCCGGCGCCGGCCTGTGGCTCGCCACCCGCCCCGAGCCGCCGGCCCGCGCGCCGATCCTCACCGTCGCCCCGCCCCCTGCCGGGGATCCTGCACCCGCCCGCGAGGCCGCCCCGCCTCCGGCCTCGCCGCCCTCTCCACCTCCATCCTCCCCTCCACCCCCGCCCGCGGCGGCCCCCGAGCCGCGGATCGTCACCAAGGACGAGGTCCGGGCCGCGCTCCTCGCCCAGACCGAGCGCCTGCGCGCGTGCCCGGACGCCCCCGAGAGCCTGTCGCTGACGATCGACCTCGACGCCCCGGTCGCGCTCGTCGACCTGCAATTCGGCCCGGTCGACCGGACCCGCGCCCTCGATCGCTGCGTCGAGTCGATCGTCGCCGGCCTCGACCTCCCGGCCGCCCCGCTGGCCAAGCGCCACTCGCTGAAGATCCGCCTCGACCCCCCTCCGTGAGCCCGGCACGCGGACTCGCCGCGCACCACGCTCGCGACCCGCGCCGACCGGCGGCAGCATCGCCCGCCCGAACACGCCGCCTGCACGATCCCCGCGAGCGAGAAGATCCGCCCTCGCCCTGCGGCGGGCTTTCCGGCTACCCTCCGCCCGTGCACCTGCGAGCCCTCGTCCTCCTCGCCCCGCTGCTCGCCTGCGGCCCCGCGGACGCGCCGAAGTCGGCCACCCCGCCGGCCCCGACCAGCGCTCCCGAGCCCGCGAAGCCGGCCAGGGCCGAGCCGTTCGCCGACCCGAAGCTCGACCCGCCGCCGCCGCCCGGGGGCGCCGCGCTGCTGCCCGATCGCAAGCGGCCGATCTACGTCCAGCGCTGCGACAAGGCGCACGCCTGCCCCGACCTGCTGCAGCCCGCCGGCGAGACGCACTGCCGCGAGCTCAAGCTCGGCGGCCTCCCGAGCTGGCGACTGCCCGACCGCGAGGAGGTCAAGCGGTTCGCCGCGATCGCCGACCTCGAGGCGCTCGAGGGTTTCCACTGGACGCGCACCGCCTTCGCCGAGGACGCCGCCCAGGCCTGGATCGTCGACCCGAAGTCCGGCCAGGAGACAACGATCCCCCGCGACCGCAAGCCGTTCCGTGTCCGCTGCGTGTTCGAGCCGTGACCTGGTATCGTCCCCGCGTGCGCCGCCTCGCCCTGCTCGCCCTCCTCGCCGCGTGTCGCACCCCGACGCTGCCCGGCCTCACCGCCGGCGCGACCTCCGCCACGGACACCGGCGCCAGCGACGGCGACACCGCCGCCAGCACCACGGACGCCTGCGAGCGCAGCAGCGACTGCGACACCACCGGCGTGTGCGTCGCCGACTACCAACCTGACCCGACGGGCAGCCTCGGCGGCAGCCGGGGCCCGGCCGTCTGTGTCCTCCCCGACAATTGCATCGGCGCGATCGACCTCGCGCGCTGGTGCTTCGACAACCAGGGCTGCTGCGACGACCTCCGCTGCCGCACCGCCGACGGCGTCTGCGAGCCCTCCGGCCTCGGCGTCACCAGCAGCACCACCGACGACCCCGCGACCGGCACCACCGCGGACACGACCGCCGGCACCACCGACGCGGGCACGACCGGCGACGACACCGTGGGGACGACCGACACCACCGGCGACACCACCGGCGACACCACCGGCGACACCACCGGCACCACCACCGGCACCACCGGCTGATCGCAGCGCCCCCTGCGCACCCCACCGGCGCGCGCCGGCTCGCCTGTCGTCGGCCGGGGTTTCCCCGGGCCTCGTCGGCGAGGCGGCGGGCTCGTGCCGCGGCTCCCCCGCGTCGGCCGCCGCCTCGACGACGGCGCCGCAACCCTGCCGCGCCCCGCCGTCGAGCCTCGACGCGCGGCCGCACGCGCGGCCGCTACCCGACGCGATAGTTGTGAGCCAGGCGGACGTACTTGTGCGCGAGGGCGCGGTGGCTCGCCTCGTCGGCGGCGGTCAGCGTGCGGACCACCTTGCCGGGCGCGCCGAGGACCAGCGAGCGCGGCGGGATCACGGTCCCGGCGGTGACGAGCGCGCCGGCGCCGATCACCGAGCCCTCGCCGATCACCGCCCCGTCGAGCACGGTCGCCTGGATCCCGATCAAGGTCCCGCCGCCGATCCGGCAGCCGTGGACGACCGCCCGGTGGCCGATCACGACCTCCTCGGCGACGAAGGTCCCGTCGAGGTCGCCGAGGTGGATCACGCTGCCGTCCTGCACGTTACTGCGCTCGCGGATCTCGACGCGGTTGACGTCGCCGCGCAGAACGCAGCCGTACCAGACGCTCACGTCGTCGGCGAGCAGCACGTCGCCGATCACGGCCGCGCCCGCGGCGATGCGCACCCGCTCCCCGACGACCGGCGCGCGGTCGAGATAGCGCTCGACGATCGCCCCCGGAAACCGCTCCCGGAGCCCACGCGCCCGGGCTTCGGCCGCCGCTGCGCCCGCCGGCGGCCCCTCGACTCGCTCGACCGAATCCACGACCGTTCGCGATGCCATCTTGGGCCCGAAGTGTAACCACGTCGCTCGAGGACTTGCCATCCCCGCGGCCGATCGCGTAGAAAAACCCCCGTGGCTGCATCGTCAACGCGCTCCAAACCCGCCGCCAAGAAAGCCGCCAGCAAGGCGAAGCCCGCCGCCAAGGCCACCAGCGCCAGGGGCAAGGTGAGCGCCAAGGCCAAGACGAGCGCCAAGGCGACCGCCAAGAAGGCCGCCGAGAAGCCCGCCAAGAAGGCCGCCGCCAAGGCGACCGCCAAGAAGGCCGCCGAGAGGCCCGCCAAGGCCGCCGAGAAGCCCGCCGCCGAGAAGCCCGCCAAGGCCGCCGGCAAGGCCAAGGTCGCCGAGCCCGCCCCGGCCAAGAAGCCCGCCCGCGCCCGCGCCGCCGAGGCCCCCGTCGCCGAGCCGCCCGCCGCCGAGCCCGCCCCGGCCAAGAAGACCAAGAAGCCGGCCGAGCCGACCACCCCGGTCCAGGTCAAGGCCCCGACCAAGGCCCCGGCCGCTCCGGAGCTGGCCGCCGCGGCCCCCGCCGCCGAGCCCGCCCCGCCGGCCGACGGCCTCCCCGCCGGCCTGCCGATCGCCGCGCCGCCGCCCCCGCCGGTCGAGCGCAAGAAGTCCGTCCTCGAGATCGCCGAGGAGGACGAGGAATTCGACGACGAGCCGCCGATGCCCACCCTCGAGAACCTCGACGCCCTGCTCGACCGGATCCACCGGCTCGCCCAGGACGCCAGCGAGAGCGAGATCCGCGAGGAGCTCGCGCCGCTGGTCGAGCAGCTCGAGCAGATCGAGGACCCGGCCGCCCTGCCCCGCCTGCTCGACCTGCTCGAGGACAACGACCCGCACGACGTCTACTGGAACGTCCTGTTCGTGCTCGAGAAGTTCGACGCCTACCTGCGCGTCCTGCTCGACGGCCTGCAGGCGCTCCACCACCGCGCGCCGGAGTGGGCGTACACCTGTGTGATCCGGATCCTCAACACCCGCGGCGCCGAGGACGACTGCACCGCCGCCTTCGAGCAGCTGATCAACGCCGGCCCCGCCGACACCCGCGCGCTGATGCTCCAGATCCTGCGCGAGCTGTCCGAGCACCCCGAGACCGACGAGGACCAGCGGCAGAACATCGCGCGCACGATCACCGCCATCGGCGGCGACGTCGCCCGCGAGCCGGCCAAGACGCCCGAGCCCGCGCCCGAGGCCGCGAGCTGAATCCCCGTCCATACTTCTCTACATGGCCAACGTAGAAGCGCTCGGTCCCGAGCAGTGCACCGCTCGGGTCCACGTCGACTCCTTACCCGAGATCAGCGCCCCCTCCGAGCCCGACGTCGACCTGCGGATCGCCCCGCAGCACCGGGCCGTCGAGGCGCTGCGTCGCGGCCTCACCGAGCGCGCCCCCGGCTTCAACGTCGCCGTCGTCGGCCGCCGCGGCACCGGCCGCACCTTCACCGCGATCGCGCTCGCCCGGGAGGAGGCGCTCCGCCGCCCCGCCCCGCGCGATCTCGTGCTGCTGGCGAATCCGCGCTGGCCTTTGGAACCTGTCCCCGTGTTCCTGCCCGCCGGGACAGGCCCCGCGTTCGTCCGCGCGATGGAGGAGCTGCACGCCCGCCTCGAGGCCGCCGTCCACGAGGTCTTCGAGGGCCGCGTCCGCCACCGCCTGCACGTCGAGGTTCACCGCGAGCAGAGCGCCGCCGAGCGCAAGATCCACGACCAGCTGAGCAAGGTCGCCGCCGAGCACGGCCTCGGCCTGGTCGCCGGCGACGACGGCTTCGACTTCGTCCCGCTCGACGACGAGGCCGACGCCGCCGCCGAGCCGGTCCCCGCCCACGCCGGCGAGCCGAGCGACACCGAGGCCGACGCCGCCGAGGCGGCCGCGGCGGCCGACACCGAGCCGACCGCCGAGTCCGAGGCCCGGCTGAGCCGCCAGGTGCTCGACGCGCTCGAGGCGATCCGCCCGCACGTCGAGGAGACCCAGCGCCAGCTCGCGCTGCTCGAGGCCGAGGCCCAGGCCAACCTGCTCCAGCGCCAGCGCGCGGCCCTGCGCCGCGACATCGAGGCCTGCTTCGCCGCCGTCCCGCCGCGCGCCTTGCTCACCGACCAGGTCCAAACGTACATCCGGCGGCTGCACGACCACCTCCACCAGGTCTACCACCTCGAGGAGGGCCACCACCTGCCGCTGACGAGCGTCCCGCTGCCTGCCGGTCTGGTCGTGCCGACGCTGCTCGTCACCAGCGCCGAGGGCGACGCCGCGCCGATCGTCCACGCCCAGAACGTCACGCTCGCCGGCCTGTTCGGCCGCGTCGTCGCCGGCTCGAACGAGAGCCGCTACCCCGAGCCCGGCACGATCCTCGCCGGCGACATCCACCGCGCCAACGGCGGCTTTCTCATCATCGACGCCGAGGCGCTGGTCAAGCGCGAGGCCGTCTACGAGCACCTCAAAGCCTGCCTGCTCGCCCGCGCGATCCAGCCGCACGAGGAGGACGAGGGCCCGAGCCTGCGGATCCAGCCGATCGAGCTCGACGTCAAGGTCGTGCTCGTCGCCGACCCGGATCTGATCCACCAGCTGCAGGAGCTCGACCCCGAGTTCTCGCGCCTCTTCAAGATCCGCGCCGACTTCGAGGACGACATGTCCTTCGAGGAAGGTATGCGCGTGTACCCCGGCGTCGCCTCGTGGCTGGCCGCCAACCGCGGCCTGTCCCGCTGCTCGCGCAGCGCCGTCGCCTTCCTGATGCACTACGGCGCCCGCCTCGCCGAGGACCAGCACCGCCTGACGACCAACCTCGGCCTGCTCAGCGACCTGATCACCGAGGCGACCTCGCTCGCCCGCGGCGCCGACGAGCTGACCGACGAGCACCTCAAGGCCGCGCTCAAGCTGATGCGCGACCGCCAGGGCCAGCTGCGCGACCGCCTGCTCGACCTCCACCGCTACGGCCTGATCCGCGTCGAGGTGTCCGGCAAGAGCGTCGGCCAGATCAACGGCCTCGCCGTCGTGTCCGACGGCTTCCAGTCGGTCGGCCGCCCCAGCCGCGTCACCGCGGTCACCTACGCCGGCAGCCACGGCCCGCTCAACATCGAGCGCGAGGTCGAGATGTCGGGCCCGATCCACAGCAAGGGCGTGCTGATCCTCAGCGGCTACCTGCACGACCGGTTCGCCCGCGACTACCCGCTGAGCTTCGGCGCGTCGGTGGTGTTCGAGCAGACCTACACGCCGATCGAGGGCGACAGCGCGTCGACGGCCGAGCTGTTCGCGATCCTGTCGAGCCTGTCGGGCCTGCCGGCGCGCCAGGACATCGGCGTGACCGGCAGCGTCGACCAGCGCGGCCGCGTGCTGCCGATCGGCGGCGTCAACGAGAAGATCGAGGGCTTCTTCGAGGTCTGCCGCGCGCACACGCTGACCGGCACGCAGGGCGTGGTGATCCCGGAGAGCAACGTCCGCAACCTGGTGCTGCGCGACGACGTGATCGCGGCGATCGCCGACGGCCAGTTCTTCATCTGGCCGATCAGCACGGTCGAGGAGGGCGTCGAGCTGCTGCTCGGCGAGCCGGCCGGCACGCCGAGCGAGCCTGACGACGCGGGCGCCCTGCGCTACCCCGAGCGCACGGTCTACGGCCGGATCGAGCGGCGGATCGCCCGCCTGCGCCAGCTCGCAGCGCCTCCTCGCTGACCGGCGGACGATCGTGCGGGGCAACCCGCAGGGCAACTTGCCGAAGGCTGCTCGCAGCGGGTCGGGCATGCGGGTGCGTGCGCGTCGTTGGCGGGATGGAGTCGACTTCGTCGCCCCCATCCCACCATCCGATACGCACGCACCCGCATGCCCGACCCGATGCACGCCGACATCGTGATCTGCGTCGTCGCCGGTCCGTCGCGCCGCTCACGGTCGTCGTCCTGCACAGGCCCGAGCCGCGAGACGGACGCTCGTCCCCTCGCGCCCGGCTCGCGGCCCCCCCGACGGCCCATCCGGCTCCTCGATACCGGACCCCGACGGCCACCTCACGCCATTCCGACGGCACGCCGGGCGATCCGCGCGAGCTGTCTCTTCGGCCAGACGGCTGTGCGCCGTCGACTCCGCCCCGTTCGAGGTCTCCCTTCACCCAGACGCCCGCCGCCGCACGGACGCTCGTATCCTCGCGCCCGTCCGCCGGCTCCCGTCGCACGCCCACACCGCCGACGACACCTTCGGCCTCGACTCCGCCCCGTTCGAGGTCTCCCTTCACCCAGACGCCCGCCGCCGCACGGACGCTCGTATCCTCGCGCCCGTCCCCCGGCTCCCGTCGCATGCCCACAGGACCTCCGCCGAGAGGGAGCCGGCGTCGTCCGCGAGGGGGCCGCGGGCTGGGCGCGAGGGACGAGCGACCATCGCGCGGCGAGCATCTGCTCGTCACGACGGCCCGCAGCGGAGCCGGCAGCCGGCGAGCCGCTTCTCACGGCTGTTCCGTGCCTGCGGGCGGGGATGAAGTCCGGCGCCCATCTGCAGGCAATTGGGGGCGACGAAGTCGACCCCAATGCCGAAGCCTGGGCGCCGGACTTCATCCCCGCCCGCTCGCGAGGAGCGGCCGGCAATCAGCCCTCGCCGGGCTAGCGAACCCGCGCGCACGAACCCGCGCGCACGAACCCGCGCACACGACCCCGCGCGCACGAACCCGCACGCGAACCCGAGCCGCTAGAAAGACCCGACGACCTTGAAGTACAGGATCGACGAGCCGGTCGCCCGCTGCCCGAAGTACGTCTTGTCGCCGCCGATCAGCGCGAAGCTGCCGAGCTCGAAGTTGACGTAGCCCCAGGGCGGCGCGAACAGCAGCGCCGGCGCGACCACGGCCGACGGGCCCTTGTCCCGCGGGTTGTTCGACGGGAAGTCGACCATCCCGAACGCGCGGAACACCAGTTTGCGGCCGAAGAAGATCAGGTCGGTCCCGCCGAGCAGGTAGTTGCCGATCAGCCCGGCGCCGAACTCGTTGATCATGCCGCGGAGGTACTGCGCCTGCACGTACACGTGCTTGCCGAACGTGTAGTCGAAGCCGGCCGTCGCCTTGATGAAGGGCTGCTTCTTGATCGACACGCCCTGGATCACCGCCTCGGGGTTGGCCATCCCGTCGTCGGGGGTGACGTCGACGCCGCCGCCGGGCAGCGGCGGCAGGTCGATCGAGAACTGCTGCGCCTCGGGGATGATCAGCGCCGCCTCGCCCCACAGGCCCATGTTGCCGAGGAACGGCACCTGCGTCGCGAAGTCGAGGCCGATCACCTGCATCTTCGGGTAGATCAGGCGGACGTTCGAATGGAAGTACACGCCGTCGGCGGGCGGCGGGTCCTCGTTGATCGGCGCGACCATCGTCGTCCGCGCCTCGACCGGCAGCGGGATGTCGTGGCGCCCGTAATAGTACGAGGCGCTGAGGTCGACTTCGCCGAGGCGCGACCCGATCTTGGCCGCGAACTGCCCGTTGGCGAACGTCGTCTCCGGCATCTCGACGTTGCCGAACACCAGCGGGATGAACTTCGGGTTCTTCGGCAGGTACTGCTCCTGCAGGTACGTCAGCTTGGCGATCTCCGTCTGGTTGACGAACGGCGCCTCGGCGAACGGGTCCTTCAGGCCGAGCGCGGCCGACGGGGGCAACAGCGCCGGGAAGAACAGCGGCACGTACACGCCCTGGAAGAACAGCTTGTCGCGGTCCCGCAGCGGCGCGTAGTCGATGACGACCATCTGGTTGGCGATCGGCTCGGTGAAGAGCGGCCTGTCCTCGAGGTCATCCGGGTTGATGTTGTTGGTCGGGTTGAACTTGTCGGCGGTGCCCCACACGACGATCTGGCGGCCGATCTTGATGTCGAGGCCCGGCGCCAGGTCGGTCAGCGCGACGTACGCCGCGTCGCTCTCCATGTGGAACCGCTGCAGCAGCGTCTGCGTCGCCAGGTCGTCGAGCTCCTGCGCCTGCGACACGCCCATCAGCACCGGCTCGGCGTCGCCGACGATCTGCACGTGCTTGTTCGGCGTGTACGCGAAGTAGAACTCGAGCCGGTTCTCGTTGCGGCTGATCCGGTTGTTCGGCTCGCCGCGGTCGACGTCGTAGTACACGCTGCTGACGATCCGGAACCGCGTCTGCAGCTTGCCGTTCGTCGCGCTCGAGATCCGCTCGCTCGCCGACGGCGGCTTCTTGCCGGCCCCCGTGTCGACCTGCTTGACGACCGTCGGCGTCGCCGTCGCCGTCGCCGGCGGCGTCACGGCCGGCGCCTGCTCCGGCCCGGACATGCCGCCCCCGCCGCCGAACACGTCGTCCATCGACAGGTCGCCCGGCTTCGTCTCGCCGGCCGGCGCGGCGGGCGAGCCGGTCGTGCCAGTGACCGCATTCGCGGGCGTCCCCTCCGTGGCCGGTGGCGCGCTCGGCCCGGTGCCGAACACGTCGTCCATCGACAGGTCGCCCTTCTTCTCCGGCGGCTTCGCTGGCGCCGGCGCGGCCGTCTGCCGCGCGACGAGCTCGACCCCGCTCGGCCCCGCGTAGTCACGCTGGAGGGGAACGGGGGCGAGCGCCAGGAACGCCGAGGGCCCGTACGCCAGGGCCCAATACACACTCGGTGCGACCGTCAGCACGACGGCATATTACCCGCGCATGAGCGTGCGGCGGGAGAACAAATCGTCGGAGATCGGGGTCTTCACGTCGAGCTCCGACAGGTTGATCACCGTCTCGTCGCCGGTCTTGAGGTTCTTCATGCGGATCCGCGTCGGGATCTGGGCGCCGTCGAAGGCGGTCCAGTTCTCGCGGGTCTGGGTGCGCACGTGGTTGCCGGACGTGTCGAAGTAGTGGATCCGGGAGATGCCGCCGACCTTCGAGTCGATGAAGATCTCGAGCTTGCTGAACGACGAGCTGACGCCCGACTTCGGCTTGAGCACCAGCTTGGTCTCGTCGCCGGTCTTGCCGATCAGCTCCGCGTCGAAGCTCGGCGACAGCTTGGCGAGCACCATGTCCTCGGGCGTGAACTCGCTGCCGAGGAAGCCCTGGTTCTGCATGTGCGCGGCGACGCGCCGGACCTTCTGGAACTCGGGGCTGTAGATGTAGATGGTGTCGCGGTCCTCCATCAGGATCTTCATGCCCGCGACGTCGCCCGGCGCCGTGAAGCTGATGAACTGCTTCTCCAGCCCCTTCATCGACATCTTGAAGACCATGGTCTGGCGCAGGTTGCCGCCCTTGTAGATCTCCATCGACGCGACGTAGGTCTGATCCGGGTACTTGGCGGCGCGCTCGTCGGCGATCTTCAGAATCGCGGCGCCCTTGCTGAACGCATCTTCAGCGGCGACCGCGGCCCGCGGCTCGACCAGCATCGTCGTGGGCAGGGCAAGGATCGTGGCGAGGAGGACGTGGACCGACTTCATGACTTGATGGCTCCGAGGACTATACCAGGAAGAGGTCTGCAGCGCGCGGCGACGCGACCCCTACACAGCGCGACTTGGACGCGACGCACCGACCACTATTCTCCGCGCCGACGAGCTCGCCAACTTTTTCCCGGCGACGCCTGGCGCGCGGGCCGAGAACGCCGCCGAAAAGACCCTTCGCACGCACGGTGATCCGGATCACAGCGCGGGCGCCGGGGCACCCGCCGCTACTGCGAAGAGCCCTTCGCACCGCGGCCCAGGAGCCCGGGGACGAGCCAGCAGGCGCCGAGCGCCGCGCCGACGAGGCCGAGCGCGAGCCCGACCCCGAAGTGGCGCAGCGGCGCCATCTCCGACGCGAGCAGCACGAGGAACGCGGCCGCGAGCTGCAGCGCCGAGATCAACGTGACGACCCCGATCTCGTCGACCGCGCGCTGGCCCGCGTCGGGCCCCCCGTGCGCGCGCGCGCGGATGTTGAGGTGGATCGCGAAGTCGACGCCGGCGCCGACGGCGATGCACGAGATCATGCTCGTGCTGACGTTGATCGGCAGGCCGAGGAGCCCCAGCAGCCCCATCGTCACGCACAGGGTCCACAGCGCCGGCACGAGCGCGATCATCTGCCGCGCGAGCAGCAGCGTCGCCGCGAGCCCGACGACGGACACGCCGGTCGAGGTGAACAGGCTGCGCGTCACGCTCTCGGCGAACGCCGCGCCGATCACCGGCTGTCCCGTGAGACGTGTCTTGAAGTCCAGGCGGCGACCCTCGCCGGCCGCGATCCCCCACTCCTCGTCGTCGAGCTCCGACAGCGCCCCCTGCACGCTCGCACAGGTCGGCCCGGCCTTCGCGTCGGCCTTCGCGTCGGCGGCGGCGGCGACCGGCAGCCCGAGCGCCGAGCAGCGCGCCTCGACCTTGAACTTGAGCAGCGCCTCGTCGACCCACGGCCCGAGGTGCTTGGCGACGAACCCGATCCCCTCCGGATCCTTGGCCGCGAGCGTCGGCAGCTTGTCCCGGAGCAGCGCCTCGAGCTCGGCGCCGCGCGGCCCGATCAGGCTCGCCGGATCGATCGCGTCGATCTCCGCGCGCGGCACCCCCTCGACCGGGCTGTCCTCCGAGTCGAGCGAGCGATCGCGCACCTCGGTCAGCGCGGCCAGCAGCGCGGGCGACGGCGCGGCCGCTGGCGACGCCTGGACCAGCGCGGCCGCGTCGACCGGCTTGCCGAGCAGCCGCGACAGCCGACCGCCGACGTCGCCGACCTGCTGCTGGCGGGCCTTCGCGTCGACGCCCGGCGCGACCACCAGCGACGCCGTCGGGTGCGCCGCCAGCACCGCGCGCACGGCCTCGGCGACCGCCACCTGCCTGTCGCCCGGCATCGGCGCGAGCTTGACGTGGATCAGCGCCCCGCTCGTGTCCTCGGTGACCAGCTGCGCGACCGCGGGGTGGCCCTGCAGGTACGTGAACACCCGCGCCGCGCGGCCCGGCGTCTCCGGGATCCCGCGCCGTCCGCCGAGCGCCTCGTTGAGCAGCGCGACCGGCTCGACGATCGACCGCACGTCGATCACGCCGTCGATCGCCCGCACCTCCTCGGCGATGTCGCGGATCTCCCGCAGCACCGCCGGCTCGGCCAGCGGCTTGCGATCCTGGACGTCGACCGAGGCCGCCTCGACCGCGATCTGCAAGTACGTCGAACCGCCGAAGTGCCGCTCGAAGAACCGGTTCGAGCGCATCGGCTCGCTCTCCTCCGAGAACACCGAGCCGACGTCGGGGTCGGCCTTGAGCGTCGTCGCCGCGCCGGCGCCGACGATCGCCAGCGCCGCGAGCAGCCACGCCGGCGGGCGCAGCTTCATCGGCATCGACCGGTCGGCGCGCGTCGGCATCCACCTGTCCGGAAGGACAGCCAGGAGCGCCGGCAGGGCCAGCAGCGCGACCGCCAGCAGCGTCAGCACGCCGAGCCCGGCCGCGACGCCGAACCGCTGCATCGGCACCTGCGGCATCGCCAGCAGCGCGACGAACGACACCGCGGTCGTCAGGCCGCTGAGCAGCACCGGCAGCCACAGCTCGCGCAGGGTCGCGCTCGCGCGCTCGCGGCTGGTCCCGCGCTGGCGCTGGTAGCCCGCGAGCATGTGCACGCCGAACGCCCCGCCGAGCGCGACCAGCAGCACCGGCATCGAGCTGCTGACGATCGTCAGCGGCTCGCCGAACCGGCCGTGCGCCCCGAGCACCAGGCCGACGCCGAGGCCGGTCGCGATCAGGTTGAGCAGCGCCGCGACGGGGCTGCCGAGCAGCAGCGCGGACACGAGGATCAGCACCGCGATCACGATCGGCGACAGGCGATTGAGGTCGCCGCGGCCAGCCCGCGCCGCCGCGTCCTCGATGAACGGCGCGCCGCCGACGTGGCTCTCGCCGGACCACCCGGCCGCGACGGTCTCGCGGATCTTCTGCAGCACCTCGGCGCGCCGCTCGGGGTGCGCCGCGCGCTCGGGGTCGTGCAGCAGGAACACCAGCAGCGCGGCCGCCTTGCCGTCGGCCGAGATCAGGTTGCCGACCGCGTCGGTCGAGCCGAGCACCTTCGCGCGGATCGCCGCCGGGTCGCGCAGCGTCTCGGGCACCAGCGCCGCGACCTCGAGCCCCTCGTCGGTGACGCGCGGGTCCGGCAGGTCGGCGAGCGACAGCACGATCCGCACCCCGGGCAGCTCGCCGATCCGGCGCGCGAGCGCGCGCACCTCGTCGACCCGCTCGGGCGTCAGCAGGTCCCCGCCGTCCTGGCCGCGCAGCCCGACGAGCCCGACCTCGAGCACGCCGAAGCGGCCCGCGACCTCGCGGAAACCGACGACGTCCGGGTGCTCCGGCGGCAGGAAGGCGAGCACGTCGTCGTCCTCGCGGATGTCCTTGTAGCCAGGGAGGATGAACGCGCAGAGCGCGACCAGCGCTGCCAGGACGGCCCAGCGTGCGCGCACGATCGGATGATCACGCATGACGAATTCTTCGGTCTTCTCGCTACGTCCACACGGGCGTCAGCCAGCCGCGCCGGTGCTCGACCGCGCCGCGGACGACCGCGTTGAAGTGCTCCTGCAGGCGCCGCGTGACCGGCCCGATCGCCCCGTCGCCGATCGTCCGCCGGTCGACCGTGCGGACCGGCTGGATCTGCGCCCCGGTGCCGCACAGGAACAGCTCGTCGGACACGTACAGCTCGGTCCGGCCGATCACCCGCTCGACCACCTTGTAGCCGAGGTCCTCGGTCGCCAGCGTGATCAGCGAGCGCCGGGTGATCCCGTCGAGGTTGTCCTCGGTGCTCGGCGGCGTGTAGAGCACGCCGTCGCGGACGATGAACACGTGCTCGGCGCTGCCCTCCGAGACCTTGCCGTACTCGGTCAGGAAGATCGCCTCGTCGAAGCCGTTGTCGTGCGCCTCGCGGCGGGCGAGCGCGCTGTTGAGGTACAGGCCGGTCGCCTTGGTCCGCGCCGGGATCGCGTTGTCGGTCGCGCGCCGCCACGACGACACGCACACGTCGATCGCGTCCTTGTCCATGTAGCGCTGCAGCGGCAGGCAGTACACGGTGAACAGGCTGTCCTCCTCGCGCATCACCGGCGCGAGCTTGGTCGAGCCGTTGAGCACGAGCGGCCGCACGTACACGTCGTGGCGGACCTCGTTGCGGCGCAGCAGCTCGGTCACGATCCCGCAGACCTCCGCGTGCGAGCCCGGCAGGCGCATGTGGAGCACCCGCGCCGAGTGCATCAGCCGCGTGACGTGGTCGGCGACGCGGAACACGTGCAGCTGCGCCCCGTCGGCGCTGACGTACCCGCGGATCCCCCCGAAGCAGCCCAGCCCGTAGTTCAGCGCGCGCGAGCGGACGCTGATCACGGCCTCGGCGTCGTCGACGAACTTGCCATCGAAGTAGGTGATCATGCCTCGCGCAGGATGCCAGCGCGGGCGGCTCCGGATCCATCCGTGCCCCGCCGAGCAGGCGCGAGACAGCTCACGGCGCCGCGCAAGCGGCTTCACGGGGCGCCGGGCCCCGGCTGCACTTTCGGCCATGTGGGCCCGCCGACGGCGGCCCCGCGCGCCCGGCGGCGGCCGGGGCCGGGCGCGTCCGCCACGCCGTCCGACTGTCCGAAAAGCCAGGAATCGACGGACACACCGGATCACCCGCCCGCGGGCCCCGGCGCGTCCAGGATCGCCCGCAGCCGCTCGTACTCGAGCGGCTTGACGAGGTGATGATCGAAGCCGGCCTCGCGGGTGCGACGGCGGTCCTCCGCCTGCCCCCAGCCGGTGACGGCGACCAGCGTCACCGTCGGCCCGAGCGCGGCGCGGACCCGCTGCGCGACCTCGTAGCCGCTCATCGTCGGCATCCCGAGGTCGAGCAGGATCACCTCGGGCCTGCGCTCGCTCGCGAGCGCCACCGCCGACGGGCCGTCATGCGCGACCGTGACGTCGTGGCCCTCGACCTCGAGCAGCATCGCCAGGCTGTCGGCCGCGTCGGCGTTGTCGTCGACGACGAGCACCCGGCGCCCGCGCGCGGGCGGCGGCGCGGGCCGCTCCGGCGACGGCGCCGCCGGCTCCCCGGACGCCGCCGGCAGGCGGACCACGAACTCGCTGCCCTGCCCCGGCCCGCGGCTGTGCGCGCGCACGCTGCCGCCGTGCAGCTCGGCGAGCAGGCGCACGATCGTCAGGCCGACGCCGAGCCCGCCGTGCGCGCGCGTCACCGACGCGTCGAGCTGCGCGAACATGTCGAAGATCTCCTCGAGCTTGCCCGCCGGGATCCCGACCCCGTCGTCGCGCACGATCAGCTCGACGAACGCCCCGTCGCGCCGGACCTCGAGCTCGACGCGACCGCCGCGCGGCGTGAACTTCGCCGCGTTGTTGAGCAGGTTGGCGGCGACCTGGACCATCCGCGTCGGGTCGGCGTCGATCAGCACCGGCTCGCGGGGCGCGGCGACGGCGACGCGCAGGCCGGCGCGGTCGAGCAGCGGGCGACACGTCTCGAGCGCGTGGTCGACGATCGTCTGCAGCGCCACCCGCTCGATCTGCAGCCCGATCGCGCCGCGGCTGATCCGCGACACGTCGAGCAGGTCGTCGAGCAGGCGCGACAGGTGACCGAGCTGGCGGTCGACGACGCCGGTCGCCCACCGCACGCGCTCGTCCGCCTGCGGCGCGCGCTGCAGCACCTCGACCGCGCTGCCGATCGGCGCGAGCGGGTTGCGCAGCTCGTGCGCGAGCGTCGCCAGGAACTCGTCCTTGCGCTGATCGGCGCGGCGCAGCGCCTCCTCGGCCCGCTTGCGCGCGGTGATGTCGACGAACACGGCGATGCACCCGCGCGGGCGGCCGTCGGCGTCGAACATCGGCGCGACCGACTCGTGCAGCGTCGCCGCGGTCCCGTCGGCGTACACGATCTCGAGCTCCTCCCCGAGGATCTCGACGCCGGTCGCCGCGCTGCGCTGCATCGGCAGCTCCTCGGCCGACAGCTCGCGGCCGTCGCGGTACAGCCGGAACGGCAGCGCGTGGCCGTCCGGCGCGCTCTTCGACGCGTTGGTGTCCGGCGACGGCAGCCGCAGCATCAGCGCGCCCGCAGGGTTGCTCGTGATCACCCGGCAGGCCGGATCGTGGGCGATGAACACCCCGACCGGCAGCACGTCGAGCAGCGTCTCCAGCTCCTGCCGGCGGTCGAGCAGGTCCTCGTCGAGCCGCTGCCCCTCGCGCGCAGCGCCCGTCCGCTCGGGGGCCGCGCCGACGACCCGCGCCGCGCCGACGACGACCCCGTCGACGACCCGCGCGCGCTCCTCGACGAGCTGGAGCGCGCCGGTGTCGGGCCGCACGATCCGCAGCGACGCCGTCCAGCCGCCCGCCTCGCTCGCCCGCTCGCGGTGGGCGCGGTGCGCCGCGCGATCGTCCGGGTGGACCACCGCGTCGACCTCCGCCCACCGCGCGACCGCGTCGAGCCCGTAGACCTCGCGCGGCGAGCCGTACACCGTCACTTCGGGCGCGCCCGGGACCCATTGCCACGCGACTCCGCCGCCGAGGCCGAGCGCCAGCTCGAGGCACGCCTCGGCGTGCAGCGGTCGTTCTCGCGACGAGGAGGCGGAGGCCATGCTTCGTCCGTCAAGGGTACGGAGGCCGACGGGCCGGCGTCAATCGTGCGAGCCCGGCGCCCGCGCGCGGACGGCCCCGCGACGCCCGGCGGCGCGGGCGGCCCGCTGTCACATCGGCGGCAGGCAGGTGACGTTGAACAGCGCGTTGCCGGTGAAGTCCGAGTACGTGTAGGGCGTATTGAGGCCCTCGTACTTGCCGACGATCGTCATATTGTCGGTGTCGACCTTCATCACCAGCTCCGGGTCGAGCTTGTTGCCGTTCTCGTCCTCCTCGGCGTAGTTGACGAGCCAGAGGTAGCCGTCGTCGTCGAACCCGACGCCCTTGATCGTGTAGTCGGTCTTGAACACCGGACCGGGCTCGAGCGTGTCGATGTGCACCGAGTTGACCCCGTTGTTCGACGAGATCCACATCCAGTCGCCGGGGCCCTCGGCGAGGCCGGCGCCGGCCCAGAAGTTGCTGACGAAGTCCCACGTCTCGGCGTCCGGGTCGAAGCGCCCGGCGCCGTACATGCCGATCGCGACCGACGACAGCCACACGCGGCCCTTGCGGTCGACCGTGATCCCGTACGGCCCGATCTCCGGCGGCACGGTCCACACCTTGTAGGCGAAGTTGTCGATGTACACGCGGGCCAGGCGGCCGCCGTTGAACGCCATCGAGGTGAAGAACAGGTCGCCGTACGTGTTGACCGCGCCGCCGTACGCGCCGAACTGGTCGCCGGAGAAGGTCGGGATCGTGATCTGCTTCTCGACCGCGCCGGTGTCGCCGTCGACGAGCGCGACGATCACCCCGCCGGGCGCGCCGAGCCCGGGGAACAGGCTCGGCTTCTCGCTCATCACCGTCCACACCTTCTCGTCGACCGTGTCGCACGTCCCCGGCGTCACCGTCCCCTGCGTCCACGCGACCGGGCGCTGGTTGGTCGTCGGGAAATCGATGTACCACGCGCGGCACTCCTCCACGTCCCACGGCAGCACGTCGTCCTTGCCGGTCGACGTCTGGATCCCGGGGATCCCGTTCGACTCCTTGCAATCGGCCTTGTCCGCGTAGAACTTGACCAGCCCGCCGTGGCGGTTGGCGACCGCGACGTCGCCGCTCAGCGCGACCGAGGTGCGCGACGGATTGCCCTGACCGTCGGCCCGCGTCAGATAGCGGCCCTCCTCGACCAGCGACTTCATGTTGATCTTCGAGACCGTGCCCTCCGAGGAGTTGGCGACCCACACGTACGAGAACTCACACCCGCAGGCGATCTGCCCGTCGGGCGCTCCGACGTCGAGCTTCGGCCCGCTGTCCGAGCCCGCCCCGGAGCTGTCGCCGGTCGTCGCGTCCGACTCCGACGCCGAGCCCGAGCCGCCCGTCGGCACCCCGCCGGTCGTCGGCTCCTGCGTCGTCCCGGTCGTCGGCGAGGCCGTCGTGATCGTCGTGCCGGCCGACGCCGTCGCGCTCGCGCTCGACGCGACGTCGTCGCCGCAGGCCAGCGGCGCCGTGCACAGGAGGAGGGACAGGCGAGACGAGGGTCGCATGACGCCGCGTCTTATCCGCCGGCGACGCGGCGCACAAGCCGCCCAAGCGCGGGGCTACACGGATGCGCAGTGGACCGCCGCGCGCCCGGGTCGTGGCATTCGCGGTCACGGCATTCGCGGTCGTGGCATTCTCGGTCGTGGCATTCTCGGTCATGGTATTGACGAGCCCGCGTCGTCCGCCCGTGCGACGACTCCACGCATTCCCGCGGCACGGCTCGCGCGGAGGCACGCCGCTGTCCGCGGTCCGCGCTGGCCGCTTTCGCACCCGGCCGCCGCGCTGGTCCGCGCGACTCTCCCGCGCGCCCGCGTGCGGCCCGTGCGAACGCGGCCCCGCGCCGAAACATGGCACTAGCGCGGCCTCCAGCCCAGGGGCCCGCGGCGGCGGTCCCCTGGCGACGCGGCGCGCCGCCGTGTTAGCATCGCGCCCACGAGTGGGGGCGAGGGCGATGCGGAGACTTAGACTTATTGGTTTGATGGGTGTACTGGGCGCGTTGGGGCCGGTCGCGTGCTCGGATCCGCCGGCGACGGCGACCGAGGGCAGCAGCGGCGGCACGGGCACGACCACGGTCGACGGCAGCACGTCGTCGCCGACGACCGGGCCCGGCACGATGACGACGCCGACGACCGTCGGCACGACGACCGGCGATCCGACGACCGGCGATCCGACGACCGGCGATCCGACGACCGGCGACCCGGTGTGCGGCGACGGCCAGGTCGACCCCGGCGAGGGCTGCGACGACGGCGCGAGCAACGGCCCCGGCCAGGCGTGCAACGCCGCGTGCCAGCCGAACGCCTGCGGCGACGGCGACCAGGGCCCGGGCGAGCAGTGCGACGACGGCGCGGGCAACGGCGACATGAACAGCTGCAAGGCCGACTGCACCAACAACGTCTGCGGCGACGGCAAGGTCGGCCCCGGCGAGGGCTGCGACGACGGCAACGCCGAGGATAACGACGAGTGCGCCAACGACTGCGCGCTCGCCAGCTGCGGCGACGGCCTGGTCGCCCCGACCGAGCAGTGCGACGACGGTAACCTCGACGACACCGACGCCTGCACCAACACCTGCACCAACGCCGCCTGCAGCGACGGCTTCCTCCAGGCCGGGGTCGGCGAGGAGTGCGACGACGGGGTCGACAACTCCGACAACGCGCTGTGCACCACCCAGTGCAAGCTCAACGTCTGCGGCGACGGGGCCGTCTACAACACCGGCGACGGCGCCGAGCAGTGCGACAACGGCCTCGAGAACGGCCCCGGCCAGACGTGCAACGCCGCGTGCGCGCTCAACGTCTGCGGCGACGGCGACCAGGGCCCCGACGAGCAGTGCGACGACGGCAACACCGACCCGGCCGACGGCTGCTCCGCCGATTGCGTGCTCGAGGAGTGCGGCAACAAGATCGTCGACCCCGGCGAGGACTGCGACGACGGCAAGGACGGCGACAACGACAACGGCTGCACCGACGCCTGCAAGGCCCCCGCCTGCGGCGACGGCTTCGTCCAGGCCTCGCTCGCCGAGCAGTGCGACGAGGGCGGCGCGAACAGCAACACCGGCGCCTGCACCCTCGCGTGCAAGACCGCGACCTGCGGCGACGGCTTCGTCCAGGCCAACGTCGAGCAGTGCGACGACGGCCCGAACAACGGCCCCGGTAAGGCCTGCCTCGCCGCCTGCAAGCTCAACGTCTGCGGCGACGGCGACCAGGGCCCCGGCGAGGCCTGCGACGACGGCAACCAGAGCAACGAGGACGGCTGCACCAACGTCTGCAAGCTGGCGACCTGCGGCGACGGCTTCAAGCAGCCCGGCGAGGACTGCGACCTCGGCATGGCCAACAACAACACCGGCGCCTGCACCCTGATGTGCAAGCTGCCGATCTGCGGCGACGCCTTCACCCAGGCGAGCAACATGGAGGAGTGCGACGACGGCAACATGTCGAACAACGACGCCTGCGTCGCCGGCTGCAAGGCCGCCAAGTGCGGCGACGCGTTCGTGCAGATGGGCGTCGAGCAGTGCGACGACGGCAACATGGTCGACAACGACGCCTGCAGCAACGCCTGCACCTCGGCCTCGTGCATGGACACGGTCAAGAACGGCGCCGAGACCGACGTCGACTGCGGCGGCATGAGCTGCCCCAAGTGCGCGCAGGGCAAGACGTGCAGCGTCGCCAGCGACTGCGTCACCGGCAACTGCGTCACCGGCGTGTGCCAGCCGCCGCAGAGCTGCCGCCAGATCCTGCTCGGCAACCCGATGGCGACCAGCGGCCAGTACATGGTCGACCCCGACGGCAACGGCGGCCAGCCGGCCTTCAGCGCCTACTGCGACATGACGACCAGCGGCGGCGGCTGGACGATCTTCTACGCGGCGACCGCGAACATCGACAACATCCCGCCGATGGTCAGCGACACCGAGATCCTCGTCGGCAACCCGCTGCTGTTCCAGCCGTACACCGTCAGCCGCCTCAAGAAGGTCGGGCTGTCGGCGATCTCGACCGAGACGCTGTTCGTCCGCACGGGCGGGATCTGGCTGCGCGCCAGCGCGGCCGCGTTCGACAACGGCCTGCTGATCCCGAACACGACGTCGAAGAAGGCCGTCACGCTGACCGCGAACAACGGCGTCTCCGCGCCCGGGTTCATGGGCTACGCGAACTTCAACTTCAACGGCGGCGGCGACTTCGGCGTCACGCTCTCGCCCGACAGCCTCAACGTGTGCGCCAACAACATGCAGATCATGACGGTCCAGGGCTTCGACCACCACGACACCCGCTTCCGCATGCTCAACTGCAGCTGCCAGAAGCACTACCTCTACAGCTACTCGGGCACGCTGGACGCCGACGGCGGCTACGACGTCAACACCGCCCTCGGCTCCTGGACGACCACGTCGGCCTGCCACGCCCCCGAGGGCGGGACGATGTCGTTCTACGCGGCGATGCGCTGACCACCGCCCGCGCGCTCACCCCCACGGGTGGCCGTGGGGGAACAGCGCCGCCAGCTTGCGCCGCGCGAACGCCTTCTCGTCGCGGTGCAGCTCGAACAGCCCCTCGACCTCCGCCGCCGGCAGGCCGAACAGCGCCGCCATCGCCCGGATCGTCTGCTCCTCGCCGGGCTCGAGCGCGTCGTCGGCGTCGGCCGCCTTGATCGCGTGGTACACGAGCGCGTGCACGAACAGGCCGGGCCGCTCGGTCTGGGCGAGCAGCTTGATCGGATCGAGCTGCGTCGGATCGACCGCGCGCAGCTCCTGCAACAGCTCGTGGGTGCCGCCGGCGTTGGCGACGAACCCGAGGATCCACTCGAGCTCCGCCGGCGCGAGCTCGCCGTCGCCGGCGGCGCACAGCAGCATCGCCTTGGCGAAGCCCTCGAGCATCGGCAACATCTTGCGCTGCTCCTGCATGTTCGGGGCGACCGGGAACTTCGTCGCCCCGAGCTGGTGCCGCAAGAAGAACTGCTGCGCCCGGTGGAGCACGGCCGAGTCGCCGTCGTCGGGCGGCGCGCCGAAATCGATGGTGTCTTGCAAGGGCGTGATCATGCGCGAAAACATTCCCACGGGCCCCAGGGGCCCGGCAAGCCCCGCAAAGGCGCCCCCCTCGGCGACCCCCTCGGCGCCCCCCTCGGCGCCTGGCAGCCCGAGGTAGAAGGGCGGGCCCGCGTGGCCTTGACGCGTCGACGCCGCGGTCGCATCGTTCGCGCCCGATGCTGCTCGCCACGACGTCGCTGGCCGCCCGGATCGAATCCACCGAACGCCGCCTGTCGGGTTCGATCGCCGCGTCGGTCGAGCGCGCCGGGGCGGACGCGTTCGCCCGCCCGATCGCCGGCGGGCTGGCGGTGTTCGCCGGCACCGGCTCGCCGTTCAACAAGGTGATCGGCCTCGGCTTCGCCGGCCCGCCCGATGACGCGGAGCTCGCAGCGATCGAGGCCGCGTTCGCCGAGCGCGGCGCGGCGGTGCAGGTCGAGCTGGCGAGCCTCGCCGATCCGGCGATCGCCGCCCGGTTGACGCGCCGCGGCTACGCGCTGGTCGGCTTCGAGGATGTGCTCGGCCAGGCGCTCGGCCCGTCGCACGCGCGCGCGCCCACCGGCGACGTCACGGTCGCCGCCGCGGACGACGACGCCGCGTGGATCCGCCTGCTCGGCGAGGGCTTCGCCCACCCCGACCTCGGGCCGGAGGGCGGGCAGACGCACGAGTCGTTCGCGCAATCGTCGCTCGAGCAGGTGTTCGGCCACTTCCTCGCGGCGCCCGGCCTGCGCCGCTACGTCGCGCGCTGCGGCGGCGCGCCGGCCGGCGGCGCGAGCCTGCGGATCGACGACGACGTCGGCCAGCTGTGCGGCGCGGCGACCCTGCCGGCGTTCCGTCGCCGCGGCGTGCAGACGGCGCTCCTCGAGGCCCGCCTCGCCGACGCCGCGCGCGCGGGCTGCGAGCTGGCGACGATGACGACCGCCCCCGGCTCCAAATCGCAGCACAACGCGCGCCGCCAGGGCTTCGAGCTGCTGTATACGCGGGCGATCCTCGTCCGCACCCCGTAGCGCCGCGCCGTCCCGGCCGAGCCCGCTCGCGGCGCGGCCGCGTCCGCCGCGCCGCGCCGCCCGGCTTGACTTCGCGCGGTCGCGCGCTAGGTACCGATCCGGACCGGAGGCGCGCGATGCAGAGAGCGATCTGGCAGGGGTCGATCAGCTTCGGGTTGGTGCAGATCCCCGTCGGCCTGTTCGGCGCCGAGGACCGCGACGAGCTGAACTTCGACCTGCTCGACCGCCGCGACATGTCGCCGGTCGGCTACCAGCGGATCAACAAGACGACCGGCGAGCCGGTCGCCTGGGACGACATCGTCAAGGGCTACGAGTACGAAGGCGGCCGCTACGTCACCGTCGACAAGCAGGACTTCGAGCGCGCCAACGTCAAGGCGACGCGGACGATCGACATCGTCCACTTCACCGACCCCGCCGCGCTCGACACCCTGTACTTCGAGAAGCCGTACTACATCCTGCCCGACGAGCGCGGCGCCAAGCCGTACGTGCTGCTGCGCGAGGCGCTGCGCAGGCAGAACAAGATCGGGATCGCCCGGGTCGTGATCCGCACGCGCGAGCACCTCGCGGCGGTGCTCGTCCACGGCGACGTGCTGGTGCTCGAGCTGCTGCGCTGGCCGTCGGAGCTGGTGCCCGACACGGAGCTCGAGCTGCCGCACGACGGCGCGCGCGCGGTGTCGGCCGCGGAGCTGCGGCTGGCCGAGCGCCTGATCGTCGAGACGACCGAGCCGTTCGCCCCGGAGGCGTTCCACGACACCTACCGCGAGGACCTCCTGCGCCTGATCCACCGCAAGATCGAGGAGGGCGACAAGATCTACGCCGAGCCGCTGCCCGCGCCCGACGATCCGACCGAGGTCGTCGACATCATGGTGCTGCTCCGCCGCAGCCTCGGGCAGGCCCCGGACGCCCGCGCGCCGAAGGCCGCCGCCCTGCCCGCGCCGCGCCGGACCGCGACGAAGACGACGGCGAAGCGCCCGTCGAACAGGGCGGTCAAGGCCGCCGCGAAGAAGCCCGCGAAGAAGCCGGCCGCCAGAAAGCCGGCCGCCGCGCGCAAGCAGGCGAGCCGCGGCGCGGCCCGCAAGGCCGGCTAGGAACGAGGCCCGCGTGTCGCTCGCCCGCTATTCCAAGAAACGCGACTTCGCGCGCACGCCCGAGCCGCGCGGCGCGCCGGCGAAGGCGCGGCACGGCGGCGGCCGCTTCGTGGTCCACGAGCACCACGCGCGTCGGCTGCACTACGACCTGCGGCTCGAGATCGGCGGCGTGCTCAAGAGCTGGGCGGTGCCGAAGGGCCCGAGCCTGAACCCGCGCGACCGCCGGCTCGCGGTCCACGTCGAGGACCATCCGCTCGAGTACGGTGATTTCGAGGGCATCATCCCGGAGGGCGAGTACGGCGGCGGGACGTCGGTGCTGTGGGATCGCGGTCGCTTCGCCCCGCGCGGCGACCCCGAGGCCGACTACGCCCGCGGCAGCCTGCACTTCGAGCTCGCCGGCGACAAGCTGCGCGGCGGGTTCGTGTTGCGCAGGATGAAGACCCGCGACGACCGCGGCGACGACTGGCTGTTGATGAAAGAGGACGACGCGGCCGCCGACCCCGACGGCGAGAAGTTGATCCGCGAGCGCCCCGAGAGCGTGCTGTCCGGCAAGACCGCCGCGCAGCTCGCCGCCGCGCCCGCTCGCGTGTGGCCCGCGAAGCCCGAGGACATGACCGAAAAGCCATCCGCGAAGAAGGCCGCCAAGACGACCGCCGCCAAGAAGACCGCCAAGAAGACCGCCAAGAAAGCCGCCGCCAAGACGACCGCCGAGCGGCGCCTGCCCGCGGCCGACGCAGCGCCGCCCGCCGCGTTCACCGTCCCTGCCCCGGAGCTGGCGACGCTCGTCGAGGCGGTCCCGGCCGGCGACGAATGGCTGCACGAGGTCAAGTTCGACGGCTACCGGCTGCTCGCCGAGGTCACCGGAAAGACCGTCCACCTGTGGACGCGCCGCGGCGAGGACTGGTCGGCCCGGCTGCCGTGGCTCGCCGCGGCGCTGCGCGAGCGCCTCGGGGCGGCCGCCCGCAGGCCGCGGGCGCGCGGCGTCGCCGGGCCCGCGGCGCTGCTCGACGGCGAGCTCGTCCACGTCGATCCCGACGGCGTGACGCGCTTCCAGCCGCTCCAGCGCGCGCTCGCCGACGGCGTCGACGCCGGCCTGGTCTACTTCGCCTTCGACCTGCTCTTTCTCAGGGGACAGGACCTGCGGGACATGCCCCTAGAGTCACGCAAACGGGCGCTCGCCGGGCTCGTGCCGCCCGAGCCGGAGCCCGGGCGCGTGCGGCTGTCCGAGCACGTCGTCGGGCGCGGCGAGCCGCTGTTCGCGCGCGCGTGCGCGCTCGGGGTCGAGGGCGTCGTCTCGAAGCGGCGCGACGCGCCGTACCGCTCGGGCCGCCTGCGCGACTGGCTCAAGGTCAAGTGCGGCCGCCGGCAGGAGGTCGTCGTCGGCGGCTTCACGGCCGCCCGCGGCGGCCCGCGCGAGATCGGGGCGCTGCTCGTCGGCGTGTACGACGACGGCGGCGCGCTGCGCTACGTCGGCAAGGTCGGCACCGGCTTCGATCACGACGAGGCGACGCGGCTGCGCGAGCGGCTCGGGGCCTTGAAGACCGCGCGCTCCCCGTTCGCCGCCCGGCCGCCGAACGCCGCGCGCGCGACGTTCGTCCGGCCCGAGACGATCGTCGAGGTCCGCTTCGCCGAGTGGACGCGCGACGGACGGCTGCGCCAGCCGGTCTACGAAGGTGTCCGCGAGGACAGGGACCCCCGCGAGGTCCGCCGCGAGACGGCGCAGAACGGCGCGCCGCTGCAACGCGTGCGCGAGCGGCCCGCGCCGCTGCCGAGGCCGACGCGGGCCCCGCGGGCCGCCACGGCCGAGGTGCTCGGCGTCCCGCTGACGCACCCCGATCGCGTGCTGTTCCCCGAGGACGGGATCACCAAGCGCCAGCTCGCCGAGTTCTACGCCCGGATCGCCGAATGGACGGTGCCGTGGATCGCCGGGCGCCCGCTCAGCCTGGTCCGCTGCCCCGACGACGTCGCCGGCGCGTGCTTCTTCCAAAAACACCCGCGCCACGGATTACCGCCCGGTCTGCTCGCCGCCGATCTCGACGGCGACGGCGGCGAGGACGCCTATGTCTATTTGCAGGGCGCGCCCGGGCTCGCGGCGCTGGTCCAGATCGGCGCGATCGAGCTGCACACGTGGGGCTCGACCGTCGCGCGGCCCGACGACCCCGATCGGATCGTCTTCGACCTCGACCCCGATCCGGGCGTCCCGTGGGCGCGGGTCAAGGAGACCGCGCTCGCCGTCAAGGCGCGGCTCGAGGACCTCGACCTCGCCAGCTTCGTCAAGACGACCGGCGGCAAGGGCCTGCACGTCGTCGTGCCGCTGACCCGCGGGCGCCAGGACTGGGACACCGTCAAGGAGTTCTCCCGCGCGATCGCCCGCGAGTTCGTGCGCGCGGCGCCGACGCTGTTCACCGACCAGGCGGCCAAGGCTCGCCGCAAGGGCCGGATCTTCCTCGACTACCTCCGCAACGACCGCGGGGCCACCAGCGTCGCGCCGTACACCGTCCGCGCCCGCGCCCGCGCTCCCGTGTCGACGCCGCTGCGCTGGGACGAGCTCGACGCGCTCGCCAGCTCGCAGGTGTACACCCTCGCCAACCTCGAGCAGCGGCTCGCCGGCCTGCGCCGCGACCCGTGGGCGGCGCTGCCGACGACCAAACAATTCTTGCGCGCCGCGGCGCTGCGGGCGGTCGCGACCCCGCGCCGCGCGGCCTGACGCGGCGCCCACGCTCGCCGCGCATGACCCTCCGGACATCCTGCCCCTCAGGACAGCTTGGCCAGGAACCACGAGACCATGCCGTCGCTCGCCCGCGGCCGCACCGACGCGGGCATGTGCGGCGGCGTCGCCGGCCGCTCGCGCTCCTCCTCGCTCCGTCCCAGGTTCGGGTGGACCAGCGGCTCGACCGGGCGGCCCGCGAGCTGGCTCCGCAGCGCCCGCAGGGCGTCGGTCGTCGTGAAGATCCCGCACGGCTTGCCCGCGCGGGTGACGACCGCGCTGCCGAGCCGCCCGCGCTCCATGTGCTCGACGACCTCGACCAGCGGCGTGTCGACCGCGCACGCGTACGGCGCGCGCGACATCACCGCCTCGACGCGCGCCTCGAGCGGATCGAGCCCGCGCAGCGCCGCCGCGATCGCGACATCGCGGGTGCTCAGGACGCCGACCAGCGCCCCGCGCTCGTCGACGACCGGCAAGTGGCGGATGTTGTCCACGTACATGCGATCGAGCGCGTCACCGAGGCGCATGCCCGTCTCGATGGTCGCGGGGATCTCGGTCATGTAGTCGCCGACGGTCGGTGAAGCGTGCTGCATCGCGGGCCTCCGCAGCCAAGCAGACACCGGATCGG